>CAJICL010000242.1_pt1 | contig 16397 bp, 13 predicted proteins | sample 9199671 | NCBI WGS metagenome assembly CAJICL01 (sample SAMEA7708341, study PRJEB35096) | sediment metagenome | biome: marine neritic benthic zone biome [ENVO:01000025]; feature: sediment [ENVO:00002007]; material: shallow marine sediment [ENVO:03000034] sea grass bed [ENVO_01000059] ... | reverse complement strand
CTTTGTATCTCTTGAACATAGAGTGATGCAACATAAAGCTTTATAAAAAGCTTTTTTCTTGTGCCATAACCGTTAAGTTGTAAGGCTTGATCAGCACAAGTTGCTGATGTAGCAATAACCACTTTCCCTGTGTCATCTGCAAAAGAAATTGAAAAGCTAAATACGAACAATAACGCGAGCAAATAATTTGATTTTCGAAACATGACACACCCACCTGGTCAACGCTAAATAAGAATATCCTAGCACGAATAATTCTTATGTTTATTGTTTTGCAGCTAGGCAGAAGAACGTGCTTTTTTCCCTAAATAACCACCATGATGTCGTTTACCAAAATCTTCTGAAGTAAAGCCCTTTTGTTCCATTAATAACAATGCTATCGCATCACTAATAGCTAGCATAGCTGCCATACTAGAGGTTGGGGTAAGCCCAAAAGGACAAGCTTCTTTAATGGTGCCCATGTCTATAACCACGTCACTTAATTGCCGTAATTCTGAATCCGGATGTGAGGTAATCCCGATTACCGTATGTAAGCCCAATTCACGACCTGCAGATAGTGTATCTAATACTTCTTTTGTTTTGCCACTAGTAGAAAACGCCACGATAGCGTCTTGTTCTTCTATGATTCCAAGATCACCATGCGCGGCCTCACCAGGATGAACAAAGGATGCAGGTGTTCCGGTAGAACATAATGTTGCCGAAAATTTATGCGCTATATGACCCGCCTTACCCATACCTGTCGTTAGCACTTTGCCTTTACAGACTTGGAGCATTGCCACGGCACGCTCATACTCTTCACTAACGGGAATAGACGAAATGGTTTTTGCTTCTTGGGCAAATATTTCGCTGACTCTTTTCTTAATATCCATAAGTTTATAAATTTCTTACTACTTTAATACCATAATCCGTTTAGATGCCATCGTGGCATATTAGCTTCTACAATTGCGAATAATTGTGTATCTTCGTCTATCAGAACGGGTTAAGCCTTATACTTACACAATACTAATTTTGGTGTAACACGTGATACAGCTGAAATTAAGTATACCGCTTAAAGCGAGGATCACTAAGCCGATCGTACCAAATAACAAATAAGCAATTAATCCCAGTAATATCACCATACCAGCAATCAATAAAATAGTATGCAGATCGTTGTACGCAATGAGATAACACTATTCATTTTTATGTTTATCAAAATATTATTAGTATTCGCACTATTTTATGTAGCCGCCATGATAGCAATATATTTTGCACAGGCGTTATTTATCTATGCGCCGCAAATGCCTACACGCGAGTTAGTAGCAACACCCACAGATATTGGCCTTGAGTATGAAAACTTAAATTTAATAACCGTAGACAATGAAAACATTCATGCTTGGTATATTCCAGCAAAAACATCCACTGCTAAAACTGTACTTTTCTTCCATGGTAATGCTGGCAATATTTCACATCGTTTAGAAACAATTAAAATTTATAATGACTTAGGGTTTAATTTTCTAATACTTGATTATCGAGGTTTTGGCATCAGTACAGGCAAACCGAGTGAACTGGGAACCTACTTAGATGCTGATGCTGCATGGGAGTATTTAATAAAAGAACAAAAATTGGAACCTAAGAATATAATTATCGCAGGTCGATCTTTAGGCGGTGGTATTGCAGCAGAGCTAGCAAAAAAAGTACGTCCTGCATTGCTGATACTGGAATCTACTTTCACTTCTATGACAGAGGTATCCGCAAAACATTATCCTTTTATGCCAACAGGATTAATTGTAAAACATGAATACGAAACCTATGAAAAACTAAAAGACATTCATTGCCCAATTGTATTTGTGCATAGCAAAAATGATGAAGTGATTCCTTACGAACATAGTCAACGTAACTTTGAATTAGCGAATGAACCAAAACAGTTTATAGAACTACGTGGCGGTCATGGAAGTGGGTTTTTATTTTCTCTGCATGACTATGTTAATGGCCTAAAGCACGCAATGCAGGAAATGCTATAGCTAACTTATTTAGTTACTATTGGATTGGATATTTTACCAATAGCTTCAATTTCACATTCCACTACATCTCCCGGCATTAGATACTCTGGAGGGTTGCGCACATAACCCACACCACTTGGTGTGCCAGTTGCAATAATATCACCCGCTTCTAGCATCATGCCTTTTGACAAGGTTTCAATTACACTGGCAACATCAAAGATTTGATATTTCGTATTTGAATCTTGTTTAATTTCATTATTGACACGACTGCATAAATTTAATTTTTGCGGATTTGGTATCTCGTCAGCAGTTACAATCCATGGGCCCATGGGACATGCTCCAGTAAAACTCTTGCCAACAAAAAATTGTTTATGTCTTTTCTGTATATCTCGCGCAGAGACATCATTAATAATGCTATAGCCAAAAACATAATCCAGCGCTTGCGCTTTAGAAATACCTTGCCCTGTTTTGCCAATAATGACAGCCAGTTCTACCTCCCAATCCATCTTGTCAGAAACCTGAAGGTCCACCGGGATATCTGCATAAGGGCCATTCATACTGGACGCCGCTTTGGTAAATACGATTGGATATTTAGGGAGTTTAGGTGCCTCTAATGCTTTTCCCGCCGTTTCTTCAACATGCTCTATATAGTTCCAACCCAAGCACATAATATTCTGCCTAGGCCTGGGTATTGGTGACATAAGGTCAACTTCAGACAACGACAACCACTGACTGGCATCTGCTTGGGCAACTAACTTCCGCAAAGCCTGTAAGGATTCCTCACCTGAATCGATCAACTGTAGCATGCTGTTGATTTCAGCTGGCCAATCATTACTCATAGCGGGGAAAAACACAGAATTATCTTGCACTACTGCAAGATGCACTTGATCATTGTATGTACAGGTGGCAATACGCATCTTAATAATCTAAAAAGGAATAATTTAATAGTTATATTGTAGCGGCATCTATAAAGTTGAACTAGAGATATATTTATCTAACTCACAAAATAATGAAAAAAATATTAATTCTTTTAGCTATTGTTATTTTAATTGCCTGTTTTTTTATTTTTGATTTACATCAGTATTTAGACTTTTCATATATAAAGTCAAAACAACAAGCCATTGCTGATTATTATCAAGCCAATCCTCTACAAAGTATTCTTGTTTTCTTTGTCGTTTATGTCTTAGTCACAAGTTTTTCTATACCCGGCGCAAGTATCTTATCACTGCTTGCTGGTGCTATATTTGGCCTATTGCTTGGAAGCTTAGTAGTCATAGTAGCAGCTACTATTGGCGCCACGGTTGCATTTTGGTTAGCGCGTTACTTATTAGGCAATGCTATACAAGAGCGTTATGCGGACAAACTGAAAACAATTAATGCCGGCGTAGAAAAAGATGGTGCGTTTTATTTACTAACACTAAGACTGATACCAATATTTCCTTTCTTCATCATCAACGTTTTAATGGGCCTCACACCCATGCGTACTATTACATATGTTGCTATTAGTTTTTTTGGCATGCTTGCTGGAACAATGGTCTATGTAAATGTTGGCACACAACTTGCCACCCTTGAATCAGTAAATGGAATATTAACCCCTAAAATCTGGGGCGCATTTGTATTACTTGCAGTTTTCCCTTGGATTGCAAAATTTATTATTAAAACCATTAAGAATCGACGCATCTATGCCGGCTTTAATAAACCAAAAAGCTTTGACTACAATCTTGCCGTTATTGGCGCAGGCTCGGCCGGTTTAGTTTCAGCTTATATTGCTGCTACAGTAAAAGCCAAAGTTGTACTCATTGAAAAGCATAAAATGGGTGGCGATTGCCTCAATACAGGCTGTGTTCCTTCTAAAGCACTGCTACGTTCAGCAAAGTTTATATCGCAAGTAAATAATGCCAAGCACTATGGTATTAGATCCGCATCAGTAGAATTCGAATTTAAAGATATTATGGCGCGCGTTCATAAAGTGATTAAAGATATAGCCCCACATGACTCGGTAGAACGTTATACAAAACTAGGAGTGGAGTGTATGCAAGGAACCGCTAAAGTAACCGACCCGTGGACCATTGAAGTGGATGGTAGATCGATAACTGCTAAGAATATTATCCTCGCTACCGGTGCAAAACCATTAGTCCCACCCATAACTGGCCTCGACAGCATCGAATATTACACTTCAGATACTGTTTGGGATTTAACGGAATTACCAAAAAGAATGGTTGTACTTGGTGGTGGACCTATAGGCTGTGAGCTTGCACAGTGTTTTGCTCGCTTCGGTTCTGAAGTAACACAAGTCGAAATGGCACCACGCATTATGCTACGCGAAGACCCTGAAATTTCAGAGATGGTAACTCAGAGCCTTGCTAAGGATGGTGTCAATATCTTAACCAACCACACTGCAACTGAATTCAAAGTTGAAGAGGATGCAAAGTATTTAATTTGTAAACACAAAGAACAAGAGGTACGCATTGCTTTTGACGCACTATTAATTGCAGTCGGCAGAAGCGCTAATACAAAAGACATATGGGATGACAGTTTACAAATAGAGTGTAGCCGTAATGGCAAACTAGTATTAAATGAATACTTACAAACCAATTACCCGAATATATATGGTTGTCGAGATGCCGCAGGTCCGTATGAATTTACTCATACTGCAGCTCATCAAGCTTGGTATACCAGTGTGAACGCTCTATTTGGAACTTTTAAAAAATTCCGTGTCGATTATTCCGTAATACCTTGGTGTACCTTTACGGAACCCGAAGTTGCGCGTGTAGGTCTAAACGAGCTAGACGCTGAAGCTAATAATATTGAATATGAAGTTACTCGCTTTGATATGTCTGAGTTAGACCGCGCTATTGCCGATGAAGAAGCACATGGGGTGGTGAAGGTACTTACCAAACCAGGTAAAGACAAAATTCTAGGAGTTACTATAGTGGGGGACCATGCAGGAGATTTAATCAGCGAATACATCGCTGCAATGAAACACGGTTTTGGACTTAATAAAATTCTTGGAACAATACATATTTATCCTACTCTGGCGGAAGCAAACAAATACGCTGCTGGAGAATGGAAACGAGCTCATGCACCACTAAAATTACTAAGCTTTGCCGAGAAACTACATAGTTTTAATAGAAAATAACATGCACGAGACCCTACACTTATTAGAAAAATCTGATTTTCCAAAAATCACGCGCAGCAAAGTTGAAACCCTGCAAGTTAATTTAGGATATCAATGCAACCAGTCATGTACGCATTGCCATGTAGATGCAGGTCCGAATCGTAAAGAAATGATGACCGCAGATAATATCAATGTCGTGATCGATTATATAAAAGCGCAAAATATAAGTATTTTAGACCTTACCGGTGGCGCACCAGAATTACATTCACGATTTAGAGACCTGGTAAAAATTGCACATAGCCAATCACGCCATGTGATTGATCGCTGTAATTTAACTATTCTCGAAGAACCTCAGCAAGGCGACTTGGCGGAATTTTTAGCACAACACGAAGTAGAAGTTGTGGCTTCACTACCTTGCTATTTAGAAGAAAACGTGGACAAACAACGGGGCAAAGGGGTATTTGAAAAAAGCATTCGTGGACTGCAATTACTTAATAGTCTTGGTTATGGGAAAGGCAATGAGAACTTAAAACTTACTCTAGTCTATAACCCTCAAGGACCTGAATTACCCCCTTCTCAAGAAGTATTACAAAAAGACTACACAATATTTTTAGCAGAAAAATATAACATTAGTTTTGATCATTTATTTACCATTACCAACATGACAATAAAAAGATTTGGCAGTATGTTAATTAGTAAAGGTAAATTTGAAGAATATATGCAGCTATTACGCGATACTTATAGTGCTGAAAATCTACAATCTGTTATGTGTCGCGCCATGATAAGTGTAGATTGGCAGGGATATGTATATGATTGTGATTTTAACCAAATGCTTGGTATGTCATTACCGCACAATGACCGCATACGCACACATTTATCCGAAATCATGTATACAGATCTTGAAAAAAATGACATTGCGATTGCGGATCATTGCTATGCTTGTACCGCTGGACAAGGAAGCAGTTGCGGTGGTGCCTTAACTTAGCTTTTTGCAAATTTCCCCTACATTTCCTAACGCATTTCCTAGACTATTTTAATTACAACATACTCTGAAATATAAGTATGTCTTCGTATACAATCTTATTTATGACACGCTTACTATTTTTCTTAATCGCATTGTTATGGATATCCGTATCATTCGCCGAAAAACCTAGCCAAGATGCTAACTCTAAAACAGGGCAGCAACCAAAAGGCCCACCACCTGCATTTGTTGTCGCTGAAAAAGCTGTACGAGAAAAAATTGCGCCCACTTCCCTTTACAGTGCCGCGGTAATTAGTCGTGATGATGCAAACTTATCTGCCGAACTTGCAGGCCGTATCACTTGGGTTGCAGAAGTTGGTGATCACATACAAGCCGGCGAACCAGTTGCTAAACTTGATGACATATTTATTAAACAACAAGTTATTGAAGAACAATCTACCATTCAGAGTGAAAAAGCTAAATTCGATTTACATTCCAAAGAAGTAAAACGGTTTACCGAATTACTTGAACATAACAACGTTGCACGCAGTCAGCTAGACCAAGCCATTTCGGATCAAGCTGTTGCGAGTAGCAATATGGCTTCTGCCAAAGCACGATTGTCCCAAGCCGAAGAACGTTTACGCCGCACACACATCGTCGCACCTTTTGATGGCGTGGTATCTGAACGGTTATTACAAATTGGAGAATGGGCAGATAATGGCAGTATTGTCGTGCGTTTAGTAAGCTCCAATAATCTTGAAATCCGAACTCATATCCCTGCAAGTAGTCTACGTTTTGTCACAATCGGCACGCGATTAAATTATATTGATGGAACAAATAGCAGTATTGGTAAAGTTCGCGCATTGGTTCCTATAGGTGGTGATAGCTCCCGACTGTATGAACTACGCATTACTACCGATAACGAATCACTCATTTCTGGGAAATTATTACGCGTTGCGATTCCTACCGAACACGAACGTGAAGCAGTATTGGTACCCCGCGACGCATTAGTATTACGCAGAGAAGGCGTGTACGTATTTCGTGTTATTAAAGGTCCGGAAGGAAATTCTATTGCCGAGCGTATTCAAATTGAAACGGGTATAGCGGATTTAAACCGCATTGAAGTAATTGGCAAAATTCAAGCCGATGATCTAGTAATAACACGCGGCGGCGAAAATCTTCGCCCGGGAATGACAGTTAGTGTAAAACCGCTACAAGCGGGTACATAGATTAACTATACTCGTGACTTTTCTAAAACCCGCGCTTGATAATCCTGTTGCAACGTTAGTTGCTTGCTTATTGGTTTGCATCTTTGGTGTGCTCGCATTAGATCGCTTGCCTATTCAACTTACACCCGAAGTTGAGCAGCCTGAAATAGTCATTAAGACAAATTGGCGTGCAGCTGCACCCGAAGAAGTTGAATCGGAAATTATTGAACCGCAAGAAAATCAGTTGCGCGGTTTACCCGGCATGAAAGAGCTACTCTCAGAAGCGAGCACTGGTCAGGGGAAAATTACCATAGCGTTTGAAGTTGACTTCGATTTAAATCGTGCTCTGATCGAAGTTATTAATCGTCTCAACCGTGTGCCCAGTTACCCTGAGGACGCTGATGAGCCTATCCTTAGTACAGCTGGAGGACGTGGTCGTCCTATTGCTTGGTTCATCATTAAACCTAACGCAGATAATACGCGGCCAATTGAAACCTATAAAGATTTTGTTGAAGAAGTCGTACAAACACGTTTTGAGCGTGTAAAAGGAGTCGCAGTCTCGGAGGTGCGTGGCGGACACGAATATGAAGTGCGCATCACAGTAGACCCTTATAAAGCTGCAGGACTTGGAATTGATTTACCTAATGCTGCAAGGCTTGCTGGAGGTAATGATGATATTTCAGGTGGTACGGCAAACGTTGGCAAACGTAGGTATACCCTGCGTTATACCGGCGCACTCACACCACAACAATTAGCTGATCTTAATTTAGAATGGCGTGATGGCAAAGCTATTACCTTACGTGACATTGCCAACATTGAAGTACGTACAGTTGATCGCAATAATTTTGTGATTACAAAAGGTGAGCAATCCATTGCTGTAAATGCATATCGTGAAGCTGGTGTAAACGTGCTCGAAACCATGAGTGATTTGCACACTGCGGTTGCAGAAATTGAAGCGGGCCCTTTTAAACGAGCCAAACTAAACATTGAGCAAGTTTATGACGAAACTGTTTACATCGATAGTGCAATTGAACTGTTACGCAATAATTTAGGGATTGGTGTATTACTTGCAGTCATCATCCTATGGTGGTTTTTAAGAAAACTTCGCGCAACATTAATCGTCACGCTCACCATTCCACTATGCTTATTGGTTACATTCATGGTAATGAGAGCTACTGGCCGCACTATGAATGTCATTTCACTAGCCGGCATGGCATTTGCAGTTGGCATGGTCATGGATGCTGCAATTATCGTGTTAGAAAATATTGTGCGTATGCGTGAGCGTGGCATGTCGGCCATGCAAGCAGCTTTAGAAGGCACGAAACAAGTATGGCCCGCATTGTTAGCATCAACCTTAACTACGGTGGCAATCTTTTTACCAATTATTTATTTGAAAGATCAAAGCGGGCAATTATTTTCTGATTTAGCTGTAGCTATTTCAGCTTCTATTGCAGCGTCACTAATAGTTGCTTGCATTGTGATTCCCACTGCAATGTTTAAATTCACAGCTGATATTGAATTAAAAGATTTGCACACCACCTGGTGGGATAATGCCACTGCTTTCATCATGAATGCGACGCACACACCGACACTTCGTGGGTTATGGATTTTGGCTTTAATTGGAATTTCAGTAACCATAACCTTTATGGCATTTCCAAAAACAGATTATTTGCCTACCGGCAACCGAAACTTAGTCTTTGGCATTGTTATACCTCCTCCAGGTGTAAATATTGATCACATTGAAAAAGAAATGGGCGATGTGATTGCTGAACGCATGCAACCTTATATTGATGGCACCAAAGAACCGAAAATTAAACATTACTTTTTTGTTGCTAGTGCAGGCTCCATCTTTCTAGGTGCACGTGCAGCTAACCCTGATAAAAAAGAGGTCGAACAAACATTAAACGTTGTACGTAACGCAGTTTCAGGATTCCCCGATACTTTTGCAATTGTACAAAAAGCATCATTATTTAGTGGTGTAGGTGGACGCACTGAGATTGATATCAATATTCAAGGAAATGATATTGATAGTTTATTGCGTGCTGCTCAAATAGGTTTTGTGAAAATCCCGCAAGTATTTGGCCCAAAGACTCGTGCACAGCCGCGTCCAGGCTTACAACTAGCAGAACCAGAGTTGCAAATGAACCCTAAAGAAGACCGTTTAGTTGAAGCAGGCTGGGATCGATCTACCATGGCAAATATAACTCGATTATTAGGGCAGGGTTTATTTGTGGGAGAGTATTTTAATGGTGAAGAAAAACTCGATATTATTGCACGTGTTCAACCCTGGCATACACCTGAAGAACTCGCTTCCATCCCATTATATACACCTAACAGTGGTGTATTACCGGTTAGTGAACTTGTAGATATCGTACGCACTGCTGGACCTGATCGAATTAGACGTCTAGATCGACGTCGTACAGTGACACTGGAATTACGCCCACCACAAGAAATACCTCTGGAAGTTGCACTCACAAAAATTCAAGAAGAGATTATCCCATTAATGGAGCAACAACTTCCTGAAGATGGCGAAATACGTTTGAGTGGTTCGGCAGATAATTTAAAAACTGCGATCGAAAGTTTTATCGGAAGTTTTATTTTAGCAGTAGTTATTTTATATTTATTAATTAGTGCACTATTTCGTTCTTTTAAAGATAGCCTATTGGTAATTTTAGCATTGCCATTAGCGACTGTGGGAGGTGTCCTAATGTTGCGCATACTAGGCTTACCCGCAGACTTATTAACTATGCTAGGTTTTATTATCTTATTGGGGTTAGTAGTAAATAATGCTATCTTGCTTGTCCATCAGGCACGAATTGCTGAACGCGAAGGTAAATCACGTCGTAATGCGGTACAAGAGTCTTTACGAATTCGTCTACGACCGATTTTAATGAGTACGCTAACAAGTATATTTGGTATGCTACCGCTATTAGTTTTTTCTGGCGCAGGAACAGAGCTATATAAAGGCCTTGCTGGAGTCATTGTAGGCGGAATGTTTGTAAGCACTGTGTTTACACTTATATTATTACCTAGCCTGCTACAGCTTGGAGGGGATAAACAAGATGCACAACACGCAGCTATTTAGAAAAATTTGTTTTGATTAAGCATATTTTCTTTTTTACTCTGTTAGTTGGTGCAAGCTTTGCATTTGTTTTTCTATTAAAACCTTTCTTTGAGCCTATCCTATGGGCCGCTACATTTGCGATATTATTTTCACCCATACATAAATTAGTTCTTGGTAAATTTAAAGGCAGACATTCGCTCAGTGCGTTTATTACATTACTATTAATTTTATTCACAGTTGTAGTTCCTGCCAGCACACTTTCAATAGCTGTGGTAAACGAAGGTACCGATTTATATAGCGATATACGAAGTGGTGTTTATGATTTTTCAAAACCAATTGCTTGGATACAAAAAAGTCTACCCATCGTCAGCGACTCACTAAGTAAAGTAGGTATAGATTTTGAAAAGCTTAAAGAAGGTTTTTCAGACACTGCCTTAAACACTAGCCAATGGGTAGCAACTAATTTATTTAATATCGGACAGAACGCACTGACATTTACGGCGCTTTTTTTGTTAATGCTGTATCTATTATTTTTCTTCTTAAGAGATGGACATAATTTAATTGAACTTATCATTCGAGTGTTACCCATTGGGGATGATGCTGAGCGCCACTTGTTATCAAAATTTGCCGAAGTCTCTCGCGCAACCATTAAAGGCACGCTAGTAGTAGGGATCATTCAAGGCACATTGGGTGGCATTATGTTTGCACTCCTAGGAATCAAATCTGCAGTATTTTGGGGGGTTGTGATGATTGGTTTATCTATACTTCCTGCGGTAGGTTCTGCAATAGTTTGGGTGCCAGCCGCACTTATTTTTCTTGCCAACGGGCATTGGGTGAAAGCACTGATTCTATTTGCAGTGGGCGCACTCATCATTGGCATGATCGACAATGTATTACGGCCTATATTAGTAGGGCGTGACACAAAAATGCCTGACTACTTGATTTTGCTAAGTACGTTAGGTGGGTTAGGTTTATTTGGATTATCTGGTTTTGTAATTGGACCCATAATCGCTTCATTCTTTTTAGCGATCTGGGTAATGTTTGAAACCGAGTATCACCCAGACACTATTAAATGATCTGTAAATATATTTTTTATAAATTATTTATTTTTTGATTTTTGATTATTTTTTTCAGCTAGACCCATATTAAATAATGCTGAGCCTGAAAGGTTCATACCACCATCACAGACTATCTGCGAACCTGTAATATAGGCGGCTAAGGGCGATGATAAAAACACTGCCACTTGACCAATTTCTTCTGGTAAACCTAAGCGTTTTAACGGAATAGATTGCAGCAGCAACTGTTTTTGCTTTTCATTGGTAAGTCTTTTTACTCCCTCAGTGCCTTCAATCGGTCCGGGTACCACGGTATTTACCCGAATCCCATATTGTCCCCATTCTAAAGCAAGATTTTTAGCTAGATTTTCTACCCCTGCTTTTGCTGCACCTGCGTGTGCTTGGTGAGAATATGGCATATAAGCCTGTCCCGCAGAAACCATTAACACACAACCTCTGGTTTCTTTTAGTTGCTCATAAGCAGCACGAGTTGCGTTGAATGTACCGACTAAATCAATATCAACTACCGTGCGGAATGCATTTGCGCTCATTTCATTTGCTGGACATAAAAAATTACCGGCTGCACCACAAACTAAATCTGTAATGGATCCTAATGAGACTTGTATTTGGTCACAGGCATCTTGCAAAGCATCGTAGTCACGCACATCTGCAACTACTGCATGAGTTTTTATACCAAATGCTTCTAATTCACTTTTAGCATGATCAAGCTTTTCTTCTGTACGCCCACAAATTGCAACTTTAGCACCAACTTTTGCATAACTTTTTGCAATACCAAGGTTGATTCCGCTGCCGCCACCTGTAATAAATATGGTACGTTGTTCGAAATCTTTGCGTGGAAAATATTCAGCTAAATTCATTTAAATATTTATTTTTAAAGTTCTCATAGATACTAATTTTGTAACACAACTTACACTGTTTAGCGCACTAAGTCCTTTATGCTTATCTTGAAGTAAGCTTTATCTCAATTCTTCTATTCTTGGTATAGGCTTCATTCGTTTTCCTATTATCTAAAGGATGAAACTCACCAAACCCTGTTGCTGCGAGTCTACTTGCCGGTACATCTTGGGCCACCATATATCTTACAATCGCAAGTGCACGCGCTGTCGATAATTCCCAGTTTGATGGATACTCCTCAGTATTAATCGGTCTTCTATCAGTATGCCCGTCGATTCGTACAATCCATTCAATATCCGTAGGTATGCTTTCGGCAACCGAATTTAAAGTCTGAGATAGTTTCTTTACCTGAGTTTTCCCTTTTTCACCTAATTCTGCTGAACCACTCTCGAATAGTAATTCGGACTGTAATACGAAACGATCTCCCACAATCTGAATATCAGGATTTTCGCCTAACACTTCACGTAATCGACCAAAAAAATCCGAGCGATAACGCGCTAATTCTTGTGCTTTTTCCGCTAAAGCGATGTTCAATTGCTCTGCCAATTTTTCGACACTGCTGGATTCCACATCTAATTCAAGACCTAGGGCTTTTGACACTGCCCCTAATTGCTCTCGTAATGCTTTCACTTGTCGATTAAGAACCTCTATTTGCGCAAGTGATTTTGCCGAGACCTCTTGCTCAGATTTCAATACCTCACTACTTTCACTTAGTTGATTCGAGATATTCGCCACTTCTTTTTCTAGCTGCTCACGAATCTCCATCAGCAAATCAACATCTGCTTGCAATAATTCGTTATCCTTTCTCTTTAAAGATAATTGAGCATTCAATTCTCCAACCTTTTCTTGTAGCCCAGCACTCGTATCTCTTTCTAGCGCAAGAAGATTAGCTAACTCAGCAACTTGCTTATCAAGACTTACTAATGTTTTTTCTTTGCCACTAAGCGTTTCTGTTAAATAGAACTGTCCAATCGAAAATATTAATAGCAAAAATATAATTACCATCAATAATGCAGCCAAGGCATCAACAAAGCCCGGCCAGATATTTACAGTACGTCTTGAAGGATTAGCATATGACATACTCAATTGGATTTCTGTTGATTAGCTAATGATGCGCCTATTGTGCGGGTGAGTATACGGAGCTCTTTTCTAAGCTCTTCTGAAAATGGTTGCTGATTTTGTTTAAGATGCTCCCCAAGCTCGGCTAACTGGTGAGTTAATGTAAGTAAATGCGAATCTAACCTTGCTTTCTCACTGTTTTGACTACTCAACTCTCTTTGTAAACTATTTATACCATCAGCAGTTTGTTCAAGTAGTGCTTGTACATAAACGGGAACTGCTGTTTCCCCATCTCCTGGCAACGCACCTGATGACAAATGGGTTATCTCTGAAAGCCATTCTTCTAATTCATTGAAAAACCGTCTTTGTGCATGTCCTGCTTGTAAATCTAAAAATCCTAATATTAAGGAACCTGCCAAACCAAAAAGTGATGAACTAAAAGCTATACCCATACCTGATAAAGGCTGCTGCAAACCCGTTTTAAGATTTTCAAATAGCAAGAGACTACCCTCACCATCTGCAGACATTCCTTTTATCACGTCACTCACCGAGCTAACCGTGGCTAACAATCCCCAAAAAGTGCCTAACAAGCCTAAAAATATTAACAGTCCTATTAGATATCGCGATATATCACGAGATTCTTCTAATCGGTTTCCAATACTATCCAACAGTGATCTCATCGAAATAGCAGATAGTGTTAATTGATTACTCCCTTTTTTTGACAGCATACGCGCCATAGGTGCAAGAAGAGGAGTAATTAACTCTGATTTATTCACGCCTTTTGTGTCACGGAAATTCTCTATCCAGGAAATTTCTTTATACAGCTTAACAACCTGTTGAAAATTATGCGCTACTCCAATTACTAGCACCAATGCAATCAATGCGTTAAACCATGGATTTGTTTCAAATGCGAACATTACAGGCTCATAGACAAATGTAACTGCAATTGCTGCAGAAAACACAAAAGCCACCATCCACATCAAAGTATTGTAAGGTCTCGTCATTTTTATACTGTTTTAAATTTAGACTAATAGATTGAGTTAACGATACTTAGTAAGTAGCAGAATACTTAGTATCTAAAATATTTATTTCACACTAACTACAGGATTGCTTTTCTTAATCCAATAAACAATGCCTTTTTTTACATTGTAGACATTTTCATAACCGACAACTTTTGCAAGATAGCTTGCAAGCTGCCTGCTGCGTACACCTGAATGACAAATTAAAATCACTTGTTCATCTTTTTTAGCAATATTTTCTACTTTAGCAAGCCAAGCTTTTAAATCATATCTGCCTTTTTCATCATAAAACATTATTAAATGACTGCCTTCTACTATTCCTGTCTTTTGCCACTCTGTTGCAGTACGCACATCAATAACAGGAACACCTTGCTGTATATATAAGTCAAGATCTTGGTTATTAATATGTTGCACCTCATTCGCATAAACAGCAGTTGCAATAACAAGCAATATGCCAATAAGTAAATATTTACTCACATATGAACTCATATTTTCATTTTTTCCTATTTTCTGATATTAAATCGTATGCTTTTTGAATCTCTTGTGTCTTATTGGTGGCAATCTCAATCATTTCCTCTGGCAAGCCTTTATGTATTAATTTGTCTGGGTGATGTTGACTCATCAGTCTACGATATGCTTTTTTCACTTCTGCATCAGAAGCAGATTTGCTAACGCCAATAATTTTATAGGCATCTTCAAGCGCGGAATGATTAGTAGCATATGATCCATTTGCGCTATAAGACTGACGAGTTCTCTGGCTTGCAAATAACATAGACTCAAGCTGCGTAAGCAAAGCGGTGGGATAACCCAAAGTCCTGCATATATGTTGAAGTATTTGATCTTCACCTGGATCTTTTACACCATCTGCATATACCGCTTGCAGTTGAATCTCAATAAACATTTGCAACAATGCCATTTTGCGGCCACATACTTTGCGAAATTCTGCTAAAGCATCATCCAAAACAAAATCAGTAAGTTTGCCTTGATTAAAATACTCAATTGCTGAATCACGCTGATCCTTATCCAGCTTCATTTGCTGCATGACATGTTCAGCAAGTTGTATTTCTTCAGGCGATACGCGACCATCTGACTTTGAAATATGCCCCATCACCGAGAAGGTTGTTGAGAAAAAAACAGTCTGAGTTCTCTCTTTAGAACTTCGGTCAAAACCTACACTAGAACGCATTCTGCGATCAATTAGCAGATGGCCTAAAAGCATACCAATAATAGCTCCCGTTATACCGTTGTACGCATAACCCAAAGCTCCTCCGATTAATTTACCCCACCAGTTCATATTTAGTTTTCAATATAATATTATTTTTGCTATTTACTTTTTGCACAAGTTCGAAACCCTGCAAACACATCGTTGCGATCAGGTCCATAATAATTCCGCAAAGTATTTCTCATCATCCGACTGCGAGTTGTCCATGCTCCTCCACGCAATACCTTTGTTTGATCAAACAAAGGACGCGAATACTCGCTATACCAATCTGGGGAAAAGCCTGGATAAGGTTCAAATGTAGATGCGGTCCACTCCCATACATTACCAAACATTTGCCGACAACCATATGCACTATCACTATCAGCATAGGCGCTTACATCTACCGACCCTACATGAGTGCAGTCCAAATTTGCATTAATTTGACGTATCTCACTTCCACCAGGGTAGATATCTTTTTGATAGTGATTGTCAATGATCACATTAGGATTGCATGCAGCTGCAAACTCCCATTCTGCTTCGGTTGGTAAACGTCGATTAGACCATTTACAAAAAGCTTGCGCCTCATACCAACTCACATGAATGACAGCTTGTCTCAACTTAAGAGGCTCCCATTCGTCAAATACTCTTACATACCATTGGCCATCTAAATCTTTTTTCCAATAAACGGGGTGCTGAAGATTGTTTTCATTTCGCCATTGCCATGCAGCCTCGTCCCAGTATTTATTTTCTAAATAACCTTTTGCTTCAACAAATTCTAAATACTGCTCATTACTCACAGCATATTTAGCAATTTTAAAGGG
>CAJICL010000270.1_pt1 | contig 16423 bp, 15 predicted proteins | sample 9199671 | NCBI WGS metagenome assembly CAJICL01 (sample SAMEA7708341, study PRJEB35096) | sediment metagenome | biome: marine neritic benthic zone biome [ENVO:01000025]; feature: sediment [ENVO:00002007]; material: shallow marine sediment [ENVO:03000034] sea grass bed [ENVO_01000059] ... | reverse complement strand
TACCATGCAAAGTGTACCGCTTTGGCAAAAAATTTTTGCTGCGGCAGTATTTTTAATCTTTGCCGCCTGTTTACTATATTTATTAATCAGATATGCGCGCCACCTCTGGAGCAAACTTCGAAAATTTGAACCTTGGGCTGTAGCATTATTTTTATGGTTTACAATTTTGTGTGTATCTCAGCTATGTGATAAATCCGGATTAAACCATACACATTATGGTAGAGTAATTGAAGAAAACTCAGAATGCTGGGCGGCTATATTTTTATTTCTTACTATTGTGCAATTGATTCCAACATTGGAACTGCGAAAGCAAGAAAACTTACCTTCACCGGTTACCCACCACCAATAGCATGAATAATTTCGACTTTATCACCGGGCTGTAAAATATGCTCCGATAAACTGCTTCTAGACACAATTTCCTGATTAATTTCTAATGCCAATCTTTTATTCTTCATACCAAGCTCTTGTAATAATTGCTGAGCCGTCAGATGTTCACTTACTATTTTCAATTCGCCGTTAATTTCAATTTGCATTACTGACTAGATCTCTTGCTAAAATGCCATTATAAATTAGTATCAAAGTTTAGTTTATACAGATTAATCAAGTAACTTTAATGCCCAATCACTCAAACATAAAAGTAGATGTGCTTATTGTCGGTGGTGGCATTATTGGCATGCTTACCGCTCGAAATTTAGAAAAAGTTGGTCTAAAAGTTGCCGTCATTGAAAAAGGTAAGCTTGGTGGAGAAGCAACCTGGGCAGCTGGGGGTATTTTATCGCCCCTTAAACCTTGGCAGGAATCTACTATAGCAAAATCTTTAATTGATGAAGGTAAGCAAAACTTCGCAACGCTTGTAGAAACATTAAAACAGGAAACAGGTATCGATTCCGAACTTATTCGGTCGGGAATGCTGTCTTTAAACATAAATGAAAAACAGCATGCATTGGAATGGGCTAAACAAAATAATGAGTCCATAGAAATTCTTACTCATCAAGCCTTGTGCCAACAAGCACCAAATATCACAAATAAGATTGATGAGGCGCTTTATCTGCCAAACATTCAACAAGTTAGACCGCCAAGACTTATTGCTGCATTGCGTCAATCATTGCAAAGTCAAAAAGTTATCATTAATGAGCACACTGCTGTAAAAAAACTTCTAGTAGAAACGAATACTATTTCGGGCGTAACAACAGAATTTAAAAATATATTGGCTGAAAAAGTTATCCTCTGCAGCGGAGCATGGACAAAGAATTTACTACCGAAAGATACTGATATTAACCTTGATATCGAACCGGTTCGTGGACAAATGCTGCTTTATCATCTACCTGAAAAAGTTCTTTCTCATATCGTTATGAAAGATAAGTCGTACCTGATTCCGAGACGAGACGGCTATATATTATGTGGCAGTACTGTTGAGCATGTAGGTTTTAAAAATGAAATAACTAGTGAGGCACTTCAATCCTTGCAGGTTATTGCACATGAATTAGTGCCTCTATTAGCTAACTATCAACCCATAAAACAGTGGTCTGCGTTGCGTCCAGGTACTCAACGAGACACCCCTTACATTTGCAAACACCCCTCTATAGAAGGGCTCTTTTTGAATAGCGGACATTATCGCTATGGAATTATTATGAGCCTGGCTTCAGCAAGAATTATGACTGAGCTCATATCTAATTCGCTGAATACGTCACAAATAGCTGCTTTTGCCTAGTGGATAATCACATATTAGCTTACTTATACAAGGTGTTAGGGCTGCAAATAGACTTCGTCTAAATTATGTCTATAATTCTACCCATGAAAGGACTCGATCATTTCCCGAAATCGCGTGCTGACATTGTCGGCATGTTGCGTGGTGCAGGTATTACCCCAACTCACCAACGCATCAAAATTGGTGAAGTATTATTTTCACGCAAACAGCATTTGTCTGCCGAGCAAGTTTTACTAGCTGTAAATCAAGACCATGATGAAGTTTCCAAAGCAACGGTATACAACACCTTGGGAGTATTCGCTCAGTATGGGTTAATACGAGAGGTAATTGTTGATCCGTCTAAGGTTTTTTACGACTCTAACCTAAGTAAACATCACCACCTCTATTATTCTGACAGCGGTGAATTAGAAGATATAGCTGATAATAATATAGAAATTTCAAAATTGCCGGACTTACCTAACGACCTACAGATCGAAGATGTAGATGTCATTATTCGCGTTCATCGCAACTAGTTCGCTATTGGCCAATATTGCCCATTCAGGCAAGAAAGTAATTATTCTGAAGTAACATCTATTCGAACTTCCAAGTACTCACCACTTTTCCCAGATTTCAAACAGAGTGTGTTTACCTTTCTTAAGAGTGCGTATTCCCGTTTGGCGGTCGATTGAATTCGCTTTTTCCACGGCTAAATCATAAGCCTTAGAACTAACATCGCCTTCTCTAGATTGGAAATACGTTACTAGGAACCAGCCGCGCTTATTCAAAAGAGCACTATCTTCACCATTCAATGATACAAATTCATCACTCATATCTGTTCCTCAAAGCATGAGTAAAAATTATATGTGGTAATGCTTTTGAATATGTATTCCAGTAATACTGGTTTAGTCTATTGTTAAACACCAACCCCCCTCACACGCGGTTATTAGCTGTTAATATTTGCATACTACAATTATATTAAGTACAGGTTTAATTTGGAAGTACAAGTTATCAGCTTCTGAAGTTAGCTAATCTTTTTTACAAATTGTATTGTCACAGCTTGCCTGAGACATTTATTAATGTTCTTGTATAGTAAATGACTGATAATCTTCTAAATAACAACTAAATTTATTTACTTGTGCGCTGTACCGATAACAAAGCAGTATTATTATTACTACTTGCAATTGCTGCATTATTATTAGTTATCGGGCTTATCGCACCTATTATCACCTTTAAAAAGTTTATTTTTATTCAGAATACCTTTTCTATTTTGACTGCTTGCTGGAGCTTTATTAAACAAGGCCAAGTATTCTTATTTTTAGTCATTTCCGTTTTTAGCGTTGTACTGCCAATTTTTAAACTCTCTCTGTTAACCGTGATGGTTTTGAGTAGTTCAACAATTACTCAAAATACGAAGAAGGTTCTAGGGCTCATGCATCGCTTTGGAAGATGGTCTATGTTAGATGTTTTTGTTGTGGCAATTTTAGTTGTGGTTGTAAAATTAGGTGCTATAGGAGACGTAGAGAAACACATAGGTCTATATGCCTATGCAGGAGCGGCTATATTGATCATGCTTTTAACAAATAAAATAGTTAAGCTAGTTGAGCAACAAGCTAATTAATTTGTCTTTGCTTATGTCTACAGAAAAAAGCTGCTTAGATATTTATAAACATTCAAGTAATCCAAAAACTTTGCAGAATTTACAATGATTGAACTTAATCAAAGTGCCTTCCATGGCTTGGGGACTTCCTTATGTTTATAAGACTAAGATTGTTGTAAATAGTTCGAAAAGGTTCTATGCAAGGAATAAAACTACATCACAGTTTTAGCTGACCATGAATGAATACTAAATTCTTATAGCAGCAAAATTTATTATTTACATTTCTTCACAAACAGTGCTTATATCAGCGGTACGGTGCTATCAAAATAGCACTAAAATTAAGGTTTTAGGTGCTTATTATGCCGCTCCCTGTGAGATCTTCTCCAGAGTGAACTAAGCAAAGCTGATTCGTGTCATAGAGTTAAAATGTAATTGACCTTATAGATCTTAATTGCAGTATAGTAACAGCTGTACTATCAATGTAGTTTCTTATGGTTATTCAGGGGCTTAGCGTAATAAACGTGACGATATGAATATTGTGATTCACTTACTTATCGTGATTGTGGTGTGCACCTATCTAAGTGCATGCAGCAGTAGCTCGTCGAGCGGCTTACCTTCAATACCATCTCCGAGTTCAGAGTCTAAATCCAAACCTTCAGAACAAGCTTCTTCAGAACAAACACAATCAGAGAGTTCAAGTAAAGAAAAACAAGCAAATAAAAGTAGCAAGTCTTCTTCAGAAGAAGCCGCGAAAAACAAAAGTGAAAAATCTCAAGCAGGAGGTGCTCAAACCGATGAAGAAAAGGTAGCCATGTTGGATAAGCAGTTGGACAAAGAGTTAAGTGAATATGATAAACAACTGCACAGTGAACTAGAAAAAGCCGAGGAACAAAAACAAGATCAAGCTAGAGAACGTGAAGCATTAGAGGCTGCTGAAGACAGAATCGGTGCCGAGGATGAATTTGCTAGTGATGAAGATAAAGAAGGTGCAAAACAAAGTGGTTCTGAGGAAGATCAGATTGCTAATGCCGAATCAAAACAACACTCAAAAGGCGGAGAAACTAAGGACGCGGCAAAATCTAATAATGGGGACAGTGGTCAAGGTAGTAAAGGTACTGCTCCCAAAAATATTCCTAGTGGCAATGATGACGATGTCGTTGCGAGACAATTACGCGAAGCAGCAGAAAAGGAACAAGATCCTGAGTTACGCGAAAAGCTTTGGGATGAATATCGTAAATATAAAAAGCAGCAAGCAAGTGTTGCTGCACCTCCATCTGATGTTAGCCAGCCATAACGATGAATAAAAATAATAATTATCTCTCGCTTTTTTTAATTTTATTTCCTGTCATTATTTTCAGTGGCTGCTCAACAACAGGTGTAAAAATTGATGAACCCGAAGAGATTGAGTCTGAAACCTCTCAGTTGCAAGAAAGTAGCTTACTTGATGTAGGCATTCTATTATTTGAAGCAGGGGAAATCACTGAAAAGCAAAAAGATCAAGAGGGTGCGAACGAAGACATTAGACAAGCTGAATCACGTTTTATCGCTTATCATTTAAAAGAAACAATGCAACGCTCAAATGGTTGGGGTGCAATTCGAGTGCTACCCGAAAAATCATATATAGCTGATGTTGTTGTTGCTGGAACTATTCTTACTTCGAATGGCGAAGAGATGATATTAAAAGTAAATGTGAGGGATAGCACGGGCCAGGAGTGGTATGAAAAGACTTATAAAACCTATGCAGATGATGAATCCTACCAATATGCAAAACCAGGCCGAGATGTCTATCAATATGTATATAACCGAATAGCAAATGATATTCGCAAATATCGTAAAAAATTATCCGACGAGAATCTAATTGCAATTCGTAACACTTCTGAAATTCGATATGCTGCTGGTATATCACCTGATCCTTTTGCAAATTACATTGATTATAACCCTAATGGAGAAAGTTCAATTACACGTTTACCTGCAAATGATGACCCTATGTTAGGTCGCGTACGCAAAGTACGTGATAGGGAATTTTTATTTATAGACACGATTAACGAACACTACTCGAATTTTTACGGGCAAATGTGGGAACCTTACGAAAACTGGCGTAAATATTATATGATTGAAGCAGAGCAACGACGTGAGGTTGAGCGTAGAGCAAAACAAACAAAGTTTGTAGCCGCTTTAATTATGGTCGCTGGCATTATGCGTGGCCCAGGTCTATTTACCACTGGCGCACTTCTATATAAGAATGGCATGGACATTAGTGAAGAAGCTGAAATTCATAACGCAGCCATACGCGAACTAGGAGACTCCTTACAAGGTGAAGTAAGCCCACTGGTAGTAGAAATTGAGGGCCGCACCATAGAATTGACAGGTTCTATTGAAGAGCAATACCTGAAATGGCGTGAACTACTCCGTGAAATTTATATAAACGAAACTGGCTTTGCCTTTGATGATAACACTATAGACAGCGATAGTGCGCAATTATAGATCGTACACGTAAAACCTACCCACCGTAATGTTACGTAGTAATGGTAAGGATACCTAACGTTTAGCAAACCAAATTTATTAAGAGCTATAGAAGTGCAATGCATGACAAAGATGCAACTCCAATTGAAGCGATAGATTTTGAGACCCTTCAAGCAGATAATAAACAGAGCAATCAATCCAATCAGCGCTTAAATAGCAAGCCTATTCTATGGTTTTCTTTTATCTTCCTATTAATTTGCGCGCTAGTAGTTTTTCTTTTTTTACCTGAATACATCTCTAATCAACAGCATCAGAAGTTTGCTACTAGCCAAGAAACGATTGAACTACCGCCTACAGCTGAACTTCCTGAAGCTGAAATTGATATGGTAGAACCTGTTGCTGAATTATCAACCGAGGAACTCAGTGCACTTAAGCAAGAAGCTGAAAAATTACTGCTTCAACTAATAACTAAACAAAAGCTTCTAGAATCTAAGGCAGTAAAAAAATGGGCTAGTGAGGAATTTGAAATTGTGCTTAATCATGGGTCTATAGGTGATGAATTATTTCGCAAAAAAGAATATCAACAAGCTATTACAGCATATAAAGATGCAATTATCATATTACAAGAATTAGAACAAAAAATTACTCCAATCCTAGAAGAGCATTTATCCAAGGGCGAACTTGCTTTAACACAAGCTGAAAAAGACACTGCAATTTTTCATTTCGAGTTAGCTAAATCGATTGATACAGATAATATTCAAGCCAAAAATGGCTTAAAACGTGCGAAAACTATTAATGAGTTATATGCGCTACTTGAACAAGGCGGAAGACTTGAAGCTGCCAATAAATTCACTGATGCAAAATTCAGTTACCAAGAAGCAGTAGAATTAGATCCATTATCTGTAGATGCAAAAAATGCATTGGCCAGAGTATCAGCTCAATTAGCACAAAATGAATTTACTAAACTGATCAATCAAGGTTACTCGTCACTTAAATTGCGTCAATATGGTGATGCTCGTACAGCATTTAAGGCTGCACAAAAATTATCGCCAAACTCCGATAAGCCAAAACAAGGTCTTGCATCAATTACTCAGGCTATACGAAAGGAGAAAGTTTCAGCACTAGCGGCTGAAGCACAATATTTTGAAACCGACCAAGACTGGGACAATGCTGCAAAAAGCTACCAACAAATTCTTGCCTTATCTCCTAACTATAAGCCTGCTTTGCAAGGACTAGAACGTAGTAATCAACGCAAGGAAATACTTATAAAGCTTGATGAATATATAAATAATAAACTTCGCTTAGGGACTGAACAGGTCGCCAGGGAAGCTGAACAGTTTGTGCAAAAAATTGCCTTAGTCAGTAATCTTGGAAGCAGAATTGAACAGAGAACAGTGGAGCTTAAAAAGTTACTACGACTGGCAAAGCAACCAATTTCTATTACTTTACAATCCGACAATCAGACTGATATCGCAATTTTTAAGGTAGGCAGATTTGGCAAGTTCGAGCAACGTAAAGTTGAGCTTAAAACTGGCAAGTATACTATTGTAGGTTCACGCACTGGTTTTCGTGACGTCAGAAAAGTAATTACAGTAACAGCTGAGATGTCAAGCAAAACAATTATTGTTCATTGTGACGAACCGATTTAATTCTAAGTATTCTGATTTAAAAAATATAGAAAAACATGATTGAACAAATCTGTATAAGCGATCGTAAAGGCCCAAGGTTTTATACGCATGCCGACTTACCTTTATCTATAGGTTCACACCCAAATGCTGATATAGAAGTTTTCAATCATCAAAGCAGTATAAAAGCAAAGCAAGAACCAGCCTTTTTAATTGTAATAGTAAATCGTGCTTATATTGATACAGAAAATTCAAAATTCAAAATTTTACTAAACGGCGAAATTGTCAAAGGCCAAAAAGAAATCCAGCATGATGATATCTTAGAGATAGAAGACATTACATTCCATTGCGAACATATAGGTAATACTCTTTCTATCTCTCTATATGATGATGACGCACACTTAGTTAGCAGAAATGAAGCGATAGCATCGGATGGAGAACTCATTGAACCCATAATCCTCTCCGAATCAAAAAATCAAATACACTCTGGCAAACGCTTCACTCGCTTATTTTCTTTTATCAGCATATTACTTTTTGGCTTATTAGCCGTAGTATTAGGCTATATTTTTACCGCAAAAAGCTTATTACTCGAAATTGAACCGGCTGCTGACCGTGTAGCATTACATGGAGAGATTTGGCCAATTAAATTTCGTGGCCGTTATTTGCTTCAACCCGGCAACTACTCTATACAAATTGAAAAATCTGGCTATCGAACGATTCACCAAGAAATTAGAGTTAGCAAGTACCAATCGCAAACTTTGTCATTTGCTTTAGAAAAAAATCCAGGCTATATAAATATAACCAGCAAGCCTGTTGAGCAAGTTGAAATAATCATTAACGGTAAAAATTATGGCAGCACTCCCGTTAATGCTTTAGAACTCGAAGCAGGTACCTATACATTGAAAGCCAGTGCTGAACGCTATCAACCCTATACAACACAGCTGGTTATAGAAGGTAAAGATGTTCAGCAACAGTTAGATATTGAACTAATTCCTGATTGGCTTGAAGTTGTAATTGACTCTAAACCTTCCGGTGCTGAAATTTGGTTAAACGGCGAAAGTAAAGGCTTAACACCTCAAAGCTTAGAACTAGATTCGGGACAATATAGTTTAGATTTACGTCATCAAGACTTTATGCCATATATAAAAGATTTTTTTGTTGATGCCAGCCAACCATTTGAATTTCCAGTTGCAGAATTATTTACCAGCCCAAGTCATTTAGTTATTACTAGTACACCTACAAAAGCTACCGTTTCAATCGCTGGGAAAGAGCTAGGGATTACCCCTTTTACCGTACGATTAAACCCTAACACCGAACATAATATAATTCTTTCCAAGCCCGGGTTTAGATCAAATCAAAAAACAGTTACTTTAAAACCAGGCGAGCAACAAAATATTTCGGCAACACTAGAAGCTATATTAGGGTCGGTGGTACTAAATATAGAACCCGCAGATTCGGAAGTATTCATTAATGGCAAATTTGTTGGCAATGGTGATGTAAAGTTATCCTTACCTAGCGCAAGTCACAGACTTGAAATTACAAATTCTGGCTTTGAGGTATATACAAAAATGATATCTCCCTCGCCCAATGCTCCTCAAGTTTTAGATATTAGTCTATCTCGTATTACTAGTACTGCAAATGTAAGTAAGCCCAACATTATTCGCACCTCTGAAGGCCAAGAGTTAAAGTTAATTTTTGGCGGAAAATTTTCGATGGGTGCCCCTAGGCGCGAACAGGGTAGACGCTCCAATGAAGCGTTACATTCTGTTGAGCTCGTTAGACCTTTTTATGTGAGTCTGTATGAAATTACAAATCAGCAATTTTCCGCTTTTAAAGATACCCATAACTCAGGCTCATATAAAAGCCATAATTTATCTGCGCCAGACCTTCCAGTAGTTAATATAAGCTGGGAAGAGGCTGCGCAATACTGCAACTGGCTAAGTGAAAAAGAGGGCCTTGATAAGGTTTACCGTAAAAAGAAAGGCTCCTGGGTAGCTAAACATCCAATTCCTACTGGCTATAGGCTGCTTACAGAAAGCGAATGGGAATGGATTGCTCGCATACAAAGTAGCAATAGCATGACACGCTATGAGTGGGGCGACCACTTTCCACCAACTTTAATAAGTGGTAATTATGCTGACCAATCAGCTACTGAATTACTTGATACTGTTTTACCAAATTATAACGATGGTTTTGTTGCAGCATCCCCTGTAGGTAGTTTCAAGGCAAATTATTTTGGCTTATATGACGTGGGCGGCAATGTGGCGGAGTGGTGCCATGACTATCACAGCATCTACCCTAGCTTAAGTGATGAAATATTTACGGATCCCTCAGGCCCAGGAATTGGTCAAGCTATAGATAATAAACATGTAATTCGTGGTGCATCCTGGATGCGGGGTGATCTAAGCAGTACACGCCTTAGCTATCGTGACCGAGACAATAAAAAACGAGTTGATGTTGGCTTTCGTATCGCTAAGTACATAGACTAATCATTATGAATCTACGTTATTTATTATTGTTACTCGTGCTGTCATATTTTTCTGCTGCAGTGTTTGCTGAAGAAGAAGACCAACCAAAAAATCAAATTGAAAAAGAGCAAAAATTCAAAAACCCTAAAGCAACTGTGAGTAAACGCGGCCAAATAAAAACTTTAGAAGAATTTATTCCATCTGAAGAAGTCTCTGCAGACAAACCAGTAGCTTTTCCTAATGATATTTAAAATAATTAATTACTAATGATGAAAAAGAACTTTCCATTTGAGTTTATCTATCAAGTGTTTAGCTTATTGATAATTATGATTATTGTGCATGCTGCCTATATTGCTGTTATACGACCCAATGCAGAGGCAGAACTTGAATATCAAGCTGAACAACTTAAACTTATTAAAGATTTTGTTCCTAAGCGGTCTATATACATATTGATTCGTGATTATGAACAAGAAGCTTGTTTCATTTTGATGTTTTGGTCGCTTTTTATTATGGCTTATAAGGGTACAAGCTTATTCCGTGAACGCAATTTATTAGATAAAGATATTCTACATGCCAAAGATGGCATAAAATTTTTACCACAGGATACTCGTGAACTATCTAGACAAATTCAAACTCTACCTGAAGAGGAACAAAATTATTTATTGCCAAGAGCATTAACTGTTGCATTGCATCGATTTAGTTCTACCGAAAATATACAAGATGTTTCTTCAGCAGCTACGAATATATGCGAATCTGAATCAGAACGTTTGGATTCCGAGCTATCAATTATTCGCTATATAACATGGGCCATTCCATCGATTGGTTTCTTAGGCACTGTGCGTGGCATTGGCGACGCATTGGGACAAGCACACAAAGCAGTTGAGGGCGATATTGCAGGTGTAACCGAAAGTTTAGGCGTTGCATTTAATTCTACATTGATTGCTTTATGTATCAGCATTGTATTGATGTTTATAGTTCACCAATTACAGCTTCTACAAGAAAGATTTATCTTAGACACGCAAAATTACTGTAATGACAACCTAATTAAACACTTACAAGTTAACTAGAGTGACTTGTAAATTCTACAGCCATGTCAAATGTAATTATCGAATTCTATGATAGCGGCGTACGAATCAGCGATGGTGAGAGCATCCTTGCAGATAGCGTAAGTTGCGCATTAATTGAATCAGATAAGTCTATTCATGTTGGTGAACAAGCTGAGGCACAAGCTCATCTTCGGCCTCGCGAATGCAGCAGACTTTTTTGGAGCCGACTTTCTAAAAATAGTGATACTAAACATAGTATTAGCAATGCAGAAATTGCTCTTCATCATCTCAAATATTTATGGGATTTAATCAAGCTTGAAGGTCATGAGGTCGTTTTAATTACACCAGTAACCTTGGGCAAGCGAGAGTTGGGTTTATTACTAGGAATTTGTAAAAAGCTTTCGATAAATGTTACTGGAATTGTGGCCAATGCAGTACTTACTTTACAAAATCCGCTAAAAAATTGTAAGGCCGTCTATTTAGATTTGCAACAGCAACAATTAGCATTAACTGAAGTTATACAGAACGAGACAAGAATTTCGCTTAATCTCCCAGGTCACACTATAAACTACGGTTTGCAACGCTTTATTAACAATAATGCAAAAAGAATTGCTAAAAAGTTTATCTCAGATACTCGGTTTGACCCCTTACATTTAGCAAATGACGAACAACAATTTTTTGATAAGTTGCCCCAATGGCTAAAATTGTTAAATGATAATCAGTCTATTGAGTGTAAATTAAACTCTAATGGCAAACATTATGCGATTACGATTGAAAATGATCAACTTCAAAAAGATAATAAACAATTATTTGAAGATATTGCATCATACTTAAATATCCTTTTTCATAACCATAGCAACATCGCAATATATTGTTCTTCAAGCTGCAAGCAAGTTTTTGGTTTACACGAATTCTTATCTAGCTTACCAGGTTGTGCAATTATTCAATTAGATGAAATCAGTTTAGCAAAACAAGCTATCAGCCAAAAAGCTAACATAGCATCAGGTGATCAGGTGCATTACGTAAATACCTTGCCTTGGAATAATAACAGAATAACGGCTAATTTAGACTTTAGCCCAGGTAGATTATCAAATCTATCCAGAGTGCCAACACATGTTTTAATTAATGGTCATGCACATTCACTACATAAAACTGTGTTTATCGCTACTAGTGGTATTAACTCTGACATGAAAATCACATTTGAAAAAGCACCAGATAGCCTTTGCAAAGTAGTTGTCAATAAACTAAATGTTGAAGTACAAACACTTAATAAAGATTCAATCTACTTAAACCAAAATGAAGTTAAAAATGTTTCTACTGCCAGTATAGGCGATAGATTAAATATCAATGACTTTGATACAGACTGTCTATTTATAAAAGTGGTAGACAATGAAACGTAGAACAGTCAATGCTTTTAGCTTGGCATTTTTAGATGTAATGTTTTGCGGATTTGGTGCTGTAATTTTATTTTTTATGATTATTAATGCAAATACATTTGATAGAAGAGAGCGTATTAATATCACTGCTACTGGCGAAGTAGAAAAATTAGATGTTGAAATTAATGATGCTGAAAAGTATTTAGTAGAGCTAAATAATTCCTTGCAAAAAATTGAAGAAAAACTAATTAATACCCAGGGTAAAGCCCATGAAGTGATAGAAAATATAAAAAGTAATAAACTACAGCTTGCAAAGCTTGACAAAAAAACACTTGCCAAGCTTAAAACGATTGAAGCACTTAAAGCCGACCTAAAATCACTCGAGGAAGAGAGTCAACGACTTGAAGGGGGCGCTGAAAGCGAATTAGAAGGGAATCGATTAAAACAATTCGCTGGACAAGGGCAACGCCAATACCTAACAGGACTGAAAATGGGTGGCGAAAGAATTCTTATCTTAGTCGATAGTTCAGCAAGTATGTTAGCCGATAGAATTATTAATGTACTTCGCTTTCGCAACTTGCCGCCAGAAGAAAGAGTACGTGCGGAAAAATGGCAACAAGTATTGTATACCGTAGATTGGATTACCACGCGAATACCGCCTACAAGCAAGTTCCAAATTTACAGCTTCAATGAAAACACTGCTCCCACCTACCTTATTAAAGACTCACAATGGTTAGATGGTGGTAATGGAAAACATTTACATACTGCTGTAAAAAACTTGTTTAACCTTGCCCCTGAAAACGGAACAAATCTTTACAAAGCTTTTGACAGTATCAGCAATTTTACACAACCACCAGACAACATATATTTGCTAACAGATGGATTACCTACACAAGGGGCATCATCAGGATTTGGAAATACAGTAAGTGCCAAGCAACGGAAAAAACTTTATCGCAAAGCTTTAGAAAAATTACCTAGTGGCATTCCTGTAAATATAATTTTATTTCATATGGAGGGGGACCCAGAAGCCTCTAGTGAATACTGGAAATTAGCACAACGTACCAATGGCGCATTTTTTAGTCCTTCAAATGATTGGCCTTAAATTATATTAATTATGAAACGTCGCAGAAATATAGAAATATTTAGTTTGTCATTTTTAGACTGTGTCTGCTGTGGATTTGGTGCGCTTATATTATTGCTAGTACTTTCAAAAACTGCTGAACCAATCATCTTTGAAGAATATACACAAACTCTTGAACATGATATTTCTAAATTACAAGAAGAACTTTTTGCAATCAGGGGGGAAACTCATGTTTTAAATCGTGAATTAGTTAGTAAAAAAGAACAACTTACGAAAGAAATAGAAAAAATTGCCCTGTTACAAGGTGACTTATCTTCAATTTTAGGGCGCTTCTCAGCCTCTAAAGATACCTCGAGTATACAAAATAAAATTGAACAACAATTAGCTGTAGCTAAACAAGAGTTAAGCGAAGAAATGCGCCGCCTTCAAGAACAGCAAGCTTTACCAAGAACAGAGCTAGATAATACGGTTGGCGGCATTCCAGTAGACAGTGAATATATTATTTTCATAATTGACACATCAGGCAGCATGTTTAATCATGGTTGGAGCTCAGTCGTACAAAAGCTTTCAGAAGTATTAGAGATTTACCCCAAGGTTAAAGGAATACAAGTAATGAATGATATGGGTGAATATATGTTTACCCAATATGCGGGTAAGTGGATTCCTGACACTCCTGCGCGTAGAAAAGCAATTATAAGGCGCTTAATAAAATGGCAAGCTTTCAGCAACAGTAGTCCAGTGGAAGGCATTAATGCTGCGATTAATACTTTTTACTCAAAAAATAAAAAAATTAGTTTATACGTTTTTGGGGATGAATTTACTGGGCCATCGATTCAAGCTGTGTTGCGAGAAGTCAGTAGATTAAACCCAAAAAACAAGCAAGGTAAGCGAAGCGTCCGAATCCATGCGGTTGGTTTTCCAATCCAATTTAGTCGACCTGATAACGAACAAGGCACTGGAGTTCGTTTTGCTACTTTAATGCGCGCGTTGTGTGAGCAAAATGGTGGCACCTTTGTAGGACTAAACTCTCATTCCCGCTAATCTTCTCCGTTGATAAGATATATTCATACCCATTACCTAGAAGTCAATGTAGAGTTAACGCATACTGTGGTTAACTATTTGAATAAATAGGCTTTTCATACGAATCTGTAACTATTTCACGATTTATAAGCCAATGCAGTTTGTCGTGAAAAAACTACCCTTTATTGCTTCGTAATAAGCCTTCTTCTAAAAGGAGCTCAAAATGTCATTATCAATTTTACATACAACACTCTATCCGACTTATTTGAAAAGTTTAATTAAGTGCATCTTAATATTTATTGCTTGCAGCTCACTTATCAGTGCATGTGGGGGCACTAAAGAAGAAGCACCGGTTGAAAATGAAGTCACTGAAGCAGTATCTCCAGATAGCACAAAAGCGACTTCAAATGACATTGCTACTGAAGTTCAAATAAATCGAGATAAATGGATGTCGCATGAAATTAGTAGTTACCAAATTGAAATGCAGAAAATCTGCTATTGCGTTCCTGAAGTTGTACGCATGATGGTATTTGAAGTTGAATCCAACAAAGTAGAATCTGTTCATTATGCAGACACCGGTGAAGATGTAGATCCTCAACATTATGGAGATTTTAATACAATCGAAGGCATGTTTACGTTTGTGGAAAAAGCCTTGGATAAAAACCCTGCGGATTTATCCATCGCATATGATGAAAAGTATGGCTACATAAAAGAGTTGAGTGTCGATTTTAAAGAGAACATAGCTGACGATGAAATTTCGATAATTGCCTCGAATATGAGGCCCAAAGAAGACTAGGTATTTATGCGGTTACGAGTTGGAACAACAATATTATTATTTTGGAGCCTGCTTACATGCATTGCACATGCAGCTCCAGATTTAAATAACTTAACTATCAGTGTAAATGGAATTGATTATGCAATCGAACTTAATAAAAGTAGTTTTGCGGATCGAATTCAAATCAACTTAGAAACGAATACTGAAGATAAGCAAGCAAATATAGAGCTCTATCAAGGTAACATTCCAGATGTTCCAGGTAGTTGGGTTGCTGCTTCCTATCAAGATGGTGAATGGCAAGGTCTTGCATCCATTCATGATAAATTATTTGAACTAAAAGGCTTTGGAATGTCAGGCACCGCAATGGCGGTTCTTGAAAATGAAGTATCAGTATCTATGCAAGCGACCGAGCTTGAAATGTCTGGTGACTTAAACTTAGCCAATATATGTGCTACGCCACATGATCATAACACCTCCATACAAAATGCATTGGATTTAGTCTTGTCCAATGCAAATACAAATAATAGTGGGAGTAGTAGTTTAAATAATGTTGCGCTAGCCGTAGGTAATGTAACAATAGCAGTAAATGTTGTTTTAGCGCTAGATCAATTTCATACAAATATGTACGCAGATTCAGTACAACGGGCAATGCGCATTTTAAATAATGTAGATGCGATCTATAGAAACAGTCTAGGTATTGCAATTAACAATACAGCGATCTTAAGTTTTAATAATACAAATGAAATTTCACCAGGTATAACTGAAGCAGATGCCATATTAAATCAAATATTCAACGATCAAGCCGTAGTATTTGGTAATAATGTTCGAACAATAGGTGCATTACTTACTGCTCGTGATATAACGTTTTTAGGGGATCCAGGTGTTGCCGGAATTGCTCCGTTAAATGCTACTTGCTTAGTTACTGGAGGATTAGACAATGCTGTAAGTGTAAATGAAGATCGTGCAAGCGAGGGTGTAGCTTCAGTAATTCTTGCGCATGAAATGGGGCACAACTTTGGGGCTAATCACGATGGCCCTAATCCAAATCCTGCAAATGCGGCTTGCCCAGTAAGTTTAAATATTATGTCACCAGTGGTTGCAGCTGGATTGAGTGCATTTTCAAACTGTTCTAAAACAGAAATTAACGCACATATTGCTGGCGGGACTTGCTACAAAGAACCAATTGATATCGCTTTAGCACGTTTTGGTGCGGCACCTCCCAACAACTTAGCTGAATTACAAGAAATTACACGACAAATAACGGTAACAAACAATGGCACCGTTG
>CAJICL010000137.1_pt1 | contig 16478 bp, 17 predicted proteins | sample 9199671 | NCBI WGS metagenome assembly CAJICL01 (sample SAMEA7708341, study PRJEB35096) | sediment metagenome | biome: marine neritic benthic zone biome [ENVO:01000025]; feature: sediment [ENVO:00002007]; material: shallow marine sediment [ENVO:03000034] sea grass bed [ENVO_01000059] ... | reverse complement strand
GTTAGTCAAATCTTTAAACTGCTCTGCTAGTTTTTCATTAGTCACTACAGCCGAAGGCTTTTGCTTTAACACATAACTTACATAATCTTCACTTTCAACAAACACTAAATGTCCATCACCACATTCTTTTATGTCTGGCATTCCATGGATTACATTATCAGGCCCAGACTGCCTTATAAATAAGTCCCACTCAGATAACTCGTTTACTATTTCTGAAACTTTTTTATGCATTATTAACGTCCAACATAAGAAATTGATGTGCTTATGATTATTCTAAAACAATTTCTTTTCTACATATCAAAAAAAGAGCAAAAAAAAGCGCTCAAATGAGCGCTTTTTGGATGAAAATGAATTATTTTAATTAACCTGGTGAAAATGAAGATCCACAACCACATGTGGTTTGTGCATTTGGGTTTCTAATTACAAATTGCGCACCTTCTAAGCCTTCAGAATAATCAATTTCAGCTCCCATTAGATACTGGTAGCTCATAGGGTCTACTAGTAGCGTGACTCCGCAATTTTCAACTGAAGTATCACCATCTTGAAGAGCTTCATCAAATGTAAAACCATACTGGAAGCCAGAACAACCCCCTCCACTTACAAATACGCGAAGCTTGAGGTTTTCGTTCTTCTCCTCATCGATGAGTTGTTTAACCTTATTGGCAGCTGCATCGGTAAATACTAGTGATGCGGGTGGTGGTGCAGGTTGTGCAGTTGCTTGTGCACTGTCCGTCGCAGACATATGATTCTCCAAACTAATATGTTAGAACTTGCTAATATACTAACATTACCTTAGTAAATTAGTCAACTATTCCTAAGGAATAGTTTCAGACTTGTTTATCCAGTTTTTTTCTTATCTTGCGTGCTTTGCTGGTGTACTAGGTTGCCATTCACCTCAGCTCCCGTGGCCATTTCCAGCAAATTATAATAAACACTACCGGTTATTTTAGCGCTTGCGGCGAGTTCGATCGTACCCGTTGCATATACATCGCCATTCACGGTGCCGTAAACGATAATAGTTGGACCACGAATTTCACCTTTCACTAAACCTGATTCACTTACTACAACGAGACCTTTATCGACCTGATCTGCCATAAGGTTACCTTCAACCTCACCTTCAACATGCACACCACCAGTATATAAAACATCACCGATAATTTTTGAATGCTTGCCGATCAAGGTATCGACGCGCATGGTCTTTATTTTTTTCTTAAATGCCATATAAACCTACTTTTAACTTTTACCAAACACCTCATCCCAATTGTATGATACTGCAATTGGTTGCTTACTATTTTTATCCCGTCGTACTTCTAGATGCACCTCTGAAGGCTTAAATTCATCCGGTAATGTAAAGCTACCCGAAATCTTTTGAAAATACTTAAAGGAAAACGTTAAGGAGGTGTCGCTTATTTCACTTGCATCTTCAAATACTAAACGTTTTAGAATATCTTGCTCTTCACCGTCTACACTTAGACCAATTACACCAGATACTTTTTTCTCACTCTTTTTAGGCACACCTGTTAACACTAACTCATAAACATACCGATTGCTTACTGAATCCTTATGCAAATTAAATGCCTTGATATGCACTAAGGTATTGTCGGTATTTGCTGTATAGAGCGTATTATAAAAGTGTAATTCTTGATTTAACTCCAACAATTCAAGATCTTTCTCTTGCAGCGTTTTTTTCATTTCTTCTACTGCAGCAAGTTCAACTTTGGTAGAACGCTGCACATACGCCAAGTCATGTTCTAATTCGCGAACTTTTTTTTCTAAATATTTTATTTTTTCATCACTATCAGCAAACTCTTGCGTGCTTTGCGAAGACATAAATGGAATTCTCAATCCATTTTCGCCTACCCAATAGGCTACAAATAGCGACAGCAAGAAAAATACTGCTGTGACACCAAATGAAACCAGGTAATAACCAGTTTGCCGAGAATAATTACTAGTGCTCATATAGTTAGACGATAGTAGTATCTTATGGGTAGAGGCCTGGCTGTAATAAACCAGTGGTTTCCTCAATACCAAACATTAAATTCATATTCTGAACTGCCTGACCAGCAGCTCCTTTAACCAAGTTATCGATTACTGATAAGACTACAACAGTATCACCATCATAAGGTCGTGAAACGGATAACATACACTGATTAGATGCACGAACATGTTTGGTCTCGGGCAAAACACCCTCTTCCAGAACTTGTACAAATGGTTCATCTTTATAGCGCTGCAGATAGTGCTCGGTTAGATTATTCGGTGCATTAGATTTTGTCACATACAATGTGGCAAAAATTCCACGTACCATAGGAACCAAATGCGGTGTAAATACAAAATTTACATTATGCGATGTGACGAGCTCTAATTCTTGCTTAATCTCCGGCCAATGCCGGTGTGCATTTACATTATAGGCTTTAAAGTTTTCACCTGCTTCACTAAAAAGCGTTGGTACATTTGCAGCACGACCAGCACCACTAACACCAGATTTAGTATCGGCAATAAGTTGTGCCTCTTCTATAGCTCCGGATTCAAGCAACGGCAAGAAGCCTAAAATGGTTGCAGTAGGATAACAACCAGGATTCGCAACAAGTTGTGCTTTTTTAATTTCTTCTCTATGTAATTCAGGTAACCCATACACAGCTGTTTGTAATACATTAGGACATGCGTGAGCTTGCTTATACCAATGCTCCCAAGTTGCAGCATCCTTTATACGAAAATCAGCCGCGAGATCAATGACCTTAACACCTGCCTCTAACAACTCCGGCACCATTTGCATTGCCGTTCCATTGGGAGCTGCAAAAAATACACAATCACATTTCTTTAGTGTCACCACATCAGGTTTAGTAAAGACTAATTCAAAATTTGGCAGCAAGTTAGGATATAGGCTGGAAACCTTTTTTCCCGCCTCACTACGCGAAGTCACCACTTGAACTTCAATCTTTGGATGCATGGCGAGAACGCGTATCAGCTCTACACCTGTATATCCTGTTCCTCCAACTATTCCAACTGAAATCATGCGTGTTATTTCCTAAGGCTCTCTAAAATCGATCCAATCATAATCAAGAGTTCATTCCTAATACGAATCCTGGTGCATCATACAAGCTAATATGTTTCACCTAAAGTAAAACACATAAGTCATATAAGCCCTAACGCCACCGCACTAGTAAATTCTTATGCTAAATTCTTATGGCATAATCAAGGTCATGGGAAAGGATTCATCAATTCAGGCATTGTTTAAAGAGGCTCTGGAAAACTTGCGCCTGCGCACTTCAAGACCAGACGCACTCATCCAACTCGCAATACTGGGCACTATAGCGGGCCTGTTGACAGGTCTTGTAATCATATCATTTCGACTTCTTATCGAAGCCGCACAAAAATCGTTTTTACCCTATGAGAACCCAGAAAATTATGAAGGATTAGCTCTCCACTATAGAGTGTTATTACCTATCGCCGGCGCAATTCTAATCGCAATACTTTTTAAATTATTTGCCAAAAAAGATTCTACTGTTGGCGTATCACACGTCATGGAAAGACTTTCATACCACCAAGGCTATTTAAACATTCGCAATTTGCTGTTGCAGTATGTAGGTGGCGCGATGGCCATAATCTCAGGGCAGTCTTTAGGACGAGAAGGACCTGCGATACATCTTGGCGCCGCAACCAGCAGTTTAATTGGTCAACAACTAGGCTTACCCAACAACACTATTCGCACACTGGTTGCCTGCGGGACTGCCGCAGCTATTGGCGCATCTTTTAATACTCCTTTGGCCGGTGTGATTTTTGCGCTTGAAGTCGTCATGATGGAATATTCATTAGCTAGTTTCCTGCCCGTAATTTTATCCGCAGTAAGTGCAACCACCGTAACACGCGCAGTATTTGGTACCGAAGTTGTATTTTCAGTGCCTCATTTTCAACTGACAAACTTACTAGAACTCCCATATGTTATGTTTCTAGGAATAGTAACTGGCACTGCCGCATTTGTTTTTATTTACTTAACTAAATTTTCTGCACAAGTAAGCAACAATTTACCTACCTGGCTTAAATTTACTATCGCAGGCTCTATAACAGGTTTACTTGCAATCGTAGCACCTCAAATCATGGGTATAGGCTATGACACGGTAAACTATTCTCTGGTAGATAATATAGGTTTAACGTTATTGCTTATAATTTTTGCTGCCAAACTAATTGCAACTGCATGCAGCATAGGGCTTGGTTTACCCGCCGGATTAATTGGCCCAACTTTTGTCATTGGCGCAAGTCTAGGGGGTGTATTGGGAATACTTGCACAACCTATATTCCCAGAACTTTCCTCCTCACCTGGCCTGTATGCATTGATTGGTATGGCTGCAATGATGGGCGCCACCCTACAAGCACCATTAGCTGCTTTAACTGCAGTGTTTGAACTCACAAACAATCCAAATATTATTTTACCGGGCATGTTAGCTATCGTTACAGCGCAACTTACTGCTAGCCAGCTATTTGGCCAGCGCTCTATATATAGAATGTTAATGCAATTAAAAGGTTTGGATTATAGACATGAACCGATGATACAAGCATTACGCCGCATAGGAGTTGCCAATGTTATGAATCGCAATATTCATCGAAGCGCACACATTCTTAGTCACGATCAGGCAAAAGCTTTGGTTAAGCAAAATAAAGAATGGATAGTAATTGAAGAAGAAGAACCGATTGCAATACTTCCCACATCTGATTTAAGTAATTATCTAGAAGATGAGGATATAGAAAATCTAGTAGAGATTAATTTAATGAAAATTCCCGCCAAAAGACTGCAAGTAAGTTGCATTGATTTGCGCGCAACAGCAGATTCAGCAAGGGAACGTTTCATACAAGAAGGAGTTGAGGCGCTTTGCATCAGCAGCACCATTGGGCCTGATATAATTCGCGTCTATGGCATCCTTACCAAGGATAAATTCAAAAGCTCATACAATATATAAGCGATTTCAAGAGAATTCATTATGCTGCTTACCCTATTTCCCTGGATAAAAGCTTTTCACATTATATTTGTTATCACTTGGTTTGCAGGCTTGTTTTATTTGCCACGCTTGTTTGTGCATCACACTCTTTCAGAATCAAAAGAATGCAATGAACGTTTTAAAATTATGGAAGGTAAACTTTATAGGTTTACGACCCCGAGCATGGTGCTTACAATTGTCTTAGGTTCGTTATTATTAATTGCAAACTGGACTGCTTACTCTTCTAGTGGGTGGATTTACGTAAAACTAATTTTTATCGTACTGCTAATTATTTACCACCTATGGTGTGGAAGAATAGTTAAAATATTTGCTGATGATAAAAACACTAAATCGCATGTGTGGTATCGCTGGTTTAATGAAGCGCCAGTACTTGCACTTTTTGTGATTGTAATTTTAGTTGTAGTTAGACCTTTCTAAGAAGCAAACTTGATAAAAACCTATTCATGTTAATTACGTTATCATATTGCACAGCGCAACAAGGTTCGCGAGTGATATGCGTAGATTTTGTTAAAGCGGGAAATTTTAAAATATTATTAGGTGTATAAACTGTTAACTCATTATATTTTGAGTAGTCCTTAATTGTAGCCAGTAATAATATTTTAATTATTTCTGCAGATCCTTGATTCTCTAGCAGATCCTCATAAGCTAAACCGAAGTCATCCAAAACATCAAATAGTCCATCACCACTAAGGCGCAGAATTGCATGTCTCGTATAGTTATTTCGTAATTCGAGATGCGGTGTAGACCTTTCAAACCAGGCATTAAGCGTAAACACTATATATATCTCTAATTTCCATGTTGCAAATAATAATGATTCGTATTATCATTTGCAACATGGAATAAATAATTTGGAGATCACTTATGGCCTCTATATATAGCAACACTAAACCCACTCAAATCATTAATAGGAAGTTAGTCAATTTTGACCCCCCCGAATATGAAAAAATTAAAAGCACTTTAATCAATGATATCGATGTTGTCGCTCGATCATTCTGTGAATCTGAATTGACCATGCTTAATGCCATCAAATCAGGCAAAGTACATATTGGTGTGCTTGATAATTACTCAGGTAATTATTGTATTTATATTGAATACTCAGGTGCGCAAGTTATTAAACCAGTTCATGTGTGTCATTAAACAAAATGGATATAAGCAAACAAACTAATAAAACAATTAAAATGCAAAAAATTGCACCTGAAGATGCAGCCAATATTGTAGATGTGCAAAGAATATTTCAGGGTAGGAGAAAAATTGCTTTAAAGCATCAAGGAAACAAATATATTTTACAAATAACTAGTAACAATAAATTATTGTTAACTAAATAATTTTAAATTTGCGATCCCAGCCATAAAAACTTCTTTTTCAGAACATAAATATGCAGGTTTATGTCATGAATAAGCAATAGCTAAGGTCGCACCACAAAGCAACAAAAAGAAGACCTGATTGTTGTTTCATGCAACTCCAAACACTACCAAGCCATATTAAAGCCCTCCTCCGCTAGTTTTAATAAGCCAGGGACGTGTTATTTGCAAATTATATTTAGAGCAATAGTTTTTCGCTTTCCAAAAAATACCTATAATCGCTTAGACTTACCCTTAATATGGGAAAAATGGCTCATCAGAAGCAACAAAACTGACCAAATAACTATTGTAGCTAATAAAAGTTGGCAGGCTATTGGACCGAAAAGCACAGGAGCCTTCATCATCGTGCTCATCAGCGACTCTTCATAATAAAAAAACCATTGATGATTATTTGGGAAGATTAGCTCATGCCCTAAATAGAATATTTTTGTCGGTCCTATCAACACCACTAACACGGCTAATACAAGAACAGTCCCTACCCCGCCATATAGATGATGCCTAAATGCAGAAATTTCAACATTCTTTGCACGCATTGATATAAACACAATTCCCGCAACAACTAATCCAATGACACCAAGATATATAAATTTACTAATCAGATGAGCTACATCTTGCAAGTGAATTACTTCCGCATCCGTTAAAAGAGCTTCTGTTTTATTAGTTACAGTATCTGTATAACGAAGTTGTCTCAATCCATCTCCATTATGTTGAATTGCATCAACAATTCCAGAAAACAATTTTATGTGCTGTTGTTTTTCAGTAGTCTCAAAACCATTTTTATATTTATTATGCGGTGAATATTTTATTATCGTTTCATCAAGGTCGAGCACCTCATACCAAGTCGAATATAAAAAGTCGGAAGTTGCACTTATTTGCCATGCAAGAAAAAAACTTAGACAAAATACACTAACTGATAAAATAAAATTAGGGATTATCGTTTTAATAAACGTACTCCTATTTTCACAACGCATGCTTCATTAACAATGAATAATCACGTAACAATGATTAAATACCAATATTCATGATGCTGACAGAGATATCATGTGATTATCCCATTTCGAATCAGCAATACTATACTGCTTCTCTTCAATAGAATTTATTTTACGAAGTGCAATTGAACCTGATCCATCGCTGATAAAAAATCCTTGCGAAGAACCCATAGCTCGGCTAACCCCACAGGCGTCAGCCCTCTGGTAAGCGCCCAAATATTCCCCAGCAGCAGACCAAAAAGTCACAACCCCTCCGCGTGGCGAAGTAACCGCAAATTTTGTTCCATCCGCATTAAATGCAACACTGCCACAATAATTACGCATTTGAGACTGCACTTGTATCGGTGCATTTAAAAAGTGCATCGGCTGCTCGCCTTTTTGCATGGCTATAAGCGGGGGTTGCATAAAGGGCTTGCCCTCAAACTGCATAGCAATCGCAACATGATCATTGGCCGATATATCAATATGCCGAATACTTAATTGATGCCATTTATTTTTAGGCTCGTGCTTATGTAGTAAATAACCACTATCGACAGAAACATAGGCAAGGTTTGGGCGCATAGTAGCAAGATTTGATTTAATTCTCGGCAGATCTGGGTGTGTGCGTATCCCTCCATTAGCCACAACAAGTGTCTTATCATCACCAAGCAATTTAAACTCATGCGGCCCCACCCCATGACTTTGAATTTCTCCTATACGCGCAAAATTATTACGCACATCATAGATGCCAATTACACCTTCACCTGTTTCATACGCATTTTCACTACATAGAAGTCTTGCGCCATCTTTTGTAAACAGACCATGCCCATAATAATGTCGTCCTGATTTGGCAGATACTTTAGCCACCACTTCTTGTGTCACAAGATCAATTACCCATACAAACTCACCAGGGCGACGCGAAAAAACGGCCACCATATCCTGATTAGCATTCAACGCTATTCCATGACCTCTTGCGGGAATAGGTATATTCAAGCTTAATTTGCCATTACTATCGACTATACTGAAAAAGTGTTCTCCACTTTTATTAGTACGGCAACTAAGAAGTTTTTGGCTTTTACCTTGAGCAAAAACGGACGTAGGTCCAAACAGCAAAACACCTGCACTCGCGGCAATAAATTGTCTGCGATTAATCTCCATCAAGACTATTAAACCCCAGCGATAGATTTAGTTGACTCGCCATATCACGAGTAACCAAATGTTTGATGTGTAATAGCTGCGAACGCAGTTGCTCTACATCAGCACGTTGATCAGCACTACCAACCGCCACTGAGAGTGGCACGTTTATAGTTGTTAAGGTTGCAAAAGCATCTTGGAATGCTGATTCAATCTGTTTTTGCAGCGCATTATCCGCAAGCTCTGGAGCAAAAGTGACTTGATAAAGCATATAACAAGCGTTTAAATTTTCGTGAATAGCTGATAACGCACTCTCACTTCGCCAAGCTTCCGCTAATTTACCACGCGCTTTTTCTAAACTACTTCCTAAAGGTCGATCAAGCTTCTGCTTGATCATTAACTCTAACTCAGTATAAAACGAATTAAGCAGTTCACTGGCAAGTTCAGATTCAGTTTTATAAATTAAGTTTTTTGAATTTGGTTTTGAGAAATATTTTAGGTATGAATCGTTACCAGCAACCCAGTCATTTAAAATTCCTTCTGACATATTACGTAAATTATTCGTAATCGCCTTCACTAAAACACACTGTTTATCATCTAATCTAGGATTAACATATATTAAACGCTCAAGCGCGCTGAAACCTTGCAAGGCAATACTCTTTTTAGTGAGATCAAAATCCTTCGTACTTAATATCGGGTCTTGAATTAGTTTATTGAGCTGTTTACCAACAACCCCTCTCTTATCTGGCCAAAATGCGAAACGGTGTTCTCGTGAAAAAAATTGCACTGGGCCAAAACGAAGATGCTGGGCACCCTGCCAAGCAAGAAATGCATCACTGCTTTTGTGCTGTAAGATTTCTGTATTTGCACGATTTTGTTTATCACAACTAGTCTTTGCAGCTTCATCTAATTCAACAGTTTGCTTCGCAAGCTTCTGATATACCGGCAACACATGCAAATCTGCAATTCTTTGGAAGTCATATGCCTGCAATTGCGCACTAAACAAGATTAAAGCAGTACAAAAGATTATTTTAAGCATTAAAGACTCTCTAAAAATACAATTAATTGTTCTCGCGAATTACGATCTAACTCGATTACTGCATCACGCTGCGCTTGAGCTTCACCGCCATGCCAAAGAATAGCTTCCATCAAACTATGTGCGCGTCCATCATGCAAAAAGTGAGTATATCCTGCCACCTGCTCCGTCAAACTGATACCCCATAAAGGTGCAGTGCGCCACTCTGTACCGGAGGCTTTGCCTTCAGGTCGGCTGTCTGCCAAACCTTCACCCATATCATGCAACAGTAAATCTGAATAGGGTGAGATTTTTATACCGTGATTTGCTACAGCCTGAACGCTATGTCCAGTAATATAGTTCGGTGTATGACATTTTTGACAACCAATCTGATTGAATATCTTCTCACCTAACAATACTTTGGGGTTATCCTTATTGCGCTGAGCAGGCACAGAAATATTTCGAACATATAAGTTTACCAAGTCAATGACTTGCTGATTCGCTTCAAGGTTATCATATTGAACGCTATTACCATTTGGTGCCGCAAGGCAAATTGCTTGATGCTTTGTGCAATCACCAGCCGGATTACTAAACAACGGCACCGACAAACCAAGATCTATAGAAAATGCGGACTGCACTTGATCATTTATACTTGGCATACCTGCTTTGTATCCAAAACGTCCTAGTCTGGTTGTTGAGGTTTCATTACTCCAAACAATATTAGCTCGACCCGAAATACCATCTTTATCTTTATCATCAGGATCTTCTTGTTTAAGAATGTCCTGTTCTTCGATTGCCTCTAGCAATCCCAAGCCAATCATCTGTGGAGGTACGCGAGGAGAAGTACGCACTTCATCGTGCATCGGCCCATACCCTAATTCAGAAATTTTATATGACGGCTTTTGTAAACGTACAGAACTTCCATCAGCTAATACAACAGGGATAATTTCATACTCAACTTCGAGTTGATACTCTGCTAGCTGGCCTGGAATTGCAAAATTCTGCATTTGCAATCCGTAATGAGGTTCAGGGACATTATTTATTCGCATCTCTTCCAGTTGTCGGTGTTGCAACTCATTCTGTGGTGGGATATCTACGCGTAGCAGCAACTCTCCAACACTATTCTTTTGACTCAATGGTCCTCGCCCGCGGGCATTTTTCGGATGGCATGCCATACAAGATCGCGCGTTATACAGTGGCCCAAGACCATCTGCAGCTTGTGTAGATGCAGGTGCAGTTACCCACAGACGTCGAAACAAACTTCGTCCCAACATAAAATCTAGCTTTACATCGCCCACTAAACTCTTAGAAGGATGTGAAAATAAATTTCGATTATGTTGCTCTGAACTAGCAGTTACTTCATTAATAAAACTTGGACAAAAGCTAACAAGTAATATTAATAAAAGAGAACTTGCATACATTCTCTTATAAGCACTCACATTAACAACTCAATCTTCCAACAAATGTTCATAGCGTTTGTCAGTTAACGTTTTCAAAAACGCAAGCAATGCATTAATTCGGCGGTCATCTAATGCCGGGCCTGTTTGAAGCTCTTCTAACGAAAGATTTTCAGATACTTCTGGCGCACGCCATGGTTCAGATGTTTCAGGATTAATCTGACGTTTTATACTTTTGCTGTTGTACTTGTTATAAAACAAAATCACTGTGCGTAATTCTTCATACACTCCGTTATGCATGTAAGGCGCTGTAACTGCAATATTGCGCAAAGTAGGCACTTTAAACTTACCTGCTTGCTTCCTATCATTAACCATTGGGTGATCTAACAGCCCTTGATCAACATAATCTGCTGCCACTCCATTTACTTTACGTGCCTTTATATTCACCGGCACTCCAATATTATGATATTGGTAATTGGCAAAAGTTTCTCCTTCCTGACCTGGAATAGGCTTTAATTGATGACATATATTGCAACTTGTAAATTGTTGAGAAAAAAACAATGTCATCCCAAGCTCTTCAGCATTTGTCATTTCATACTCGCCACGAAGATGGCGATCATACTTAGAATCAAAAGGCGCAAATTCTTCTGTTTTCTCAAATGCAGCAATACTTTCACCCAAAGCATGAAACGCGAGATCCGTATTTTCAAAAACACGCTCGCCGAAATGTTGTTTAAATTTTGCAACATATAATGGATTTTCTTTTACACGCTGAACAACACTTTCTTCACTTGGCATGCCCATTTCTGATACTGAAAGTATGGGTTGAGTTGCCTGCTCTACTAAGTCTTTTGCACGTCCATCTAAAAACTGTCCACCAACATAATCTCCTTCTTCGTTTAGTGTAAAACTTGGAATAAAAGCCGCGTAAGAAAGAGTTGGAGTATTCCGATCACGCAAAGATCGACCATCATCACCAAGTGAAACAGCTCTACCGCTCGCATTAAATCGCGGATCTACGAAAGCATGATCTGGTGAATGACATGTCGCACAAGATTGCGTGCGTTGGTTAGATAAATTCGCATCAAAAAATAAAGTACGGCCAAGCTCTTCCAGCGAGCGTACTTCAGGGGAGTCAGCCGCCTCAACAGAGGCAACAATAAACGCAATTGCTATATAAGTGATACTGACGAGAAACCTTAAATGATGCATATATTATGTTTAGCATATTGCAGGTTTCTTTGTCTTGATCTCTTTAAGGTTATAAAGAGATTTGTTAGATACAAATCTCTTTATTTCACCTATCTCAATAAATTTTTGAGATGATTAATTCACCAAATGCGGTGAATCAAGACTATCTGAACCTTCGAATGCTATCGATTCTAAATTCATAACCGCTACAGCTTTTTCGATGTAACTTGTTTGAGCAACTAACGCATCTACCGCAGCCTTCACTTTGGCGTTACCATTTTCATTGCCCTCACCAAGCATCTGATCATAAGCCTCACCGTCTTTTGCGGTTTCAACTAAAACATGCATTTTGTCTATCGTCATGTCGATATGTGCACGCAATTCTTTATCTGCCTTTGCGTCTTTTGCTGCTACCAAATCAGAAAGGCTAGGTCCTTTGACCTCTGTACCATCTAAACGTGTATACATTCCTGTATAAACATTTCGTATACCTACCGCATCATAATAGTGAGAGAAGTGTGTATTATCACTAAAGCAGTCATGCTCTTCTTCAGGATCATGCAACATTAGACCAAGTTTCATGCGTTCACCTGCTAATTCACCATACGATAAACTGCCCATACCCGTGAATATCGTTGCTAAATTCTGCTGAAGATCACCAGTAACTACTGCTTTACGTGCATCACCACCTTCTGCCCACTGACTCACCATCCATTGAATATCATCAATCATGAGTTCAGTTACTGCTTTTAGATATGCAGCACGCCTGTCACAGTTACCACCCGTACAATTATCAGTATTAAAATCACTGGCTGGACGATTGCCATTACCTGCATCCGTACCATTTAAATCTTGACCCCAAAGCAGGAACTCAATGGCATGATAACCCGTCGCAACATTCGCTTCGATATCGTCTACTTCATGCAAAGTTTCTGCTAATAATTCTTTAGTGATATTACTTGCATCAATTTTCTTTCCACCAACTGCAACGTTTTTATTCGCAACGATATTAGCGGTATAAAAAGGATTTTCCTCAGACTCTGTACCATAACTAGATGCGGTATAGTCAATCAAACCTTCATCTAAAGGCCATGCATTCACCTTACCTTCCCAATCATCAACTATCGCATTTCCAAAACGATATGCTTCGGTTTGCATATAAGGAACTCTTGCAGCTACCCATGCGTTTTTACTCGCACTAAGATTTTCTTCTGTTGGGTTTGCGAGTAAAGCATCTATTTTCTTTTCCAGATCTTTAGCAGTTAACAATGAATCGCTATACATCACATGCGCTAAATCTGCATAGTGCTTAAGCACTGCCTCTGGTGTAGCCGCATGAACAGAAGTATTCATCATGAATAGAGTAGCAATCAGGATTGCCACTCTTGTACTTAGTATTTTATTAAACATTAATTTGCTCCTAGAATATTTATCACAAATTTATTTTTTAGAATTCAACCGCAAGTTGTGAAGTTATAGTGTTTCCACCGAATTCATCGGTACCACCATCCGAATCACTGTAGTCTTCGTCATGCGCCCATTCGAATGACAGCGCTGTTCCATCAAAAATTTCAGCAGAAATGCCACCAATAATTCGTTCTTCAGGAAGCTCTAAGGCAACCGCTTCATCTGTACCTTGGTATGCAATGGCTGCAGTCATTGGAACGCCACCAACATTGAAGCTATAACCAAATTCCACGTTAAATGCCTCAGGTTCAGCGCCACCTGTTTTAAAGCCCAATTCATCTGATTCAAAATCATCTAAAGCTGTTATGTATTCAGCAATAAATGTGAATGGACCATGGTTGTACATGGCATCAACAGAAAATCCAGCTACTTGATCACTATACTCAACCATTGCCGCATCGATATTTTCTTGAATCACATCTTGGAGAGTGTCTGAATCACCAATATCGTTTATATAACCAAGATTAACTGCGAACGAGCTATTGTCATTTTCTTGAGCGTAACCAGCGAACGCACCAAAGTTATCAATATCATCATCACCTTCTTCAGATAGGTCGCCATTGAACACGTACACACCACCTGTAAACCCATTATTTTCAATACCAGCTAACACTGATGTTTCACGAATCTCTGCAATTTCTAAAGTAAGTGGATCTGAAATAAGATTGGTTTCAAATGTTCCAAAAGGTTCGTACATTAATCCTGATGAGACATACCAAGGCTTGTCTGGATTCGCAATTGTTATAACAGCAGCATCTACTTCTAGGTCAGTATCATCTTCTTCAAATAATAAAACGGTTTCCGCAGATACCCATTCATTCACTTCTGCTGCAATTCCAAGCTCTGCAGTCGCAAGAACAATATCACTACTGCTATCACCTTCGTCAGGGTCGTTATAGCCTGCTTCTACTTCAGCGACGCCACTAATTTCGATACTATTAAACCAACCATCTCCACTTCCAGAATCATTAGCATTTGCATTTTGTGCTAATTCTTCTATCTGTTTAGATTTCTCCTCAATCACATCATTCTGTTGATTAATCGTATTATTTTGCTGATCTACAATTCGCTCAAGCTGCTCTAGTCGAGCTTTAATTGCGCTTAGTTCATTTTCGATTTCTCCTGCATGCGCACTACCAAAACTGATTAATGAAACCAGCAGCGCGATAACAAACTTTGAACCTTTCATGGACGATCTCCCTTTCATTATTTTTTCTATCTCAATTAATGACCGATAACGGCCGTTATTAGACCAAGTATTAATTCCATCAAAATGCCGTATAAACACTATGGTGGTTATCAATGGTAATGATAACCATTCTCATTAACTAAATCTTTACCCTCAATTGGGTATTTTAATGCGAATCATTCTCATTACTATTCTCAGTCGTTTTACATTGCAAATATAAATATTTAGTAAACCCAATAAGTACTTAGCTAACTTATTGTTTAACAGGAATAAAAATATGGTCGCCAATTATTCAGCACTTAAATATGCACTATTTTCTACTCTATTAGCGCTTGCTAGCTCTTTGCATGCAGAGCAGATATCAGTAGACCGAGAAGAATATGAGAATCTCAAAAAAGCGGTAGAGTTTTTAATGACTCAACAAAAAGAAGCCATGGAAAAAGCTACGCGTGCTGAAGAGAAAGCTGATGAAGCTACTGAAATAGCAACCGCTACAGCGGATGTTGTTGAAGACAGCCCACTCGATGCCTTTGAGGGTATTTCTTTAGGCGGTTATGGTGAAGTTCACTATAACAACCTAAGCGCTGATGATAGTGAACGTGATGTTGAAGAAGTAGATCTGCATCGATTTGTAGTATTCGTTGGTAAAGAATTTACGGATGACTTGCGATTTGTATCAGAGTTCGAAATTGAACATGGTGGTGTTGAAGCTGATGGATCACCTCTCGATGGAGAGGTCGAAGTTGAACAAGCTTATATTGAATATGATTTCAATGACAATGCACAGATTCGTAGCGGTGTATTTCTTGTACCTACCGGTATATTAAATGAAACGCATGAACCTCCAACCTTCTATGGTGTAGAGCGAAATGATGTAGAAAACATCATCATTCCATCAACTTGGTGGGAAGCAGGTGTAGGCTCAACATTCCGCACAAATAATGGTTTTTCATTTGATGCAGCATTACATTCTGGCTTAAATTTTTCAGGAACAAGTGGACGCGTAAGAAGCGCACGTGGCAAAGTATCTAACCAACGTTTAAGTGATCCTGCCATTACCGGACGCGTGAAGTACACAGGTATTCAAGGTCTCGAATTAGCTGCTTCAATCAATCACCAAACTGACCCTACTCAAGATGATGATAGTGATGCGGAAGATGATTTCATAGATGATGCAACACTTTATCAAGCTCATGCAATCTATAACCGCGGACCATTCGGCCTACGTGCACTATATGCCCAGTGGGATTTCAGTGGCGACATTGAAGACGCCGCAGGCGATATTGACGAACAGTTTGGTTGGTACGTTGAACCAAGTTTCAAACTTAATAATTGGATTGGATTATATGCACGTTACGAAGAGGTTGAAGGTGCACGTATTCAAGACCAATTTAGCCAATGGGAAGTCGGTGCTAACTGGTGGCCACACAAAGACGTTGTAGTTAAATTTGACTATCGCGATCGCTCACATGATCCAGAAGCCGAAGATCAAGGCCGTGACTTTGATGGCTTTGATTTAGGCGTTGGTTATATGTTCTAGTATTTAGCTAGATTATAAATATATAAAGCCCGTATTGGTTAATGCTAATTCGGGCTTTTTACTTTTAATACATTATGCAGCTTATTTTTAATTGAATAATCTTTTCTCTACAAGAATAATCATCTTCTCTATGAAATGGATTTTATTTTCTGCTTTTTTATTGATTGCTCCTGCTGCAATAGCCGCAGAAAGTGTATATCAGTCTCCCGAAAACTTTTTATCATC
>CAJICL010000194.1_pt1 | contig 16630 bp, 7 predicted proteins | sample 9199671 | NCBI WGS metagenome assembly CAJICL01 (sample SAMEA7708341, study PRJEB35096) | sediment metagenome | biome: marine neritic benthic zone biome [ENVO:01000025]; feature: sediment [ENVO:00002007]; material: shallow marine sediment [ENVO:03000034] sea grass bed [ENVO_01000059] ... | reverse complement strand
TTTAGTTCGTAACGCAATCTCTCATGGTATAGAGGAATCTGCGCAACGTGCTAGTGCTAATAAGCCAAAGCAGGGTGAAATTAAAATAAATGTTATTCGTGAAGGTTCGGAAATTGTAATTGTTGTTTCGGATGATGGTGCCGGGCTTGATCTAAAGAGGATTAAAAATAAAGCAAGAGAATTAGGGTTGATAGATGATACGGAGTTACCTGAGCGGGAAGTATTAAATCTAATTTTGGCTCCAGGATTTAGTACTGCTGGGAAAGTTTCACAGGTATCAGGACGTGGTGTTGGTATGGATGTGGTTGCCAGTGAATTGAAGCAGCTCGGTGGTTCTTTGCAAATAGATTCGGTGTTTGGTAAAGGTGCAGAATTTATCATTCGTATTCCAATTACTCTAGCTATTACCCAATCATTACTGATCAAATGCGGGAATGAAATCTATGCAGTTCCTCTTGCGAGTGTAGAGGGTGTGATGCGTTTATCTGCGCATGAGTTAAAACAAAAGTATGCAGAGAATCAAGCTAGCTATCACTATGCTGATAGGGATTATCGTTTATGTCATCTAGGTAAGCTATTAGGTGTCTGCCAACCACAATTAAGTGGCGCAGATAAAATGTTTCCGGTTTTATTGGTACGTTCAGGCGATTCGCGTATGGCGATCCATGTTGAAGCTACTTTAGGTAATCGTGAAATAGTGCTAAAACCTTTGGCGTCACAGTTAAGTACATTACCAGTAGTTTCGGGTGCTACAATTTTGGGTGATGGTAATGTGGTGTTAATTCTTGATGTTCCTGGATTGATCCGTATGGATTCAATGGGGCAACTTGAAGCTGTCGAATCAAGGGTTGAGGAAGTAAAGAACGACAATGAGTCAACCGTCATGGTCGTAGACGATTCAATTACCATACGAAAAGTAACCACACGCTTTTTGGAGCGTAATAATTATAAAGTGGTTACTGCTAAAGATGGTGTAGATGCAGTACAAAAACTACAAGACTTTACGCCTGCACTTATATTGTTAGATATTGAGATGCCACGAATGGATGGCTATGAGTTAGCTAGCCATGTTAGAAATAATGAGCGTTTAAAGGATGTGCCAATAATTATGATTACATCGCGTACGGGTGATAAGCATCGTCAGCGAGCTATGGATATTGGTGTGCAAGAATATTTAGGCAAACCCTATAATGAAAGTGAGCTGCTGGGATATGTGCAAAGAGTAATGGATTAAAAATATATGTCTTTAGCTGAATCTAAAATTTATCCAACGCTTAGTTGCATGTTGTTGTCATTGAATGGTAATGACATGTTGCTCCCTAAGTCTATTGTGAAAGAAGTTATTTATAAACCGAATATTAGTCTTTTTGAGGAAGAAGATGATTGGTTAATCGGAGAAATTGATTGGGAAGATTATGTTATTCCTGTAATTTCATTTGAGCGCTTGTGTAATCAAACGAGGATCAACAAATCGAATCATGTTCGTGCGGTAATATGTTATGTGATCGAAAATACAGAAGCATTTCCATTGTACGCGATTGAAGTTCAATCAATGCCAAGACCGCTTATTTTAGATAGTCGCGCCTTATATAATCAAGATGGCATGATGAATAAGTATTCAGAGATGATTTCTTACTACGTAAAAATTGGTAGCAAAGAATTAGTGATTCCAAATTTTCAGAAGTTAGAAGAAATTTTATTAACTCGGGCAAGTTAGTTGATCTAATCATTTAAACTGTTCATTTGTTGCGCCTAGCCAGCACGTGACATAAGTCGTAATTCAAGCTCCATTTTTTAATAATTGTGCGAGATATTTTGTGTAGACCATAGTTATAATAATTTTTCGTTTACTCTGCTAGGTCACCCCATAACTGTTGGGCTAATACTACTGCGGTAACAGCTGCCGTCTCAGTGCGTAATATTCGAGGTCCACAACGTACAGCCTGATATCCTTTTAAAGAAGCAGTTTTCATTTCATTTTCGCTTAGTCCGCCTTCTGGTCCGATTAATAATTTGATCGATGAAGGGTTATCAATTTTTAAACTATTCATGGTTAGATCAGAGCTAGCATCTAACAATATGCCATGTTCGTTCGTATTTAATTCATCAATTTCATTAAATTCGCATGTGGGAAATAACTTAGGGATAGTTGCTCTGCCACATTGTTCGCATGCACTTTGAATAATACGTTGCCAATGCTGTTGTTTGTTCTCAGTAGACTTGTTGCTGGTTTTGCTGACAGTACGTTCAGAAGTAATGGGGTGTATGTTAGAGATGCCTGCTTCTACAGCTTTTTGGATTGCATAATCCATATGTGAACTCTTTGATACACATAGATATAAATGGGTATCTAATAATGACTCATTGTTAAGTGCTAATTTTTCTGTAATTTTTACGCGCAGCATTGTTTTGCTGCATTCAAGAATTTTGCAAGGGTAATCGCAACCGTCACCATTAAAAAGCTTTAAGGAAGAGCGCTTGTTAACTCTTAGAACATTAAGAGCATAATGTCGAACGGTGTTATCTAGCTCCAGTTTTAATTCTGGAGCTAGGCTTTGTTGAGTATAGAGGCGAACAACTCGCATAGAGTGTTCAAATTGTGGGGCTATTGGTATACCTAGAATTAGTAACGATAATAATCCGGTTTATAAGGGCCGTTTACATCAACGCTAATATAGTCTGCTTGTTCTTGAGTAAGTTTAGTTAACTTAACACCAATTCTTTCAAGGTGTAAGCGAGCTACTTCTTCGTCAAGCGACTTAGGTAATACATAAACTTTATTTTCATATGTGTCAGAATTTTTCCAGAGTTCCATTTGTGCTAAGACTTGGTTAGAAAATGAATTAGACATTACAAAACTTGGGTGGCCTGTAGCGCAGCCTAGGTTCACTAAACGTCCTTCGGCTAACATAATTATGCGTTTCCCATCCGGGAAAATAATATGGTCTACCTGTGGTTTAATATTTTCCCAGGTGTATTGCTTTAAGCTAGCGATGTCTATTTCATTATCGAAGTGCCCAATATTACAAACGATGGCTTGATCTTTCATGGCCAACATGTGGTCATGATTAATAACATTGAAATTACCTGTAGTAGTCACAAAAATATCTGCTCGATCAACTACATCTTCTAACGTCACTACGTTATAGCCTTCCATTGCGGCTTGCAATGCGCAAATAGGGTCTATTTCAGTGATTAAGACTGTTGCGCCAAGTCCACGCAAAGATTGCGCACTGCCTTTACCGACATCCCCGTAACCGCAAACAACAGCTGTTTTGCCTGCCACCATTACATCGGTCGCACGTTTAATGCCATCTACTAAAGATTCGCGACAGCCGTATAAGTTATCGAATTTAGATTTTGTAACCGAATCATTAACATTAAATGCAGGCACCTTCAGTTCGCCACGTTTTTCCATTTCGTGTAAACGATGCACGCCGGTTGTGGTTTCTTCTGATAAACCTTTAATGTCATCAAGCATTTCAGGATATTTTTCATGAATGATTTTAGTTAAGTCACCACCATCATCTAAAATCATGTTTGGTTTCCAGCCGTCAGGGCCAGATAGAGTTTGTTCGATACACCACTCATATTCTTCCTCAGTCTCACCTTTCCAAGCGAATACTGGAATACCTTTTGCCGCTATCGCAGCAGCAGCATGATCTTGTGTAGAAAAGATATTGCAAGAAGACCATCTTATAGTTGCGCCTAGTTCAATTAAGGTTTCTATCAACACAGCTGTTTGAATGGTCATATGTAAACAGCCTACGATACGTGCACCTGAAAGAGGCTTTTCATTTCCATACTTTGTGCGCAATGCCATTAAGCCCGGCATTTCAGTTTCAGCAATGGCAATTTCTTTTCTGCCATATTCAGCCTCGTTGATATCAGCAACTTTAAAATCAGCGTCGATTTTTTCTGCAGATTGAATAGCCATATTTAATTATGCTCCTTAAGCATTAAGTTATATTTTTAGAACGTATTTATAAAATGTAATTATGATGAACGGTCTTTTAATTCTGAAGCTTTATCGGTACGTTCCCAGTGGAAACTATCTTCATCACGACCGAAATGACCATAAGCTGCTGTAGCTTGATAAATTGGGTGCAATAAGTCCAGCATGGTTACGATGCCATAAGGACGTAGATCAAATACCTCTTGTACAATATCTTCAATTTTACTATCGGCTACTTTTCCTGTTCCAAAAGTGTCTATAGATACTGAAGTAGGTTGCGCTACACCAATTGCATAAGAAATTTGGATTTCACATCGATCTGCTAAACCAGCTGCGACAACATTCTTTGCAACGTAACGTCCTGCGTAGGCAGCAGAGCGATCCACTTTAGATGGGTCTTTACCAGAGAACGCGCCACCGCCATGGCGGGCCATACCGCCATAAGTATCTACAATAATTTTTCGTCCTGTTAGACCACAATCACCTACCGGGCCACCAATTTCAAATTTGCCAGTTGGATTAATATGGTACTTAGTATCTTTTGATAACCATTTTTCTGGCAATGTAGGTTTAATAATGTGTTCCATAACAGCTTCTTGCAAATCATTTTGGCTTATATCCGGATCATGTTGTGTAGATAACACCACTGCATTAATACCTGTTGGCTTGCCATCTTCGTAAACAAAAGTAACTTGGCTTTTTGCATCAGGTCGTAACCAGGATAATTTGCCTGATTTTCTAACTTCGGACTGTTTCTTAACTAAGCGGTGGGAATAAGTGATAGGAGCGGGCATTAGTACATCTGTTTCATTACTTGCATAACCAAACATCATGCCTTGGTCGCCAGCGCCTTGTTCTTCTTTTGATTTGCGATCTACACCCTGTGCAATATCAGGTGATTGTTTGCCTAGTGCATTGAGTACCGCACAGTTGTGACCATCAAAACCAACATCAGAATTATCGTAGCCAATGCTATTTACAGCATCACGTACAATTTTTTCATATTCAATTTGTGCAGAAGTGGTAATTTCACCGGCAAGAACAACCATGCCTGTTTTAACCATAGTTTCACAGGCTACACGTGCATTGGTATCTTGTTCTAGAATTGCATCGAGAATAGCATCCGATATTTGATCCGCCATTTTGTCTGGGTGACCTTCCGATACAGATTCAGATGTAAAAACACGCGTGATGGACATTGGATTTTTCCTTTAGAGGCTTATGAATTAGATATAAATATAATTTTTGATTTAAGCTGTATTTTATTACACAGATATATTTATTAATTTGCGCATTAGTTATATGAGCTAGTTCTTACTGCCTAATAAAGTGCGCTATTCTACGCGTACAATTTGGCTAATTAGAAGAAAAACGTCACATTATGGTTCAAACTCCTTCAAATATGATGCCTTTAGGCACACAAGCGCCAGAGTTCACTTTGCCAGATACGGTTTCCGGTAAAGATTTAAGTTTGCAAGATCTTAAAGGCTCAAGTGCAACATTAATAATGTTCATTTGTAATCACTGTCCTTTTGTAATGCATATACAAAATGAGCTGGTCAAGCTTGGGCAAGACTACCTTTCTAAGGGAGTCGGCATTGTTGCAATCAGCTCTAACGATGTAGCTAATTATCCCGAAGATTCCCCAGAAAAAATGAAATTTCTTGCTGATTCATTAGGTTACTCCTTTCCCTATTTATATGACGAGACCCAACAAGTTGCTAAAGAATATGATGCTAGCTGTACACCTGATTTTTTTATCTTCGATAAAAATCTAAAATGTGTGTATCGAGGTCAACTTGATGACTCCCGTCCTGGAAATGATATACTTGTCACAGGCGTTGATTTACGCAGTGCACTAGATTCTATAATCGCTGGAAAGGCTGTGAATCAACCACAAAAGCCAAGTGTTGGTTGCAACATAAAGTGGAAAAATAGCTAGCAAATTGCACATTGCTAATCCGTTATTAGTTCATAACTTACTGAATTATATAGATTAATTTATATTTTGTTTGTATTTGCAAACTATTGTCACATAAACCCTCCATTTATCCTTAAATATCAACAGCTTATCGTTGAAGTGAGTTGATATTTTCTTAACTCCACTAATCGCTAAAACGACCCCCTAAATCGGGTTCTCCCCTTAATTCCTTAGTATTGAGAACTATAGCGTCTAAAATTTGACGCAGTAGTCGTAATATTGACTACATCAAGGAAGTTATAAATTTCCTTTGGAAGTCAATTATTTACCGCAATTGCTCTAAGTGTAAATGCAATTGTTAATGCCTCGCTTCGCCTTTTATTACTCAATTTATTTGAGTAACGATTTAGAACATTTCTAAATTGTTGACGGGCGGATTTGGGTTTTTGGACGCGTTAGTTAAAGGAATAGCGAGTGTTAATACGCAACGAAAGGAATGGTACTTATAAACAAATGCATAAGCATTTGTATGTTTGTGCTTTTTTCATAGTATTAACTCTCATTCTCCTGCCTGCTGTTCATGCAGCATTCCCTGATCCACTTATAAACACTGCAACGGTTATTCCTCCCGCTGGAGTTACAGATCCAGTTGGCAATAACACCGCGACTGATAGTAATGCACTTGATTTGCCTAGTTTAGCGATTGTTAAAACCTTAGATAGCAATGCCGATGAAGACAGCTCGGGTACGGTGAGCTTGAATGACACGTTAACTTACAGTGTCACGGTGACCAACGATGGCAACACCACTTTGAATAATGTGGTGGTGACGGATGCGCAACTGACGCCGAACAGCAACACCTGTGCGACCTTGTTACCGAGTGCGACGTGTGTGTTAAGCGGTACGCATGTGGTGAGCCAAGCGGAAGTGAATGCGGGTACGGTGGATAACACCGGTAGTGTGACCAGCACCGAAGTGCCGGGTCCGACCACCGACACGTTAAACACGCCGGTAATTACAAATGATGTAATCAGTATTGGTGATGTAAATATTGCTGAAGGTGATGCCGGTGCTACTGTGTATACCTTTACAGTAAGTGTTGATGGTGGCGGTAATGCGGCGAACAATATCGATTTCACCTTTAACACAGCAGATGGAAGCGCAACGCTTGCAGATAATGATTATGTGCAAGTAGTAAATGGCAGCGGTACGATTGTCGCCGGTGCTAACAGTACTACCATTATTGTGAATGTGAATGGTGATACAAATGTTGAATTAGATGAAAATTTCTTTGTGAATATAAGTGCACCAATAAATGCATCGATAAATGACTCACAGGGACAAGGCACTATACAAAATGATGACTCTTCGCCGTCAGTATTGAAGAGTTTTTCTCCAAACACTATTGTGATTGGTCAATTAAGTACGGTTACATTGGGATTGGAAAATCCTAATGCATCTTCAATGACTTTGCTCGCAGATTTTGTTGACGATATGCCTGCTGGAATGACAGCTGTTTCTGTAAATGCAGCAACGACATGTCCAGATTTGGTAGATATAACAACAAATACTGAAATACGTTACGCAACTGGTTCTACTATTCCAGTAGGTGGTTGTGATATTGCGGTTGATGTTACTTCAACTACTGTTGGTGTCTCTACAAACTTATGTCCAGCGAATGCATTGCAAACAAACTTTGGCAACAACCCAATCGATGCATCTGATAGTTTGACAGTGATAGGTGATACAGATGGTGATGGCATTAATGATGTAATTGAGTCATGTGCTACGGATCGAGATGGTGATGGTATTACTGATTGTTTAGATTTTGATCCACTTGGTTATTTCTATTGCGAGGATACAGGACAAATTATTCCTGGTGGAAATGTAAGCTTTACGCCAGCAGGTGCCGGTATCGTTAACCTAATAGAAGACGGCTCAACCGGTAGGTATCAGGCATTCTTTAATGGTGATGATACGTACACAATGAATATAACAGTGCCACCTGGAACAAGTCTAAGTCCTACTAGAACAGCATCTGTGTTATTTGATCCAACCGGCGGACCGAATCCTACTGTGTTAGGTGGTGATGAAGCAGGTAGTAGTGGTTTCTTAACGGACTTTTCTGCGGCAAGCAACGTGCCGTGGTATACAAGTTTTGTTATTGAAGCAGGTGATCCGTTCATCATTGATAACAATATCCCGTTAACAAATTGTGCTGCAGTTGCTGCGCCATTGTTATTAAGCAAAACTGCAACACCGAATGAGATTTCAATCGGTGATGTTGTTCAATACACATTGCAAATTGATAACACCTCAGCTGCTGCGTATTCAGGTACTAGTATTGTCGACAATATTCCTGCTGGGTTCAGTTATGTAAATGACTCAGCACTGGTAATCACTGCTGGGGCGGATGGAGTTCTTAATACTGGTGATGATGTTCAAGTTAATGCGATTGTGACCGGTGCCGACCCAATAAACTTTGAGAATATTGATATCGCACTAAATGAGTCTTTATTAATTCGCTATTTATTACGCGTAAGTTCAGGTGTTGTTGAGGGTGAATATACGAATACTGCACACGTTGCAGGTGTAGGTGGCGTACGCTTAAGTAATGAAGCCAATGCTACTGTGATGGTTGCCCAAGATCCAATTCTGCAAAAAACCACCATCATCGGTAAAGTTTTTAATGATAGAGATGAAGATGGTTGGCAAGACAGTGCGCATGCTGCGAAGGTGAAGATTAAGAGTGAGCACTTTGGTTGGGATGGGCACAGTCTCGGAACCTTATACGGGCGAAATAGTGAGTTTGACTCTATACAAGAAAATCAAATTCAAGTGCGCATGCCATTGGATCTTCATAGCGATAACAGTTTTATTATAGAAAGTGCTGAAGGTACGGTTATTAAAGTTGATAACGATGGTAATGTGCAAGAAGAACATAAAGGTGCAAAACGTAAAGGATTAACTGCGCAAGATCTTACTGTGACTACTGAGCGTGATAGTGATGAGTATGTAATCACAATCACTAACCACGGAATTCAAGAGGCAGGTGTTCCAGGTGTGCGCCTTGCAACGGTTGAAGGTCTAATAGTCGAAACTGATCAGTATGGTCGTTATCATCTGGCGGATATCGATGGTGGTCGTTGGGAACGGGGCCGTAACTTTATTATTAAAGTAGATCCCGCAACCTTGCCTGAAGGCGCGAGTTTCACTACCGAGAATCCGCGCGTGTTACGCATTACTCAAGCTCTGATGAGTAAGTTTAACTTTGGTGTGAAGTTGCCGAAGCAAGATGTGGTAATGAGTGAAAGGGAATACGGTGCGTCAAAGCGTGTAGAACGCGAAGTCGAAGTGGTTGAAACGCGTGAAATAAAAGATGTGGTGGATCCAATTTATTTTAAGTCAGGGAAAGCCAATATTTCACAAGCTGCTCTTGATAGCTTACGACAAGAAATTTCCCGTCTACAAGATAAAGAGCGAGTGGCTGTACGCGTGGTTGGGCATGCGGATAGTCGTAAACTTTCAGCACAAACACAAGCTAGGTTTGGGGATAATCATGGCTTAGCACGAGCACGTGCTGAACAAGTCGCTAAGCAATTGCGGCAAGAGTTAAATTTAAGCGATGAGATGCTTATTGTTGAAGAATATGGTGCGGACAACCCAATTGCTACAAATGAGACTAAAGTAGGTAGAGCTAAAAACCGCCGTACTGAAATAGATGTGGTCTACGATGAGCGTTATACAAAGACTGTAGTAGAAATTGATTACGCACCTACGTCAGAACCAATAGTTAAACGCGAATCAACAATCCCTAATGGTGGTGCAATTTGGGTAGTAGAAGACCCAGCTACATTAGATCCACGTCTAAATGTAATTGCACAAGGTGGCATTACGCTTAAGCGTGACAAGGTTGATACTCCGGTTAATTTCACACTTTATAGTAACTACATTGCATTTATAGATCGTTGGGAATTAGCAATTTATGCAAATGATGATCGTGACTTAATTAACCCGATCGAAGTAATTAAAGGTAAGAAGTTTGCCTTCACTGATACTGTCGAATGGCAAGCGCAATTACTTGATGAGAAATACTTCAAAGCTGGAGAAAGCTTGTATTACGTGTTACGCGTATTCGATAAGGATGGCCGCATGGATGAAACTGTGCCACTTCCTATAACGGTTGCTGATGAAGAACTGATTCGTGTAAATCAACGCACTTTAGAACGTGACAATAAAGAAGTTGCGCTAGCAAGTTATGGTGAGTCGAACCTGCTACGACAAACCATTCCATTAGTTGGATCCCGAGTCCGTGTAAATGGTGTAGATCTAGACACTGATTACGTCATTACGGTTAATGGTGAAAAAGTAGTTGTTGATGAAGAAGGTAAATTTGTACTTGAGCAACATTTGCCATTAGGTAAGCATCAAATGCATGTTGATGTAAGTGATACAAACGGTCTGGATTTTGATAGGACGTTGGATGTTGAGGTCACCGGTAAATATATGTTTATTGTGGGCCTTGCTAACTTAACTGTAGGTGAGAACAGTCTGTCAGGAAGTGTTGAAGCGCTTGGTGATGATGATCATTTTGATGAAAATATATGGGTCGATGGTCGTGTTGCGTTTTACTTAAAGGGTAAAATTAAAGGCAAGTACTTGCTCACTGCGCAGTTGGATACTACCGAAGATGAGTTACGAAACTTAGGTGATCGTTTAGAGGAAGAAGATCCAACGGAAATCTTTAGACGTCTTGACCCAGATCGGTTTTATGCGGTGTATGGGGATGACTCCACCACAATTGATGATACCGATAGCCAAGGTGCAGTTTATCTACGTGTGGATTGGGATAAGAGTATGGCCTTGTGGGGTAACTACAATACTGATTTAACCGGTACAGAGTTCTCTCAATACAATCGCAGTTTATACGGTGCGAAATTAGAGCATCGTAATGTTGCGACTACCACTTTTGGTGAGCATAAACATGAAGTGCACTTATTCGGTAGTGAAGCTCAAACTGCCGCGGCACATAATGAGTTTATTTCAACTGGTGGCTCACTTTACTACTTACGTGATACCGATGTTGTGCAAGGTTCAGAGAAACTTTGGGTGGAAGTGCGCACGCGTGATACCGAGCAAGTAGTGGAGACCTTCACTTTAGAGCATGGTAGAGATTTTGATATTGATTACATTCAGGGTCGAATCATTCTTACACGCCCACTCACACAATTCGATATAGGCTCAGGCCCTTCCATTATTAGAGACACACCTTTAGATGGTAATGATGTGTACTTGTTGGCGGACTATGAATATCGTCCAGATGCTTTTAGTGCAGATGACATTACAACGGGTGCGCGTGGTAAGGCATGGCTGAATGATTACATAGCGTTGGGTGGCACCTATGTAAATGAGGAGCGTGATGGAGTTGATTATGAGCTTAAGGGTACAGATGTAACCTTGCGCGCAGGTAAGGGAACCTATTTGCGACTTGAATATGCAGAGTCTGATGCGAAACAAGCCAATAATAATTACATCTCTACAAATGGTGGTATTAGTTTCAATAAACAAAATACCCTTAGTGATGATACAGATGGCGAAGCAAAGGGTATCGAAACGCGAGTTAACTTTGCGGAACTTAGTGATCAGGAAGGTTACATCATGGCTTGGTGGAAAGATCGTGATGCAGGGTTTTCGTCAGCTGCACGTTTGGATGATGGTATTGAGACCATAGATACAGGTATCGAAGCACAATGGCAAGCGACTGAAAAATTAGAACTAAGTGCTCGTGCAAATAATCTTGATAAGAAAACTGAAAGTGAGTTCTCTGCGGTAAGCATTCAAGGTGACTACGAAGTTAATGATCAACTTAGCGTTGGTTTAGAGCTTCGTCATGAAGACGAAGAAAACGAGATTCTAAATACTGAAGGCGAGGCAACATTAGCCGGCGCAGAAATTCGTTATGATTTAACGGAGCATACTCAAGTCTATACCAGCGGACAGTTTGTGATTGATGATAAAGGCGATTATGAAAGTAATGCACTGGGTACAGTTGGTATAGAAAAACAAGTGAGTGATCGCTTAGCGTTGAAAACAGAATTGACTACAGGTGATCGAGGCGATGCCGTGGTATTAGGTATGGAATACGATGTAACACCAAATCTAAATATTAGTTTAGATGCCGGCTTTGGTAGTGGTGGCACTAGTCAAATAGGCACTAATTATACTACTGCTAATGGCTTGGAGTTATATGGTAGTTATGCGACCGATCCGGATCGTACCGATAGTGGTGAAGAATTATTTACTTTAGGTTCGCGTAAGAACTATGGAAATGGCCTTTCTATATACACTGAGAACCAGTTTGGCGAAGGAGAAGAAGAGCAAAGCATTGCGCGTACCTACGGACTGGATTTTGATTTAACTGAACAATGGCGCTTATCAGCGTCGTTACAAAAGAACGATGTGGATACCAACCAAGGTAATATTGATCGACGCGCAACAACTCTTGGTGCAAATTATAAAGGTGATGACCTTAAATTTGGATCGGTACTTGAGTATCGTGAAGATGATAATAATCAAACTAATGAAGATGCTACGCAATGGGTTACTTCAAACACAATTGAGTGGCAACAGAGTGAAAGCTTGCGTTGGTTAGGTAAACTTGAATTGTCTACAACGCATAGTGATGCCAATAAGGATGATGAAGCGAAGTATGCAGAGTTAGATCTAGGGTTTGCATATCGTCCTGCATTCAATGACAGACTCAATATATTAGGTAAGTATACCTTTGTGTATGACCTTGCTAGCAGTGGTCAAGATACATCACTTGCTGATCAGCGCAGTCATATTTTTGCAGTGGAAGGAATTTATGACGTAAATCAAAAATGGGAAGTAGGTGCGAAATTTGCCTATAAGACTGGTGACACACGCGTAACACGTGGTGCAGGGGCATGGTTTGAAACGGGTGCGCATTTAGCGGTTGCACGTGCGCGTTATCACATGCTTAAAAAATGGGATGCGCTGTTTGAATATCGTTGGTTAGAAACCGAAGAGCGTGATGATAATAAAGATGGTGCTTTAGTTGGCCTGTATCGTCATGTTGGAGAAAATCTAAAAGTAGGTGCAGGGTATAACTTTACTGACTTTAATGATGATTTAACCGACAACGATTACGACTCAAATGGTTGGTTCTTCGATATCACAGGAAAGTATTAGAGGGTCTATTAAGTGAAAAGTATTAGAAATAAGGTAATGCTTAAAACAATTCATTGTTTGTTTTTCTTATTGCTTGTATTACCGTTGCCCGTAATTTCAGCAGTTTTAGACTGGGATGTTAACAACTGGCCGTTACCTTCTTTAGCTCAAACTTATAATGTCGGGGGAAGCAATATAAATATCAGTATCGGCGGAGCTACAGGCCAACTAAATACTGGAGGTAACCCAGCATCTCCAGAGACGAATCAATATTTGACGGGTGGAACTACCAACGAAGATGCTTTGTTTATTCGAACTGACTTTACAAATTCTGGGCAAAATGTAGTTATCACTTTAGATTTCACGCATCCAGGTGGTGTGGGCGGTCTAAGTTTCACGTTTTGGGACGTGGATGCGGATATTCCACAATGGAACGATCGTTTGCAAGTAACCGCCGTCGCGAATAGTGTAACTGTGAATCCTACAAATGTTTCTGATGGTATTACAAATAGTCCAATCGGTGCGAATGGTTCTGTAGGAGATCCGGCGGATAATAATAATGCAGCAAATGCATCCGCGGATGGAAATGTAACTTTTACATTTAATCAAACTGGAATCACGCAAGTAACCATTGTTTATTCAAATGCTACAACAGGAAATCCAGGAAACCAGTGGATTTCATTGCACGATCTAAGCTTTGATATTCCTCCAGCACTAACTAAAAGTTTTAGTCCTGACCCTATTACTGCAGGTGGAGTAAGTACCTTGACACTTAATCTGAGTAATAATGATTCGAACACAGCAACACTAACTGCAAATTTGGTTGATAATTTGCCGGTTGGGGTGACGGTTGCGAATCCTGCAAACATTGGTGGTACGTGCCCTGGTACAACGAATGCACCTGTAGGTGGAGGTGTGATTACATACACAAATGGCTCAACCATTCCTGCAGGTGGTTGCACGATTACTGTCGATGTCACTTCAACAACAATCGGAACCGTTACGAATACAATCCCTGCTAATGCCTTACAAACAAATTTAGGAAACAATGCAACTGCTGCGAGCGATACGCTTACGATAAATGCACCTGTTGCACCTACCATAAGCAAAACATTTAGCCCGGATCCAATGAGCATTAATGGTACCAGTACACTAACGATCAGCTTGGGGAATACTAATACGTTTTCCGCGACTTTAAGTGCTGCATTGGTGGATACTTTGCCTACTGCAGGTAATGGAGATGTAGTAGTGGCTGCACCACCAAACATTGGTGGTACTTGTAACAGCGCTGACGTGACTGCAATAGCGGGTGCTACTTCGGTTACCTATGTAAATGGTGCAAGTATTCCTGTAGGTGGCTGCACGATTTCTGTCGATGTCACTTCTGCGGCACTTGGGACGTATACCAACACAATTCCAATTGGCGCTTTGCAAACTAATCTAGGTAATAACGCAGCAGCTGCATCAGATACTTTAACGGTCAGTGCTACTACACCGCCTACAGTATCAAAATCATTTAGTCCTACCAGTATTAATCCTGGAGGAACTAGTCAATTAACTATTACGCTTGGAAATAGTGGCGCTGCTGCAATGACTTTATCTGCTAATTTGGATGATAATTTGCCGGGCGGCGTAACGGCAGTAACTGTAAATAATGTTGCGACTACATGTACCGATGCAGCTGTCGATATTTCTACTAACACGCGTGTCCGTTATCAAAGTGGTGCAACGATTCCTGCGGGCGGATGTAATATTGTGGTCAATGTTACTTCAAGCACATTAGGAACAGTGACCAACTTCATTCCCGTAAGCGCTTTGCAAACTAATGCGGGTAGTAACAGTAGCTCTGCAAGTGCTAATTTAACAGTAACTTCGGGAGGGGGTTCACCAGCTTGTCCATCAGGTACAAATTTAGTAAATCTTGCTACACCACGTAATGCTACTACTGCAACTTCAACAGGTAATGTTACCGGCACAATTTCAAATGGGACAGGTCCAATTTTAGCAATAGGAACGAATGTTGCTGGAAGCGGCGAACCTAGATTAACTAATGTGCCTGCTTCAGTAACATTAGGTTTTCCAGATATTGTTCCCTTGAATGGAAGCATTGTGCTTTCACTTGCTCAAGATAATTCTGCAGGTCTTATCAATATTCAAGATTCGACTGATAATATAAGTTTTACTTCAGTCGTTTCGTTTACTGGCTCTAACCCTATTGATGATAGGATTGAGCATCTGAATTATAACGTTGCATCTACTAATGGTGCACAGTTTGTCCGGTTCACTTTGGCTTCGGGTGGATTCCGGGTAGATGGTCTGGAGTATTCACAAATATGTCAGCCGATTCCTCAGGCTGATTTATCAATTAGTAAAGACGATAGCAGCTTAACTTATACTCCAGGTGGTACCGCTACCTATACAATAGTTGTTACCAATAACGGCCCTGATGATGTCACGGGTGCCACGATCACAGATGATTTACCAAATGGTGTAAGCATGACATCGCCATGGACTTGCACGCCTTCATCCGCTAGTTCTAGCTGTAATACGCCTCCAAGTGTAGCGGATCCAATATCGATAAGTGTGGATGTCGCAAATGGCGATACAATTACGGTTAGTATTCCCGTTCAGTTCTCAGCAGATATGAATGATTATTAGGCATAGAGAGGGTATCGAGCAAATTTTACCCACTTAGTGTTGTTGCCCTTCTTAGGCAACTATTTCACAATAGCGCTAGTTCATAATAGTACAGAGCCCTGTTAGAAACAGGGCTCTTTTACAATATAAATCTAATAATAATAACTCGATAGCGGCTTATTGCCCTACACCATATATATAAGTATAAATCTTCATGAATAATCGTCGAGAACTTGCCAATGCAATACGTGCATTGAGTATGGATGCAGTACAGCAGGCCAATTCTGGTCATCCCGGCATGCCTATGGGTATGGCAGATATCGCAGAGGTGCTTTGGAATGATTTTCTGCAGCACAATCCAAAAAATCCTGCATGGCCGAATCGCGATCGTTTTGTAATTTCAAACGGTCATGGTTCGATGTTGTTGTATTCGCTTTTGCATCTTACAGGTTATGACTTAAGCATTGATGATGTTAAAGATTTTCGACAACTCCATTCTAAAACACCAGGTCATCCAGAATATGGAGATACTCCAGGAGTTGAAACGACTACTGGGCCTCTAGGGCAAGGTGTTAGCAATGCAGTGGGTATGGCAATAGCCGAAAAAATGCTCGCTGAACAATTTAATAAAGATGACATAAACATCGTTGATCATCATACCTATGTGTTTGTTGGTGATGGTTGTTTAATGGAAGGTATTTCTCATGAAGTTTGTTCTTTAGCAGGTACTTTGGGTCTCGGTAAGTTAATTGTATTGTATGATGACAACGGCATTTCCATTGATGGCAAAATCGATGGCTGGTTTACGGACGATACTCCGATGCGTTTTCGTTCATATGGGTGGGACGTAATTGAAAATGTCGATGGACATGATGCGGAGCAAATTAAAAGTGCTATCACTTCAGCTAAACAAGAATCATCTAAAC
>CAJICL010000299.1_pt1 | contig 16731 bp, 13 predicted proteins | sample 9199671 | NCBI WGS metagenome assembly CAJICL01 (sample SAMEA7708341, study PRJEB35096) | sediment metagenome | biome: marine neritic benthic zone biome [ENVO:01000025]; feature: sediment [ENVO:00002007]; material: shallow marine sediment [ENVO:03000034] sea grass bed [ENVO_01000059] ... | reverse complement strand
GACTGCGTTCAATCCTATCTTCTTCACTATTTACTTTAATTCCAGACTCAATAATCCGCTGTCTTGAAACTTCTTCAGTTTCGACTCTCTCACCAATTATTTGTACAGTTCGAGTACCATCATCAAATTCAATTTCATAAACTGTTTTGGGCCAAAAATGCCCGAGGCCTCGTGAAGCAATAAATACTAGTAACCCCACAACCATAATCATGCTAATAGCTACGGCTCCTGCATTTAGCCACACCCATGGCGTGCCCGATGAAACAAATGATTTAAATGATCGGCTATTAGCTTGCATGACAAATATTCTTTTAGTTATAAAGTGCTGTATTTTTCTCGTAAACGTTGACGCACAATTTCCGCAATGGTGTTAAAGAAAAATGTAAACAAAAATAAAACCATGGCTGCGAGGAATAAAATTCTATAGTGCGTACTATCTACTTCCGATTCAGGAAGTTCCACTGCAACATTTGCAGAGAGCGTGCGCATACCTTCAAAAATACTAAAATCCATCACTGGTGTGTTACCCGTTGCCATGAGCACAATCATGGTTTCACCAACGGCTCTACCTAAACCAATCATGGTGGCAGAAAACATTCCTGGACTGGCGGATGGCAATACAACCCGAACCAAGGTTTGCCATGGAGTCGCACCTAATGCTAATGAACCTGAAGTTAAGTGCTTAGGCACACTGAATATTGCGTCTTCAGTAATTGAAAATATTGTAGGTATAACCGCGAATCCCATCGCTATACCAATTATCACTGAATTTCTTTGATCATAACCAATACCCATGGTATCGGTAAGCCATAAACGCATATTGCCACCAAAAAATACCTGTTCCATCCATGGGCTTGATCCCACTGCGACCCAACCACAAAGTACTACAATAGGAATTAGCAAGGCAGCTTGCCAGCCATCAGGGATTGAAATTTTTATATGATCAGGAACATGCCACCAAACAAAACTGGCCACTAACATTCCAAGAGGCAGGATGATAAAGGCACTAAACACACCTGGTAAATGTGCTTCAACAAATGGCGCTAACCAAAGCCCCGCCAAAAAACCTAAGATTACCGTTGGTAAAGCCTCCATAATTTCAATGGAAGGTTTAACAATTCCACGCATCTTAGGAGCCATAAAGTATGCGGTAAAAATTGCTCCGCAAATTGCCAGAGGCATAGCCACTAACATTGCATAAAAAGCTGCCTTGAAGGTACCAAAAGTTAAGGGAGTAAGACTAAATTTAGGCTCAAAGTCACTCGATGCAGAAGACGATTGCCAAATATAATCTGGCTCAGGATAACTTTCATACCAAACTTTGCCCCAAATTGAGCTAAAGGATGCTTCTGGATGTTCACTATCTAACTCCCAAACGTGAAGTTGGCCTGATACATCTTCAGCAATAAGTTTATTACTTCTAGGGGCTATACCTAAATGCGTAATGTGATCAGCAATTTTTTCGGTAAGCATGTGACGTGATGCAGTGGTGTGAAAAATAGATAAATTTCCCTCTACATCGGTCGCAAGAAATCCTTTACGTAACTGCTCCGTTGTAATAGTCGAAACTTTTGAGTCGCCACTTTTAAAATTACGAATTGCAGTTAAGTGCCTGACACCATCATCGTCACGCACTAAAAATAATTGGTGGATATTGCCATTATCATCACCCAATAGTAGCGAGATTCCACCAATCAAAAATTCAAAAGATGCGGGTAAATTTCCTTCCTCAAGTACATTGATATCTTCTACATGCACCGGCGCATCCTTGCGGCGTATATCAAAATACGAGACTGCCCCGTTCTCATTTAAGATATATAACCATTCACGCTCTGGGGAAAGTAATGCTTTTACAGGTTTTGTGTTGTATGCGAGCATTACTTGGCTTGTCAGCTCAAGAGTAGTTTCATCTTCATCTAAAAATGAGGACTGCTTTTCAAAATTAATAAGCCTGGAGCCACTTTCAGACCAGGTATAGAATGTTAAACCTTCTTCATTCTTACCCACCGCAAAAGTTTCTATATTCTGGCTTCCAATTTCTAAATCAATTACGTTCTCACCGTATGGGTAAGTAATATTTGGAACTATAGTACGCTTATCATTATTGTATCTAAGCGAATACTCATGTCTGAAAATTAATATCTTCCCAGTGTCCAATGCTAAAGCAATGATATTTTGTTCAATATCAACATGAGTCCAACTTGTAACTTGACCACTTTTTTCTTCTAATAAATCAACTTGTTTGATCAATTCCCCATTATTTATGTCAAAAAATTGTATGGCACCGTTGCTGAGCATGCGCATACCAATCTCGGCTTGTTCTTCAATGGAGTACAACAATGATTCATGTACAGCTTCACTATTTAAAGTGTCTTGCAAAGAATAGCTAGTCAGCTTTTCAAGATGTGCACCTTTGAATAAAGGAAACACTACTGCAAATAAGAATAAAAATATTAAGATAATTGAACCGATGACAGCGATACCACCAGCACCTACTAAATATCGTGCAACAATATCGCGGATAGAACGTCTGCGCCAAAGTGCTTGATCAAATAAAAGCGGCTTAGGTACCGTTAATTGAGAATTACCTGATTCTTCAGACATGATATTTTATTTAGTTATTATTGAATCTAGGAGAAAAACATTATACTTGAAAAAAAGGCCCTGCTTACCAGGGCCTTTTTTATGTTAGCTAATAACCTTACAACCTTTATATATTTAGAAAGGCTGTTGCTATTATTACTTTACTTAGCATCGCTTACTTTCATAGCACTTTTTTCAACTTCAATTGAAGCCAGTGCCTTATCCGCTACTTTTGAAGGTAGAGGAATGTAGCCATCTTTAACTACTACTTTCTGTCCTTGAGTTGACAACACCATTTTGATGAACTCACTCTCTAATGGAGATAATGGCTTACCTGGAGCTTTGTTAATGTAGACATATAAGAAACGTGCTAGTGGGTAGTCACCAGTAATCGCGTTATCAGGAGTTGCTTCAATATGTGCAGAACCACCTTTAGAAAGTGCAACCGCTTTAACGCCTGAAGTTTTATAACCAATACCTGAGTATCCTATTCCATTCAATGATGAAGAAACTGATTGTACAACTGATGCAGAACCAGGCTGCTCATTTACAGTTGATTTATAGTCACCTTTACAAAGTGCTTTTTTCTTAAAGTAACCATAGGTTCCAGATACTGAGTTACGGCCATATAATTGAATATCGCGCTTACCCCAATCACCTTTTAGACCAAGATCTCCCCAAGTGTCAATATCAGCAGCGCCACCACAAGTGCGTGTGCTTGAAAATACTGCATCAACTTCTTCAATGCTCATACCTTTAATCGGGTTGTCTTTGTGAACATAAACCGCTAACGCATCAATGGCTACAGGAATTGCAGTTGGCTTATAACCAAACTTTTTTTCAAAAGATGCTAATTCCTTATCTTTCATCTTGCGACTCATAGGACCTAGATTTGAAGTACCTTCAGTTAATGCAGGTGGTGCAGTAGATGAACCAGCAGCTTGAATCTGAATATTTACGTTTGGATAAAAACGTTTGTATTCTTCAGCCCAAAGCGTCATTAAATTCGCTAGTGTGTCAGAACCAACACTAGATAAATTCCCAGATACACCACTCGTTGCAGCGTATTCACCAAGATCAGCATCAACGCTAACCTCTGCGGAAACAGTTGCAGCCGATGTAATTAACAACGCTGCAGTAATTGCGTAAAACTTATTTATCAATTCGTACATTAAAATAACTCCTCAGTTATGGAATATTCTTGATTTCATGGGCCAAGTTAAGTTTCCTGTGTTACAAGCTTATGGTACAAATATTACAGTTTTGTGAAACTGTATATTATTGATAAATCAAGAAATATTCCCATTATTTGCTGCTCGATGAGAAGGAAAGCTACAAATAAAAGTGGAGCCTAAGCCGATCTTACTATCAATCTCTAGAGTGCCTTCATGCCGCCCCACGATGTGCTTGACGATAGAAAGCCCTAAGCCCGTGCCACCCTTTTCCCGAGAACGCCCAGCATCTACCCGATAGAATCGTTCTGTTAACCTATCAAGGTGCTCAGGCGCAATACCTTGGCCATCGTCTTCTACTATAAATTGCAAGGAGCCAGTATCAGCCTTTTTCCAGACAACTTTTATTGAAGAGCCTGCATCCGTGTGCTTTACGGCATTATTAATTAAATTAGAGATCACACTGTGTATATCTTGCAGGTCCCCTTTTAGCATCGATTTTGTTTCAATTTGAATAGAGATCTCGTGATCTGTAAACCAATTAGATAGTTTCGTTTCTTCAACCACATCGAGTATTAAGGAAGCAATAGGTATAAGTTCTGAATCTTTCGCAACCGACATTTCAGATTCCAAACGTGACAATGTAAGTAAGTCTTCCACCAATTGCTTCATCCGTTTTGCTTGTGTCTCTGCTGACTTAATCGCTGCAATACATTCGTCTGGCAACCTTTGATGCATTGAGAGCGATTCCAAATAGCCTAAAATTACCGTAAGTGGAGTACGCAATTCGTGAGAAGCATTGGATATAAAACTACGACGCATTTCATAAATACGCGCTGATTGAGACATGTCTTGCGCGATCAATACCAACTTGCCTTCACCGAAAGGAATAATACGAACGCTTAATTCTGGCTCAAGCTCTGATGAACCTCGTATTTCCAAAGATTGATCAAATTTTTGTGCTGAAAAATAATCTATAAAAGAAGGTTGACGAATTAACTGCGTGACCCTTGTGCCAATATCACGAGCGTGATCAATATGTAACAAATTGAGTGCTGCTTGATTAGCAGACAAAATTTCACCGCTATCAGCCATTACCACTATTGCGTCGGGCAATGCGGAAATCATCTGATTATATTGATGAATTAAATCCCGTAATTCGTTTTCATTTATGATATGTATCTTTTGTAAATCTACAATACTTGATACATGTTGATCCGCAATACCTAAATATTCAGGCGCTTCATCAACTATTGCACCCCTATCCAGCCATTGTTTTAACGTGACGAGCTGTCTAGCTGACCATAATCCATAAATGATTAATGCAAATATAAAAAATAGCGGTATGTGGCTTGTGAAAAATCCTAAAACAATGCAAGGAGTAAATACTAGTAAGATTCGATTAAATTCAGAAATCCAAGCATTTAGGGACATTATGTTTTAGCAGAAAACCGATAGCCGTATCCACGTACGGTTTGAATCATTTGATCACAATTAAGAGGTTTAAGTAATTTTCTCAAACGCACGATATGTACATCCACAGTACGTTCTTCTACGTACATGTTACGACCCCAAACATAATCTAACAACTGGTTACGTGAATAAACACGATCGACATGGGTCATAAAAAATTCCAGTAAGCGGAATTCTGTAGGGCCCATATTAATAGACTCTTCATGCACGTAAGCACGATGGGCATCTAAATCTAGCTTAATTGGCCCAATTGTCACCTCGTTTTCAAGACTGCCTGTACCCCTGCGCAAAACTGCGCGAATACGAGCGGTGAGTTCTTTGACAGAAAATGGTTTGGTAATGTAATCATCCGCACCTGAGTCTAAACCATCAATTTTATCGCGTTCTTCAACACGAGCGGTGAGCATGATAATGGGGGTTTCTTGCAATGCGTCTTTGCGTTTCCAGCGACGAAGTAGTTCCAAACCGTTCGTATCAGGTAACATCCAATCCAAAAGAATTAAATCAGGTAAATTATCAGCGATGCGCAATTCTGCTGAACTTCCATCTTCAGCCTCATCGATTATGTAGCCTTCTTGACCCAATGCAAAAGACACCATCTCACGAATGGAGTGTTCATCTTCTACTAATAGTATTCGTTTACTGCTCATACTTTGAGTCTGAGTTTGGTCTCGAGATTGATATTCTTCTGCAATATATTGATTCTGCATGATTGTAACCTGCAATAAAAAGATCAGGCATTATTTTCTACGTTTGTTACAGAACTATTAAGTGCCAGTAAATCAACCACATGCAGTCACCCTAATCACAATAGCACTCCCTTGCATTAAATTAAATGTAACAAAACCGTAACAATTTATTCATATAGATTTCACAGATATTGCTCAAGATTCATGCCTTATAAATTAACAATTAATTGTAACAGGGAGGCTCTTCGTGAGACTTAAACAGATTTTGATTGGCGCAACTAGCGCAATCGCTATAACCAGCCTTAGCTCAGTCGCTTTTGCAGGTGCAGTTACTTCAAAAGAAGAAATTGCAGTAAGCACCACTGGCGGTGGCATTAAAATTAAATCAGACAATGGCAACTCATTCCAATTGGGTGGCCGTATTATGTATGACATGGACTTTTTTGACGGTCTGTACAACTCTGATTTTGGCGCTGCAGCAGATGAACTAGGTGATGACGCTTCTGAAGCTGAATTCCGTCGTACACGTCTAGAAATGAAAGGCTCTGCAGGTAAAAGCTGGGCATACAAGTTTGTAGTAGATGTTGATGAAGGTGATGCAGAAATCGACACCGGTTACATTGCCTATAAAGGCTTTAGTTTTGCAGATGTTGTTCTTGGACGTTTCAAAGCTCCTTTTGGTTTAGAAGAACTTACTAGCTCAAAGTGGATTTCTACTATTGAACGCTCACCTACTACTGAAATTGGATTTTTAAGTGGTAAACCATCCTTTCAATTAGGCCTTAAAGGGCATTCAGAAAGCCTGTTTTGGGGTGCGAGTATTATTGATGAGGACAACGAAGACACTGATGGCAAAGATTCATATAGCTTAGCAGGTCGTTTAGGCGGTCACTTTGGTGTTGGTGAAAATGGCTTTGTTCACTTAGCTGCATCTTATGCCGTACGTGACTTTGGTGATGATGGCGAGAATCGTTTTCGCTCACGCTTAGGCGTTCATACTACTGACCGTGTCACTGCAGGTCGTATTGGTGTTGATGATGCTGACCAGTTCGGTTTAGAAGCAGCAGGTGTATTCGGACCGTTTTCATTACAGGGCGAATACCGCATGGCTGATTTTGATGAAGGCGACGAATCAGCACCAGGTTCTGGTGTAAACAATAATGGTCGAACAGTATCTGATGTGGATCTAGAAGGTTTTTATCTACAAGCTAGTTATTTCCTAACAGGTGAATCACGTGGTTACAAAGGTAAAGACGGAAAATTTGATAAAGTTAAGCCTAAAGGCCCAAGAGGTGCTTGGGAGCTAGTCGCTAAATACGAAGATGGTGAAGTAGATGTGGATGCATTTGCAGACGAATCTGAATATGAGCTACTTACACTAGGTGTAAACTGGTATGCCAACAATAACCTTAAGTTTATGTTGAACTACCTAGATGCTGATACTGATAACTTTACTTCACGTAATGGCGATCTTTTAGATGTTGTTGGCGAAGAAGATGGTAGTGCGATCTCGCTACGAGCTCAGTACATATTTTAAAACTCTAAGATACTCCTCTGAGTTAAAGGCCGCCTACTGTAAAGCAGGCGGCCTTTTTTATTTCTACCCACCTGACAAACTTATAAGATCATGAAGATAATATTAATAATCATAACTTCCCTATTAATTGGCTCCTCACTTTCTCATGCAGCTGAACCAACTCTAGAAAGAGTTGCGATTTATAAAAGCAACGATGGGTGTAAAACAACTGAAATTGTAAGCATCCAAAAAACTACCAATCGACTTGCTCTATCTTGCAGTAGCAGAAGTGGAATCGATATTCTCTCTATAGAAAAACCTTCCAAACCACTTTTACTCAATCAATTCACTGTTTCTGAGGTGGAAGAAATTAGCTCAATAGCATTTCACCCAACTGAAAATATTGTCGCAGCAGCAATTATTGACAATGAACCATTTACAACTGGAAAAATCCAGATTCACAATGCCACTACTGGTGAATTATTAAATACTTTATCCTCCGGAGTTCATCCTGATGGCTTAGCCTTTAGTCCTAATGGAAAATTTTTAGTCGTTGCAAATGAAGGCGAAGCCTACCGATATAATGGCAAAGCTTATGAATCTCCTGAAGGAAGTGTCACATTAGTTAGATTTGACAAAGCAATGCCTACAGAGACTGTACAAATACCTTTAGAAGATTACAGCCATGTTGATGGCATGCTTAAAAAGTCTCATGCTCGCAAACTTGAACGAGTCGTAATTGGTGGAAACAGTAAGGAAGAAATCTTAATCCCTATTAAAGATAATAGTCCAGCAAACACGGAGCCTGAGTACGTTGCATTTTCACCAGACAGCTCTAAAGCTTATGTTTCTCTACAAGAAAACAATGGGATGCTTATTGTCAACACAGCTACTGCTAAAATCGAAAAAGTTTTCGGACTAGGAACTACAAAACATTTAGCCGATATTAAAGATAACGGTAAAGTAAAGTTCAATAAAACTATTACGGCCTTGAGAGAGCCGGATGGGATTACAATAAGCCCAGATGGTGGCTATTTACTCACCGCAGATGAAGGCGATACAGATCCTAAAGCCTCTAAAACACTAGGTAAAAACAAACCTAAAGGCGGCGGACGCACAATGAGTGTCTTCAATGCTACTACAGGAGAGTTTATTGCGGATACTGCAAACCAACTTGATGAGATGGCACATGCCGCAGGCTTATACCCAGATGGACGCAGTGATAGTAAAGGCTCTGAGCCAGAAAACATTGTTAACTTTGAAATAGAAAACGATTTATACGCAGCTGTTGGGCTTGAACGAGCCAATGCTATCGCACTTGTTTCACTTAAAGACCCTTCAAAACCTGTAGTGCTAAACGTTATAGGGGTTGACCCTAAAGCTGGCAAAGAAGGCCAATACGCGCCAGAAGGACTCGCTTATTATGAGAATAATGGTCGCCACTACATTTTTAGCGCCAATGAAAAAAGTGGCACTATGACGGTAATGGAAGTTAAATAAATTTATTGCAACTCTACCTGGAACGTTTTCTCTAATAATTTTTGATTTTCATAGAATACATAAAAACGATATTCTCCCGGCACGAGTTCGTATTGGTTTGCGAACTCAAACGCCATGGTGTGTTGATAATCTAACTTAGACTCTTTTTGTAGTATTTCAATTTTATCAACATACTCTCCAGTACTAGGATTAATCATAGTAGGAACGTGATAGATTAAATGCAATGTAGGTTCGCCAATAAAACCTGCGCGCGATAACCAATAACGTACTCCAAATTTAGTACCTAACTTTGCTTTAATATTGGTCGTTTTTTCTAACTCACCACCACTCGATACAGATTTATCACCTTCTTCATAATTTTCAGCACCATGTGAAAAAATTCCATATTCAAAATCATAGATAATACGTTTTTCATCCGCATATGCATGACCACCGCCAACAACAATTAATAACAGTGTAAAAACTGCAGTTTTCATTCACATTTCCTTTTTTAACTGAATAATATTTTTATTAATTTTATCATAGTGAGTAATACATTCGTGTACTATAGTTTTTTTAATAGCAACAATTTTGATTATGGCAAACGCAGAACATAAAGGAGTTAGACGCATTTATAATGCGTTTTTTTATTCCATGGATGGCTTTAAAGCTGCCTGGAAAAATGAAGAAGCCTTTAGGCAAGAGCTATATCTCGCGATTGTATTAATCCCAGCTGCTTTTTGGCTAGGGGAAAATACTTTACAAATCAGCCTACTTTTGTTTTCTGTATTTATAGTTTTAATTACAGAACTACTTAATACAGGTGTTGAAGCGGCAATTGATCGCATTGGAATAGAGCGACACGATCTATCTAAACGCGCCAAAGATATTGGCTCCGCAGCCGTATTCGTGAGTCTTACGGCGTTAACCATTGTTTGGGGCTTAGCCGTTTATGAGAAGTTTTTCTAAAAATATAACTCTAAGTTAAGATAAGAATAGAATTGCAAACTAAATGTTGCCAAAGTTGCACCAATTAACCCTCCCACAACCACATCACTAATGTAGTGCAGGCCTAGTATAAACCTAGATAATGCAACTAACATTGCAAATGGAAATACCAACCAAATTAATGTTGGGTAATAGAAAAATAATAGAATGCTAAAATTCACTGCATGCATAGTATGCCCGGAAGGGAAACTATAGCGATCTAGCGGTTGAGAGTTACAACTAATAACTTCATGGGTGATGAAAGGCCGTTCCCTAACTAAACGTTCTTTTAAAGCTTTATATATCAACACACCAAAGCCACCAGTAAGTAATGTATGCAATGCTGGCAAAATGGCTTTTTGCCCAACCATTACAACCGTTATGGCAATTAAGCTATACCAAAAAACACCATCGCCTAGTCTACTGACTAACTTGAAAAAACGATTAACAAACTTGAGATTATTGGCACGATTAAAATACAAGCAAATTGGTAACTCAATTTGCTCAATGCGATCGAACCAATTTGCAGCACGTGAATTAGTATTCATATTTCTACTCCAAAGTTCCACCCCGTTCAGGGAAGAAAACCTTTATTCCAGGCTCAATGGTATGGCCGAAATATGATCGATTCGTGATGGAATTATTACAACAGCATTAAATATATTCCTTTTATAATCAGTACTGTACCGTTAATCATTTAATTTATTTGTAATAAATATCTCATAACTTCGTAACATTTATTGCTCAAAGTTTTAGCTCTAGAGGAATGTGAATATTGAGCAATATATCATCTATTCATCCAGATTCTGTGCGCAGCATATGGATCTCGGATACGCATCTTGGGTTTCGTGGTTGCCAGGCAGAATTGCTACTAAATTTTTTGCATTCTGTACAAAGCGAAAATCTATTTTTAGTCGGCGATATAATTGATTGTTGGAGTCTGACGCGTAATTTCCATTGGCCTCAAACACACAACAACATTCTTAGGACAATTCTTGGAAAAGCCAAACACGGCACAAAAGTTGTGTATGTGCCAGGTAATCATGACGAACTGTTTAGAGAATACTGCGGACATGTATTTGGTAATGTTGAAATCCATAGAGAATACATTCACACCACTGCTAATGGTCGCCGTTTGCTGATTTTGCATGGTGATGAATTCGATCACATCGTAACGCACAGTCGACTGCTAGCAGATATTGGCAGTCATGCATATGACCTATTATTGCGATTAAACGTCTATGTGCATTATTTTAGAAAATTATTTAATTTCCCCTATTGGTCTTTAGCCGCACATCTAAAACACAAAGTTAAAAATGCTGTGAAATACATTAGCAATTTTGAAGAAGCCATTACGAACGTTGCTGTAAGCAAAAAAGTGGATGGTATTGTGTGTGGACATATCCATCATGCACAAATTTCTGAAATTAACGGTGTGCTTTATTGTAATGATGGTGATTGGGTAGAAAGCTGCACCGCACTATTAGAAACCCACGATGGACAACTACACCTAATAAAGTGGACAGAAAAACAAGATAACGCTTGTAACAATAAAGAAAACTTAAACGAAAGAGTTGCTAAAAAAGCCGCATGAGAATTGCCATCATTACCGATGCCTGGGAACCCCAGGTTAATGGGGTGGTCACCACATTAAAAACCACTCAACAAACTTTAAATAGTTTAGGCAATACTGTAGAAGTCTTTACACCAAACAACTTCAAATCCATTCCTTGTCCAACTTATCCAGAAATTAGATTAGCCTTAAACCCTAAAGCAAAATTAAAAAAAGCTTTAGCTGCGTTTGCTCCGGAAGCCATTCACATAGCTACCGAAGGTCCAATGGGGTTAGCAGCTCGTTCAATTTGTAAAAATAATAACTGGGCATTTACTACCTCGTATCACACCCAGTTTCCTGAATACATTCGTGAACGCTTTCCTATTCCACTAAAATCCTCTTATGCATTTTTTCGTTGGTTCCATTCTGGTGCAACGCGCACCATGGTAGGAACACAACGCCAGGAAGATTTATTAATTTTACATGGCTTTAAAAATTTAGTGCGCTGGCCACGAGGCGTGAACACAGAAATTTTTACTCCTAACGATAAAAACTTTCTGCCTGATACAAGACCCATATATGTTTATGTAGGGCGTGTTGCTGTAGAAAAAAATATTGAAGCCTATTTAGCACTCGATCTTCCTGGCACGAAATATGTAATTGGCAACGGACCTGCTTATGATGGACTTAGTAAAAAATATCATCATGTAAAATTCATTGGCTACAAGTTTGGCAAAGAGCTTGCTCAATATATTGCGGCTTCAGATGTATTTGTGTTCCCAAGCAAAACCGATACATTTGGTATCGTTATGCTTGAAGCCATGGCTTGCGGAATCCCCATCGCCGCGTACCCCGTAACAGGTCCTATAGATGTCGTACGGGATAATCTAACAGGATGCCTAAACGAAGACTTGAAACAAGCAACACAATGCGCTCTTAAGTTAGACCCTCAGAATTGCCTTACTCAAGCCAATGAATTTACCTGGGAAAAGGCTTCTAAGATGTTTCTGTCCAATACAACACCCGTTCAACGCTGAAAAACTATCAGAAATTATTAATTTGCCAATAATTTACTGCCGTCTGACATATCGCAATTTTAACCGCATAGTATTAGGAATATAATACATTCACTGTAACGCTATAAATATAAAAAATGGATGAACACAACTTCAGCCTGGCCGAAAACTACATTAATCGTGAGCTGAGCTTACTAAAGTTCAATTCTCGTGTGCTTGAACAAGCGCGTGATACAACCACTCCTTTGCTAGAACGTCTTAAGTTTTTATGTATCTCTTGTACTAACTTAGATGAATTTTTTGAAATTCGTGTGGGGGGTATTAAGCAACATATTGAGCTTAATATTGCACACGTCACTGCGGATCAAATTGGCCCAAAAGAACTACTCAAGCGTATTCATGATGATGCATCTGCATTAGTGGTTGAACAGTACCGTGTGTTTAATGAAGAAATTCAACCAGAGCTAGAAGCCGAGAATATTCATTTCATTGCTCGCGAGGAATGGACGCTAGAGCAAAGCGAATGGCTGCGTGAATACTTCTTGAAAGAAATTGAACCAGTACTTAGTCCATTAGGTTTAGATCCGGGGCATCCCTTCCCACGCATCATAAATAAATCCTTAAACTTCATTGTACAACTTGATGGATCGGATGCTTTTGGGCGGGAAGGTGAATTTGCAATTGTTCAAGCACCACGTTCATTAACTCGATTAATTCATCTACCTGATGAAATTAACAAACAACCTGGTGAAAATTATGTGTTTTTATCATCAGTAATGCATGCTTTTGTAAACGAGTTGTTTGAAGGCTTAAAAGTGCTTGGTTGCTATCAATTTAGAGTTACCCGTAACAGTGATTTGTTTTTAGACGATGAAGAAATTGATGATTTAATGCGCGCATTAGAAGGTGAGCTCGCATCACGCCGTTATGGGGATTCTGCACGCCTTGAAGTTGCTAATAATTGTCCGGATGAATTGATTTCATACTTACTACAACAGTTCTCGCTTACTGAAGTGGACTTGTATCGAGTTAATGGGCCAGTTAATTTAAACCGCTTAAGCCAAGCTTATGACTTAGTAGATCGCCCAGACTTAAAATATCCTCCCTTTAGCGCAGGTATTGCCAAACGATTAAATCACAATGCAAATATTTTTGCTCAAATACGCCAAGAAGATATTTTATTACACCACCCTTATCAGTCATTCGCACCCACGATTGAGTTTGTTCGCCAAGCTGCTGCCGATCCAAAAGTTTTAGCCATTAAACAAACGCTTTATCGCACGGGCCCTAAATCTCCTATCGTTGATAATTTGGTTGAAGCCGCTAAAGCTGGCAAAGAAGTAACTGTGGTAATTGAATTAATGGCGCGTTTTGATGAAGCAGAAAATATCACGCTTGCTAACCGTCTACAAAAAGCCGGCGCGCATGTAGTTTATGGAATTGTTGGCAAAAAAACCCATGGCAAAATGATTTTAATCGTACGACGCGAAAACGAACACTTGCGTCGTTATGCTCATTTTGGCACTGGCAATTATCACGAAAAAACCGCTCGCCTGTACACCGATTACGGCATGTTTACCTGTGATGCGGAACTCACCTCGGATGCTCATGAATTATTCATGGCATTGACTAGTTTCACCAAAGTGCCTGTACTGAAAAATATTTTACAAGCACCGTTTACCTTATATAACACTCTTATCAAACTCATTGAAAAAGAAATTGAATATGCTCGTCAAGGCCGAAAAGCGCGCATCATTGTAAAAGTGAATTCATTAGTCGAGCCGCAGATTATAAAGGCTTTATATCGTGCTTCAGCAGCGGGTGTTCAGATTCAACTTATAGTGCGTGGCACTTGCTGTCTGCGCCCCGGTCTACCTGGAATTTCAGAAAATATTGAGGTGCGCTCCATCGTTGGTAGATTCCTGGAACACACCCGTGTTAGCTACTTTCACAATGACGGAGACCCAAAAGTATTTTGTTCCAGTGCTGACTGGATGGATCGTAACTTTTTTAGGCGTGTAGAAGTGTGCTGGCCTATAAAAGATCCAATTATCCGCAAGCGAATTATTCAAGAATTGGAAATTTACTTAAAAGATAATTGCCAAGCCTGGATTCTACAGTCAGATGGCAACTACTCACACCCCATTTCGTTTGGACATAGTGCAGTTAGTGCACAACAAACGCTACTCAACGAACATGCAAGAGTTAAGTATTAATACAACTTAATTATTTAAGATACTAATTTTAAGTTGTAACACTTTTAGATAGTTTTGTTCTTGCTCTAGCTCTGCAACAGTCAGAGGACGTTCGTCTAACCACTCTTGATCAAACTGAATTTCCAAAGCTCCATCATTATCTTGGATCTTTATCTCAGGTAACTTTTTCGGCACTCGGTCACGATTAATTAGTATGGCTATTCGCAATATCACGATCATGTACAGTACTTGCTCTTGCCAACGTGAAGGCAAACACTCAATTAGTTCTTTATTGATTTTACGTCTATGGTTACCCACCAAACATGCTAGCAAACGTTGCTCATTCCATGAAAAGCCCATTAAATCGCTGTTATGTAAAAGATAAGCTCCATGGCGATGGTATTTAGAATGAGAAATATCTAATCCAATTTCATGCAAATCAGCTGCCCAAATTAAAAACTGATACGCAATATCCTTATCTATTTTCCATACTGTTGAAACTTTATCCAATAAATGTAATGCAGTAGTTTTGATGTTTGCGGCATGCTTAAAATCTACATGATAGCGACGCATCAAAGAATACACTGTGCGGTCACGAGTATCTTGATGATGGATTCTCCCTGCTAGATCAAAAAGCAAACCTTCTCGCAGGCCGCCATCAGAAGTCATCATTCTCTTAATTCCAAGCTCTTCAAAGACAGCCTTTAGCACGACAATACCGCCAGCAAAAACAGGCTTACGCTCTTTTGCTAAAGCATCGAAATTAACATTATCTATATGCCCTGCTTCTTGAAGTTTTGCAATCAGCAGATTAATCCCTTTATAGCTAATACCTTGATCACTAATTTCAAATTCACGCATTAATTCCGCTATAGTGCGGATGGTCCCTGCTGTGCCTACTACATGCTGCCAATTAAGTTCTTTAAATTTTGAAATGATAGGTTGTAGTTGTAACTTTGCCGCAACAAAAGCTTTTTTAAACTTCTTTTTGTCTAATTGCCCATCTGCAAAAAACTTTTCACTGATAACTACACAACCCATTTGCACACTTTCCATCAATAGCGGTTTACCTTTATTACCAATTATTATCTCGGTACTTCCACCACCTATATCCACCACTAACCAGTTACCTTCAGGTCCAGTAATTGAATGTACGGTTCCTTGATAAATTAATCGTGCTTCTTCAACGCCTGAAATGATTTGTATAGGATGTCCTAACGCTTCTTCTGCACGCTGAATAAATTTGGCACTGTTTTTCGCAACACGAAGTGTATTGGTACCAACCACTCGAACTGAATCTGCATGCATTTCTTGCAAACGTTGCCCAAAACGTTGCAGGCATTCTATCGCTCTTTCCTTTGATTCTTCTGATAGCTTGCCAGAGGAATTTAATCCTGCGCCCAATCTAACCATTTCGCGCATGCGATCTACTATTTTAAGTTGGCCATGCTGGTCTTGTGCAACGACCATATGAAAACTATTTGAACCAAGATCAACTGCAGCAATAACCGAAGAGGGTTCTGATGATAATTCACCAGGATATGAGATTGGAGAAGGCACTTCCATATACGCCAACTAGCGTAACAAATAAAATTCTATAGTCAAAAGTAGAGCTTATTTTGGTGGTAGCAAAGCTCGCCCACTTCCATAATCCACCACCACTCCTGTTGGTGTAATTTCCTCAACTAAAGGACCACCATCTGTAATGCGATCACCTTCTTTATATTTATTCATATTAATAAGGACAAAACGTCGTATTGGATCATCATCAAATACATGCACATTTACTTCATACTGACTCAAGTTATTTCGCGAACTTTCTGGCAGATCTCTGACACTTGGTACACTGCTATAGCTTTTATTCTCATTCACCCCATCAATGAGTAATTTAGGCTTATTCAAAATGGGGGTAGACTCTTCATCACTTAGTTCGGTTGCCGAAAAAGACACCTTACCTTTTGATGAGTTATGTGCAGCACTGTCCTCAATTATAGACTTAGATATTGCATTATTTGGTTGCGCATTGGCTTGTTTAGATTCATACACTAAAGGTCGGTCAACCTCAG
>CAJICL010000184.1_pt1 | contig 16738 bp, 20 predicted proteins | sample 9199671 | NCBI WGS metagenome assembly CAJICL01 (sample SAMEA7708341, study PRJEB35096) | sediment metagenome | biome: marine neritic benthic zone biome [ENVO:01000025]; feature: sediment [ENVO:00002007]; material: shallow marine sediment [ENVO:03000034] sea grass bed [ENVO_01000059] ... | reverse complement strand
TTCTGGCCAGTACTCAGTAACTTCCTGATCCTCGGAGCGTAATGATGAGCTCCAACTTAGTCGGGTTTCAACAATGTGTTCTGCCTTATCATAATCCTCAACCTGTATGGCATAAATGATATCTTCTAAGGCACGGATATGATCGCGCATAATTATTATCATCTTATCTTCAATATCACTAGGTAATTTAATCAATGTTCTCGTATCTTTCGTTTCTTCAGCACAAACGTAGGTAAAAGCTGCAAAAAGGAGACAAAAAGTTATAGCGGTTAACTTTCGTGTGTATATTAATGTCATCTTACTTGTTAGAGCATAAGCTAGCTTTTGTTTGATCATTCAGATTAGTCTCTTGTTAAATTAAATTTGATAAATCATCCCTGTGCAACTAATAATCGAACCTGCATGCACTCACTCAATTCGGCAAAGAGTTATCTAATGCGCTGATATAGAATATTATCCACATCAAATTCATTTTTATCATCTTTCTTACGAAACTCGCGCTCAACCTCTTGCCATTCCTCTTTATTCCATTCAGGAAAATAAGTGTCGCCTTCTAATTCAGCATATACAATAGTGGTATAGAGTTCTTCTGCAATAGGTAATGCGTAGTTGTAGATATCTGCACCGCCAATAACAAATGCTTTACCTTCTACTAATATTTCTATTTGCGCCCAATTGCTTACTACCGCACAGCCTTCTGCTGAATAGTTTGGATTGCGCGTCATTACAATGTGCTCCCGACCAGGCAGTAATCCAGGTAAAGACTCAAAAGTTTTACGTCCCATAATTATGGGATGCCCCATAGTTATCTTTTTAAAGCGCTGCAAGTCGGCAGACAGCCGCCAAGGAATTTGATTATCTTTGCCGATTAAACCTTGCGGTGTCATCGCGACAATGATTGCAATGTCCATACGAGTTTTTTATTAAACTGCTACCGGCGCAGAAATATGCTCATGACACTGATAATTCTGCAACTCAAAGTCTTCGTACTTAAAATCAAAAATGGATTTAACATCTGGATTTATTTTCATCTGCGGCAATGCATAAGGCGTGCGACTAAGTTGTCTTTCTGCCTGTTCAATATGATTATTATATAAGTGCACATCACCAAAGGTGTGCACAAACTCTCCTTCTTGGTAACCAGTTACCTGTGCAACCATCTGCAACAACAAGGCATAGGAGGCAATATTAAATGGCACACCCAAAAACACGTCAGCACTTCGCTGATAGAGCTGACAAGAAAGTTTATTTTGCGCAACATAAAATTGAAAAAAAGCATGGCAAGGTGGTAACGCCATATTATCGAGTTCACCCACATTCCAAGCGCTGACAATGTGACGCCTGGAAAGTGGATTTTCTTTCAAGCCTTCAATTAATTCGCTAATTTGATCCACTGTGCCATGAGCACCTTGCCAACTACGCCATTGTGAACCATATACAGGTCCGAGCTCGCCATTTTCATCTGCCCATTCATTCCAGATAGAAACACCATTCTTATTCAAGTAATCCACATTGGTGTCACCTTGTAAAAACCAAAGTAATTCGTGGATAATTGATTTTAGATGTAACTTCTTAGTCGTTAGCATTGGAAAACCGTTTTGTAAATCAAAACGCATTTGATAACCAAATACTGAAAGAGTACCCGTACCGGTACGATCCCCTTTTTCAACACCTTGTGTGATTACATGATTAAGAAGTTCTAAGTATTGCTGCATAAGTGATTATTTTTTGGCTAGTCCAAATTTATTATATGCTAACCATACTGTTACGATGCCAACAATAATCATTGGGATGGTCAGTAATTGTCCTCTAGTAAGCCATTCTATAGTTGGCGCATCTGGTTCACGCACGAATTCAACTGCAAATCGAAAAATCCCATAGAGCAATACGAATAATCCACACACGGCACCTGTAGGACGTGGCTTTTGTGCAAATAACCAAAGAATGATGAACATCACCAAGCCTTCTAGAAAGGCTTGATACAACTGCGACGGATGGCGAGGCATATTACCTGCATGTGGAAAAACCATAGCCCAGGGAACATCTGTAACTCGCCCCCATAATTCACCATTAATAAAGTTACCAATCCGGCCTGCACCTAAACCTATAGGCACCATAGGTGCGACAAAATCACAGAGTCGTAGAAACCCATAACCCTTAGCATGTTGATAGATAAATAAAGCTACAATTACACCTAATAAACCGCCGTGAAAACTCATTCCACCTTCCCAAATCTTGAAAAGGTAAAGTGGATTATCTAAAAAATAAGAAAAGTTATAAAACAACACTGAACCAATACGCCCGCCTAAGATCACACCTAGCATGCCATAGAATAAAATATCACCAACATCATCTGGCTGAGCCACAGTGTGTGGTTTTTTGGCATGCATACGGCCCATAAACCAAAAACCCAAAAAGCCTACGGCATACATAAAGCCATACCAGCGTAATTTTAACGGCCCAATTGAAAATATGATTGGATCAATTTCGGGAAAAGTCAGCATACTTACACTATAACAACAGTTAGACTTAGTTAGTAATCAGCAAGCTTATGTATAAAATTTGAACACCCCATGTTGGAAAAATTCATGCAGGACAATAAAGAAAAAACTAAATCAAAAAATCATCTCACGGATCAAACTAGCCCCTATCTTTTACAACATGCTGACAATCCTGTGGATTGGTATCCATGGGGTGAACAAGCACTACGTTTAGCTAAGGAATAAAAAAAACCCATTCTCTTATCCATAGGTTATTCGGCATGTCATTGGTGTCATGTTATGGCACATGAATCGTTTGAAAACGAAGCTACAGCGAAAATAATGAATGAGTTATACATCAATATTAAAATTGATCGCGAAGAACGTCCCGACATCGATAAAATTTACCAAACTGCACAATACTTGCTTACACAGCGTAGTGGCGGCTGGCCACTAACGATGTTTTTAACACCTGAAGACCAAATTCCATTCTTCGGTGGCACGTATTTCCCAGATACCCCGCGTCATGGATTGCCTTCTTTTAAAGAGTTGTTACATCACATCTCTGATTTCTACCAAAACCGACGCGAAGAGATCACTACACAAAATCATTCAATGCAAAATGCATTACAAAACATTTATCAACCTAATTACACACAAACAGATTTACCTGCAACTATCCTAGACACCTGTACTGAACACTTAGAACAGGCTTTTGATGCTGAATACGGTGGCTTTGGGAATGCACCGAAATTTCCTCACCCTACTAACCTAGAACGCTTACTTCGATATTACGCACATAACAAGATTAATGGTGATGATAAACCGCGCGCATTACATGCCGCCCTATACAGCTTGGAAAAAATGGCTGCTGGTGGCATATATGATCATCTTGGAGGAGGCTTTAGTCGGTACTCTGTAGATGAATATTGGATGATTCCGCATTTTGAAAAAATGCTTTATGACAATGGCCCACTGCTTGCACTGTATGCACAAGCATTTTCATTCAATTATTCAGAGCAATTCAAAAAAACGTGCGAGGGCATCACAAAATGGTTAATGCGTGAGATGCAATCTCCTGAAGGTGGCTATTATTCAACACTAGATGCAGACTCCGAAGGAATGGAGGGCAAATATTATGTGTGGTCACGATCTGAAGTTGAAGACATATTAACTACAGAAGAATTTGCAATCTTTGCAGCACATTTTGGATTCGATGGCACAGCGAACTTTGAAGGTCTATACCATCTGCATATATTTAAAAATGAACAACAAGTTTGTGCAGACTTCAACATCACCACACTTGAATTTAATAATTCACTCGATAACGCCAAACAAAAGTTATTTACTGTACGCGAGAAACGAATTCGCCCTGGGCGAGATGAAAAAATCCTCACTAGCTGGAATGCACTCATGATTCGCGGTATGGCAATTGCCGGCCGTGCACTAAACAATAATACCTATATTGAGTCTGCAGACCGGGCCTTAAATTTTATACGCAATATTATGTGGAAAAACCAACGTTTATTTGCAAGCTATAAAACTACAGATAAGGGGAGCAAAGCACATCTAGATGCTTACCTAGATGACTACGCGTATTTGCTAGATTCCCTGTTAGAAATGCTACAAGCCCGTTGGCGCTCCGATGACCTAAACTGGGCTTGTGAAATTGCTGACGTATTATTAGAGCAATTTGAAGACGCCTCACTAGGTGGCTTTTATTTCACTGCAAACGATCATGAACAATTAATTCAACGCCCTAAAACGATTAGTGATGATTCCACCCCTTCTGGCAATGGTGTGGCGGCTTTTGCGTTAGCACGACTAGGTTATTTACTTGCAGAACCCAAGTACATTGAAGCAGCTGAACGAGTACTTCAGTTTGCAGCACATATGATTAATCAATCTCCGCTTGGACATACAAGTTTATTACATGCATTTGAAGAACAACTTCATCCACCACAAATTATTATCCTATGTGGTGAAAAGAAAATTTTAAACCGCTGGCATGAAGCGTGTAATCGCGGCTATGCGCCGCATCGTATGGTATTTTCTATAGATACCAATGAAAATAATTTACCTAGTGCCATTGCCGAAAAGAAATTTAAGTCAAGCAGTAAAGAAGGTGTTACTGCTTATATTTGCCAAGGTATGCAGTGTGACACACCTATTGAAAGCTTCAGCGAATTTCAAAAGATACTCGAGGCTACCAGCATCCAAGCACAAAAAAACTAAACCGAATATTTAGTACTTAATCATGAGTATACTGCGCGGCATATTTAGGCTCATACATCTACTGGTGCATTTTACCAAAGGTCTGTACTTATCTTATACACGTTTGCACGGCACCCAAAGCCATGACTTAAACGATGAACAACATGAAATCATTGAAGCTTGGCTACATCGTAGTGCTGAAATTATTGGTATTGATATTCAGGTTCATGGAGCCCCTGCTCAATCACCAGCGTTTATCGTTGCCAATCATATTTCCTGGCTAGATATCATTATTATTTCTTCCGTACTACCAGTTGCATTTTTATCCAAAGCTGAAATACGCAATTGGCCTGTTATAGGCACACTCGCAGCAAAAGCTGGCACCTTATTTATTCACCGCGGTTCAAAAAATGGTGCAGCCGAAGCAGTGGAGATTGTGAAGTTAAAACTTGCAGCCGGCCATAGCGTAGCATCATTTCCCGAAGCTAAAACTACAGAGGGCATCTCCGTTGACATGTTTCATGCTCGCTTATTTGCAGCTGCGATTGATACAACAACGCCTGTGCAACCTGTAGCACTGCGTTATCCTCCATTAGAAACGCATTCATCAACAAGGATCAATCCTATCGTTGCTTATGTTGAGGGACCCAATTTAGTTAAACACGCATTTAGAATCATGTGTGCCAAACGTACCATTGCAGAAATTACCTTATGCAAGCCATTAGAAAGCGCAGAAAAACAGAGGAAAGAACTTGCACAATCAGCTAGAGAGGCAATCGTGCAAATCGTAGAAGGCTAGCTAGCAGCAATACCTTAAGCCAAAGCATTCATTGCTGCATCATAATCAGGCTCATCCGCTATTTCTCCAACAAGCTCTGTATGCACTACGGAATTATCTTGATCTAGAACAAGCAGTGCCCGTGCAGTAATCCCCGCCAGAGGACCGTCCTCAATCAATACACCATAATCACGTGAAAAATCATTAGAACGCATTATAGAAAGTGGTATTACATTTTCCAATTCTTCCGCACCACAAAACCGCGACATCGCAAATGGAAGATCCGCAGCAACCACTAAGATCACTGTATCCTCATGTTCTTGTGCATAATCATTAAACTTTTTTGTAGAAGTCGCACAAACAGGTGTATCTATACTTGGAACAATACTAATAATCTTTTTCTTACCAGGGAAAGATGCTAAAGACACATCTTCTAAGTCTTTATTCACTAGTAAAAAATCAGGTGCGTTTGTGCCAATTTCTGGAAGATTTCCATAGGTGTGAATCTCATTACCCTGTAGGGTGATTTTTGCCATTATTTTCTCCGAAATAACTTACGTTATGAGTTTGTTTTATTAAGTTGTAATGCTTAAAAAATAAACACTAGGCTTCTACTAATGAATCATATTGGCTTGCATTCAATAGACTGTCAATTGATGTTTTATCTAAAATTTCTATTTTGCATAACCACCCACTTTCATAAGGGTCTTCATTTAATACCTCGGGAGAATCCACTAAATCCTCGTTAACTCCAATAATTCTACATTCAACAGGAGCGTAAATATCGCTTGCTACTTTTACAGACTCGACTACCGCACAAGCATCTCCTGATTGATATTCATTCCCAACTTCTGGTAACTCTATATACACGATATCGCCAAGCTCAGACTGTGCATATTCTGAAATTCCAATTTTAGCTATTTTATCTGTTTCCAACAGTAGCCAAACATGCTCTTCCGAATAAATTCGATCATCAGGACTTTCACTCATAATTAATTCTCAGTAACTTACAAAAAATTCACACTATTCAAGCTATAATTATAAAAGTATCATTAATTGTAATCGAACTATTATTAACAAATCACTAGTGTCAAATAAATGAACAAAATAATTCTTTTCACACTTATTACTCTTGTTACGGCCTGCAATCAAACTCCAAAAGAAATATTCACTGCTGAAGACGCTTGGGTGCGTGAAGCCCCACCCAATGCTAGCGCTATGGCCGGATACGTCACTATTACAAATAATACAAAACAAGATCACACACTAACCTTTGCCAAAAGCAAGCAATTTAATGCTGTTGAAATTCACCGCACTATTATTAAAGATGGTGTCGCCAAAATGCGTCGCCAGGATGACTTACCTATTCCTGCTGGCGGCTCTCTCGAATTAAAGCCGGGCAGTTATCATTTAATGTTAATGAGTCCAAAAACTACTTTTAAAGCGAATGATGAAATAATGGTAACGGTATGTTTAAAATTAGACGATGACCCAAAAGCTGAAATAAAAGAAGTAGATATCATCATGCCAGTTCAAAAGGCAAATTAAGCTTCCTTAACCATAAATTTTTCAAGGGTTTCCAAGCATTATCTCCTAATAAGCGTATATGTTGAATACGTTTTAAGTATTATTACGCATTGAATTTATACAATTTAGATCGCCGCTTAATTTAATTTTTTATTGGTGCGTACTTGAACGATTTTTCTCAAGCTTTCTCAAAAGCGTTGCAGCTTATTTTTCAATTAGACCCTGCTCTTTTAGAAATCATTGGCTTGTCGTTACGCGTTAGCTTAACAGCCGTTTTCATTGCCAGTTTAATTGGTCTGCCTCTAGGTGCAGCACTGGCCTTATATAAATTCTATGGCCGCGGATTAATTGTCGCACTTCTAAATGCTTTTATGGGCTTACCGCCCGTAGTTGTCGGACTCGTGGTGTATTTATTATTATCTCGATCAGGCCCATTTGGGGTTTTGGGTTTATTATTTACGCCTACCGCAATGATCATTGCACAAGTATGCTTAATCACCCCGATAATAGCTGCATTAACACGCCAAACGATTCTTGATGCGAATATTGAATACCATGAACAATTAAAAGCATTAGGTGCAAAAGCGTCGCGCATGATGAAAACACTATTATGGGAAACACGCTTTAGTTTAATGACTTGTGTATTTGCTGGCTTTGGTCGCGCAATTGCTGAAGTTGGCGCAGTACTTATTGTAGGAGGCAATATAAATCATGCCACTCGCGTTATGACTACCGCAATTGCGTTAGAAACACGCAAAGGTGATATCGAACTCGCACTTGCCTTAGGAATTATTTTAATTGCAATCTCATTAATTGTTACATCACTTGTTATGAGCGCTAGACATGCTGCATACCAATATCATAACTAGTATGAACGAAATCACAGCTTTGCCTCTACAGATTAAAAATCTGAAAATTACTAAAAAAGGCAACCCATTATTAAGCGATATTACGCTCTCGATTGATTCTAATGAGGTAACTGTAATATTAGGACCAAATGGTGCTGGAAAAAGTTTACTACTCCGTACGGCACATGGTTTAGAAATGCCAAGCCAAGGAAGCTTGCAATGGAATACACATACACCTTCGCCCCAACATTCTTGGCGCGCCTATATTTTTCAAAAACCTGTGCTATTACGTCGTAGTGTGCGCGCTAATCTTGAATATGTACTTTCCTTACACAGCATTAATAGAGCGGAGCATGCTGGATTGATAGATACCGCGCTGGAACATACCGGTCTCTCCCAGTTAGCGGATCGCCAGGCGCGTGTATTGTCTGGAGGGGAACAGCAGCGTCTCAACATAGCCCGAGCCTGGGTACTGCATCCTAAAGTCATTTTACTTGATGAGCCTACCGCAGAATTAGATCCAAATGGCACAGCAGCTATTGAACGGTTGATCAATACTATTGCCCAACGAGGTACTAAAATAATTATGTCAACGCATGATTTGGGTCAAGCTCACAGGTTAGCAGGTGACATCGTTTTTTTACATCAAGGAAGATTAATTGAGCATACCCCTGCGACATCTTTTTTTGATCAACCACATACCAAAATTGCGCAAGACTTTATTGCAGGAAAATTACTAAATGGACAATAATAAATAATGAATAAATTTTTAGTAATTATAGTGATTCTCTTAAACATCAGCACAGTGTTAGCTGAAGAAGATTTGTTTATCACTCTCTCATCCACCACCTCTACCGATAATTCGGGATTATTAGACTACTTAATACCAAAATTTAAAGATGAAACCGGAATCAATGTACGCGTAATTGCAGTAGGAACCGGTCGAGCACTGCAATTAGGCGAACGTGGTGATGCAGACGTTGTACTCGTTCATCATAAAACCTCTGAAAAGAAATTTGTTGAAAATGGATATGGCATAGATCGCCGTGATGTAATGTATAACGACTATATAATTGTTGGCCCTAAACTAGACCCAGCAAAAATAAATGAAGTCAACAAAGTAGTTAAAGCATTCCGGCTCATCAGCGACAATGAATTACCATTTGTATCTCGTGGCGATGACAGTGGCACACACAAGAAAGAACAAGAAATTTGGAACCTTACTGGTATTGATATCGCTCAACACAGTGGAGACTGGTACCGCGAAGCCGGTGCAGGCATGGGTGCCACACTTAATATTGCCAACGGAATGAATGCCTACACCATTACGGATCGAGGCACATGGCTGTCATTCAAAAACCGAGACGAACTCACGTTATTGTTTGAAAACGATCCACCCTTGTTCAATCAATACGGCGTCATCCTGGTGAACCCCGAAAGGCATGCCCACATCAAATATAAAGAAGCTAAACGATTTTCAGACTGGCTCACTTCTCATCAAGGCCAGCAGGCCATTGCCGATTTTACATTAGAAGACCAACAGTTGTTTTTTCCTAACGCACAGCATGAACTGGCCACATCAGATATGAAATAATTTGAACGGATTATTTAACAAAAAAGGAACCATTATGGGGCATGATTCCACACTCTACGAACCACCAAAAAGCGATGTGCAAACCAATCGCGAAAAGTATTTAGAAATTCTTCCCGCTGGCAACTGGAAACGTTTTTTTAATTATTCAATTGATTACATCGCAGTATATGTATTTGCAATAATATTTGGCGTCGCGGTGGTTTTATTATTTGGCGATTCAGGTTTACAACGCCTTGAAAATATTAATCCCATTGAAGAACTAGCACTCGGTTTTCTAATTTATGCTAGCTATTACGTTTTATTTGAATACTTTACTGGGAAAACTATCGGAAAATTAATCACCGGCACCAAGGTAGTAAATGAAGAAGGAGCCAAACCCACTATAAATCAAATTCTGGGACGCTCTTTATGTAGACTGATTCCATTTGAACCTTTTTCATTTTTTGGAGCAAGCGGACGCGGTTGGCATGATAAAATTCCAAGAACATTTGTGATCGATACGCGCATGAAATAAATTTAATACCTGCTTTTAATCATTTGCATACTTTTAAATATTTATCTTGCGTAAGTTGGCCTATCTTTACTCAACCCCATCGCATGTTTCATAAATGATTTTTTCACCGGCTGTAGTGAATCTGCAGTTCGTAATGCTGCATTCCTTGCAGTAACCACTGCTTGGTTACTTGAACCAAAAACTTTAACAAAACCGTCCATTGCAGCTTGCATCATTTTTGTTTCCCCCACCCTCGCACGTTCATATTTTCGTAGCACCTTCAACGAACCGATATCTCGCTCTGTATTTGCTAACACATCGGCTAACACTGCTGCATCCGTAAATCCAAGATTGGCACCCTGACCGGCAAGTGGATGCAATGCATGTGCAGCATCACCGACCAATGCAATACGCGTTTGCACCATGCAACCGGCTTGGCCTGAGATTAATGGAAATGCGGCGCATTTAGACTTCAGGGTTATGTTACCTAATTGCCCATCGCTTGCTTCGGTTAAAGCATCAGCAAACTCATATTCATTTAATTTCATTAGTTCATCAGCATAGTCTTCACTCACTGACCACACGATTGAACATTGGCCGTTATTAAGGGGTAACAATGCCAATGGACCGGTACTTAGAAAACGTTGCCAACAGGTATTTTCATGTAAGCGTTCGGTTTGCACCAATGCGACCAAACCCATTTGCTGATAGCTTTTTTCGGTATAGGAAATTTCAGTAAGATTACGAACTGTAGAACCCCTCCCATCTGCACCAACTAACAATTTTGTAGTAATAGTTTGTTGATTATCGAGCGTTACATCTACATGACTTGAATGGGCGAATATTTTTTGAATAGTATTTGGCACACACCATTCAACATTATCGCTTTGTTGTAAAACTTCAAACAAACTAGTTTGAATAACGATATTCTCAACAATATGACCGAGAAAACTACGTTGTAATTCATTAGCATTGAAGTGAATAGCGGCCCCGCCTGATTCATCCCACACATGCATATCGGTAAACGGTGAAACCCGTTTGCTTTGCATAACAGACCATGCATTTACATATTCAAAGATTGCTTGTGAACCTGGACTCACTGCGGATACGCGTGCTTGGTATTCTTGCTTATCTGGAAAGGTTACAACTTCGTTGCGATCTACAATGGCGATGGACTTTCCTTGCTGACTTAATAAATTAGCCAACGTTAAGCCAACCATTCCAGCGCCAACGATGACGATATCTACTTCTTTGGCTACATCTGTTTGCATTTTATAACATCTAGCTAAAGTGCTTGACCTTGCAACAAGCTTGCACGGGACCCAGATTGGCCTAAGTTTTGCTTCACAATACGTTCTTCTAATACCGGTATAGCACCTAGCATCGCTAATCCTAATCCACGGGTTTGCGCTAACACGGGGTAGTCTGCATTGAATAAGAAGTTTAATCGATCGGTAAAACGTATAGTCTTTTCTATATCCGGTTGGCGTCTGTCTGCATAAGCATGGAGGTTTACATCTACATTATGTAAATCATTTTCCATTAATAACTCCGCTAGCTCAGCAATGTCTCGCAAGGCGAGATTTAAGCCTTGCCCGGCAATAGGATGTAGTGTTTGCGCAGCATTACCGATGAGCACTACGCGTTGTTGCACACGTTGCTGACTCATTAGCAAAGCAAGTGGATAAGAAAAACGTCTGCCAACCGTTTCGAAATGCCCCAATCGGAAACCATATGCATGTTGAAGCTTATCGGTAAACGCTTTATCGCTTAATGCCATATTACGTTCAGCAGACTGAGTTGGATTCATCCAAATAAAACCACAATAATTGCCTTGCCTAGGTAACAACGCTAACGGCCCTTCGTTGGTAAAGCGCTCGTAGGCAGTATTGTTATGTGGGATCTCACACTCAACACTGCCGACAATAGCCGTTTGCTGATACTGCTTCTCTTCAACCTCAATTCCCAATGCTTTACGAATAAACGAGTTTGCACCGTCCGCAGCAATCAACAAATTTGCATGTATACTGCTTCCATCGCCTTTTAATATGACATGGTCATGATGACTTTCAATTGCAGACACCTGATAAGGCTGCAGACGTGTCACGTTATCTAAAGCATCTACCTGAGTATTTAGCGTATGAATAAGATGATCTGCAGGTACTAGATAACCAAAGCTTTCTACTCCATAACGCGCACTGTCTAAACGTGTAGCACCGAAGCGGCCTTGATCAGAAATATGAATTTTTTTAATCGCTGTGGCATGTTCTTGCAAGCTTTCCCAAACCCCTAAGGCAGAAAACATTTTTTTTGATGATAGTGCTAAAGCGATACTACGACCATCATGTTGATTAGCGTTAAAACTAATTTCTGTAAGTGGCTGAGAATCTAATAGCGCAATACGAAAGTTAGATGCGCCTAATGCAATAGCTACACTACTGCCGACTAAACCGCCTCCAACTATCGCGATATCGTATTTTGATGCCATGAATTGAATTCAGAATTTATAAGTCCGATGTCTTAGTGTGCAGACAAAGAAAAGATTTAATGAACAAATGAAATTCACGCCGAGATAGACATTAAGGTTTCGATCTCATCTGGATCACGTGTAAGTTTTGCAGTTAATACCTGGCTTCCGTCTTTCGTCACTAATACATCGTCTTCAATACGAATACCGATGTTCCAGAATTTTTTCGGCACCCCTTTGGCTTTAGAAATATATAAGCCTGGCTCTACGGTGAGCGTCATACCGGGTTCTAATAGTCGCCATTCTTCATCAAAACGGTAGTCACCTACATCGTGCACATCTAAACCTAACCAATGGCCAGTTCTATGCATATAAAACTGTCGATATTCTTCATCTTTAATGAGTTTGGCAGGCTTACCTTTTAACAGACCAATTTCTACTAAGCCCTTGGTAAGCACTTTTACCGCTTCATGGTGGGGATCATTCCAATGGTTACCTGGTTTTACTTTATTGATAGCGGCATTTTGCGATTCAAGCACCAATTCATAGACTTCGCGCTGTACTGGAGAAAAAGTGCCATTCACGGGAAAGGTGCGCGTGATGTCACTGGCGTAACCTTGATACTCAGCACCCGCATCAATTAACAATAAATCACCATCTTTGAGTTCTTGATTGTTTTCAATGTAATGTAAAATGCAGCCATTATCTCCACCACCAACAATTGAAGGATAAGCCGGCACACAACCGGCTTTTCTAAACTCATATACCAGCTCTGCTTCGACTTCATATTCATACATACCCGGCTGACAGGCTTGCATTGCGCGAGTGTGGCCTGCTATTGCAGCTTTCGCAGCTTGACGCATAAGTGTGAGTTCGCTTCGCGATTTATACAAACGCATATCGTGCACAAAATAGTCGAGAGATAATAGTTCGTGCGGTACATGTTTAGCGGTGCGTGCTGAACCACGAGATTGGTTGACCCAATTTATAACTTGGCGATCAAAATTAGTATCGCGACCCATGGGGTAAAAAAATCGTTCACGATCTGCTAATAGTTTCGGCATAATTTCATCTAACTCTTCTATTGAGTAAGCAAGATCCGCTCCGTAATGTTCTTTCACACCCTCTAAACCTGCTCGACGTCCATCCCATATCTCTTGTTCAGAATTTCGCTCGCGACAAAACACGATAAATTGGCCTTTTGCATTGCCTGGCAACATCAATGCCAATGAATCTGGCTCATCAAAACCAGTTAAATAGAGAAAATCACTATCCTGTCTAAATACAAAATCGACATCCCGGTTTCTGGGCGTCGCTCTCGCTGAAGGGATAATCGCTGCACCATCGTTACCTACCATACGCATTAATGTTTTGCGTCGCTTAAGCAACTCTTTTTGGTCTATCTTATACAAACTAATTATGTACTAAATAAATATTGTTGAATGGCTGTTATTGAATGGTTTCATGCCGATTCATAGGATGCATTTCTTCATTTATAAGCAACACACCCATGCGTATATATTCAACGATATCCATATATGCCACCTCATTCATCTCATCTTCTTCTTCATCTTCTGATGCTTGAGAAATGGTCGTGATATCTTGCAGAATTTCCATAGAGTCTTCTGGCACGTGGGTTAAATCCTTAACCCCCGCAAGTGCTAAACCAAACAAGAAACCATCACACCATTTTTTTAGTGAGGCTACTCGTGCATTCAAACTGTTAGTATCTTCAGGAATGAGCAAAGTGAAATTAAGCAAGGTGTCATTTAGTTCTTGCTTGGTGTGTTCAAATAAAGCACAAAGCACGTCGTGATTATCGTCTTCTATGACCTGTCCTGCTTCACTTTGTGCACATATTTCATCCAACCACCTTTTGAATTGCAAAGAATTATTCACAATCAACATTGCACATAACATACCGTGGCTGTCTTCCGGAGTGTAAGGAGACTGCACATTAGACAAGATGTCATGAATTTTTTCGTAGTTAGGTGACATATGTTATTGATTCTAACATCTCGACAAGCTAATCACTCATATATTGATGTAGGTAAGATGTATTCTAAAAGTGGTTATAAAAGAGTCAGAATGTAAAACCGGATTCCCCCTATTTCTATCATGAAATTTAAGTGAAATTTAAAGGTTTTTAGATAACAATTTTTAGTTGACGCGTAAGCCAGTACAGCCTAACATTTTGCCATGGAAAAGCGAGACACCGGAAAGCTCAGCGAGCAAGATTTAAAAGGACTAGAAATTCGTGTAAACGAATTGATTTCCACCTGTGAAGAACTGAAAAAAGAAAACAGGTTGCTGAAGCTGCAACAAGATTCCTATTCATCAGAGCGCGCAACCTTGATCGACAAAAACGAACAAGCACGTAAGCGTGTTGAAGCGATGATTACCCGTCTTAAATCCATGGAAGTAAGCGCTTAGCCTTATGGACGAACCCATAACGCTCAATATCTTAGATAAAGAATACCGAATCGCCTGCCCTTCTGGCGAAGAAGAGTCTCTACAAGCCTCTGCACATTATCTAAATACAAAAATTCAAGAAATTCGTAATAGCGGCAAAGCTATTGGCACTGATCGTGTAGCCGTCATGGCCGCACTAAATATGGCACATGAGTTTTTGAATCAAAAAAGTGACTACGAACGCCATAGTAAATCATTCTTCAATCGTGTTCGTAACTTGCAAGACCGCATTGATGTTGCGTTAAAGAATACGCAGCAACTCGAACTCTAGACTAGATTTCTGCTACAGTTTCACACGTCGGGTACCGCTACGGTACAGGTGTGCTTCCTGGTATTTCCCTTGAGCCTATTTTTATCCTCCGGGGGCAATGCTGTTTAAATGTTGATGTGCATATCCGTTTTACGGAGAGCCTAATTCATTTTTCGGTGCTCCCACTTGAACCTTTGGTTCAAGGACAACGGCTGCCACGGTATTTGTGGGGTACCCGCGTTTATATATCCCCGTCCTATACGTAATTAAATTTGAGGAACCTTGCTATGCAATATTGGTTAATGAAAAGCGAACCAAGCGAATTCAGTATTGATGATTTAAAGAACGTGAAAGTAGAACCATGGGATGGTGTACGTAATTATCAAGCACGCAACATGATGAATAAGGAAATGAAAAAAGGTGATTTAGCCTTCATGTATCACTCGAATTGCGATGAGATTGGTATTGTGGGCATCATGACTATCGCGCGTGAAGGTTATGTTGATCACACTGCTTTCGATAAAAAAGACAAACATTACGATCCAAAAAGTGACCCTGACAACCCGCGTTGGTTTATGGTTGATGTGCGCTACAAACGAAAACTAAAACGAACCATTACACTTGCAGAACTTAAAAAACATAAAAAACTTGCTGACATGCAATTATTAAAACGCGGAAACCGACTCTCAATCATGCCGGTTAGCAAAAAACATTGGGATTTTATTCTCTCTTTAGAGTAGTTTTTTACAAAAATCATAAAAATTTCTGCATTTTTTTATAAAATTTATAAAAAATTTTAGTTTTTTTTAAAAAAATTTCATTTTTTTTAAAGTTTTTTTAAAACTTTTTCACAAAGTTTTGCTTCGTTAAACAACACATTTTTAATCAAATCACGTTGCAAACAAACAACTAAATTTCATCAAAATATGCAAAATATTATCTATATTCTTGTTGTTATGTTAAATAAACAGTGATTTTTGCAGTTTTAGGCATGAATACAGTCACACTTTTATTAAAACTTAAAAAACATTTTATGAATTTAAAAACTAAAAATGTTTAACAAACTAAAAAACATTAGCGATGGGAAGTTATAAAAACACTACAAAAATACTAGTATTTATAGATTAAATATATATACTTTGGCGCGTTTACAACTCACATATAATTGTTTGGAGGGAGTATTGATGGCCATCAAACGTAAATCTACCACTAAACGTCGCGCTACTAAACGTAAAGCGACTAAGCGTAAGGCTACGAAACGTAAATCTACTGCGAAACGCAAAACTGCGAAACGCAAGACGAAGCGTAAAACTAAACGTAAAACTGCAAAGCGTAAGACTAAGCGTAAAACGAAACGTAAAGTAAAACGCAAAACTACCAAGCGTAAAACGAAGCGCAAGGCAAAACGTAAGACTAAACGCAAAACCAAGCGTAAGACGAAGCGTAAAACTGCTAAGCGTAAGACCAAACGCAAAACTAAACGTAAGACCAAACGCAAAACTGCAAAGCGTAAGACTAAGCGTAAGACGAAACGCAAAGCCAAGCGTAAGACTAAGCGTAAGACGAAGCGCAAGGCTGCAAAGCGCAAGACTAAGCGTAAGACGAAACGCAAAGC
>CAJICL010000100.1_pt1 | contig 16782 bp, 11 predicted proteins | sample 9199671 | NCBI WGS metagenome assembly CAJICL01 (sample SAMEA7708341, study PRJEB35096) | sediment metagenome | biome: marine neritic benthic zone biome [ENVO:01000025]; feature: sediment [ENVO:00002007]; material: shallow marine sediment [ENVO:03000034] sea grass bed [ENVO_01000059] ... | reverse complement strand
TTGAAAGAATTACATCAAGCTCTAAAGATCAGGCAAATGTTAGTTTGTCATTGGTAGAGCAATCTAAAGGTATTGTACTAAGTACCAGAAAAACAGATAAGTACTTACAAACTCAGATTACAAGTACAAACAACCTTGTAAGATACTCTAAGCGATTACTTTCTACAATTCGCACATTCAAGCTCCCTGAAACTATGCAACAAAATCAGGATATCAAAAATATTGATGTACCAGAAATCGAAAGCGTATTAAACGAGCAAGAATCTAAGAAAGAGCAAAGCAAAGCGAAAGCGGTAAATGCGTAGTCTGTGTGCAAATATAATGATGCGAACTTATTAAATCATGGATAAATGTTCCAAATATGACATTGAGCAATTAGGCTCTTTGAATAGTCTAATTCAGGATTGGTCTGAAAATACTGATCATGACAAAAATAAGCTTGCTGAACTCTTGCTTGAGTTAGATTTAGTGGTTAACAAATTAAAAGACCATGCAGATAAAAATAATGAAATACAACTAAAAAATCTATATACACAGTTTCAAAACAATCTTGTCATATTTTATGAGTCCACAATATCCGATAAACAAGCAGAGTTAATATGTGCTTGGCCTATTTACATAAGTGAATATATATCTAATCCTGACGACGAAGAGACTGTAATGAGTCTTAAAGAATTCCTCAGTGACTCCGATTGGCCATCTGCCTACGATTTATTAGAACTTGATTCAATAAATACAAATTCAGATACATTATCAGATTCAGTAGATAATGCTGTTGATACATCTGACACACTTATAGTTATTGAAAATGTGCTTGAAGATGAGCCAGAGCCTGAATCTGAGCATGAACCTAATCTCGAACCTGAAAAAGAAACATTTATTAATTCCGAGCAGCAAGAATTTCTAGATTTAATCAATGCTGAAATTGCAGATATTCAGGAATTACATTCAGTACGCTTAAATGAAGTCATTGAGTCATCTGATGGTAATGAATCTGATTTAACTGACGAAATAGATACTCAAATTGATCAGCTTGATCGTATTGGGTCCGCAGCAGAAATGGTAGGTTTGCAAGGCTTGAAAAAGTTTTGCAAGCAGTTAAAGAAAATACTAGCTCATATTCAAGAAACAGATGTGAATCAACTTGTTTCTTTGAAGGAACACTTGCTGATTTGGCCAGATATTATTCAAGCTTACTTATTTGCACCAGAAGATTCGGATTATGTTCTTGCGGCGTTAGATTATTTAAACCTTGATTGCTGGCCTATTCAATTGAGCCCTGTTGAACAAAAGAATTTTGAAGATGCGTTTTATACTTCAAAAGTCGAAGTTGATACTAGTCAGGTTCCAGAGCGTATTCGTGAAGCCACTCCTGAACATATAAGTCTTAAAAAGCCAGAAGATGTTCCAGAAGAATTATTTGATAGTTTATTGCAAGATTTGCCTGAGCAAACAGCAGAATTCTCTTTAGCGGTACAACAGCTGAGAAGTCATAATTTTATTGAACAATTAGAAATTTCAAAACGTATTGCGCATACTCTAAAAGGTGCAGGAAATACCGTTGGAATACAGGGTCTCGCCACCTTAACTCATCACCTAGAAGATATACTTGATGTTTTGCTAAAAGAAAAAGTAAAGCCTAGTCAAATTCTACATAGTGTGATCGAAAATGCTGCCGATTGTTTAGAAGAAATGTCTGAATATCTTCAGGGAATGGGGCAAGCTCCAAAGGATACGCTAAACATATTGCAAGATGTTTTGAATTGGGCAAATCAGATAGATGAGCATGGAATTCCAACAGAAGAAACGGATGATATAAGTGACAGTGAACTTGCTGACGCTCAACCGCAGAAAAATCAAAATTCTAAAGATACTCAAGATACTCAAGATTTAACTGTTGCTACAGAAAATTCTGACAAAAATCATGAAATACATGCAGAGCAATCTCTTCGCGTTGCAACATCACTAGTTGATGACCTGCTTAAACGTGCAGGTGAAAATATTATTTCTAATGGACAAATTCAGGAGTATATATTACGTTCTAAAAATTTCGCAAAACAACTACGTATAAATAATAATAAAATAAAAAATCTAGTAAATGAATTAGAGCATTTAATTGAAATTCGTGGTATTTCGTCACGCTTTTCATCAACAAATAAGCAAGATAAATTTGATCCTCTTGAAATGGACCAATTTAACGAACTTAACACTTATGCGAATTTGCTTATTGAAGCGGCTGCTGATTCAAATGAGTTCGCTGTAAATATTGAAGCATCTCTATTGAAATTAGACAATCTCTCGTCTTCTCAAGGACGTATATTGATTGAAAATCAGGAAGCAGTACTACGAACAAGAATGGTGCCTGTCAAATCAATTGCACAAAGATTAAAGCGCAGCGTTAAACAGGCAAACAAACTGTCTCAAAAGTCTGCACAGCTTGAGCTATCTGGCGAAGATATTCTTATTGATAGTGATATTTTAAACCAACTTGTCGATCCATTGATGCATGTATTACGCAATGCAGTAGATCATGGCATTGAATCATCGGAATATCGAATTAACAGTGGTAAACAGGAAAACGGTACTATTAAGTTAGGCTTTCATAAAAAAGGTAAGCAAATTCATATCAGTTGTGAGGATGATGGGCGAGGCTTAGATATTGATCTTATAAAATCTAAAGCTCTTAAATTAGATTTGCTTCAAGAAGATCAGTCATTTGAAAAAGAGGATGCCTTAAAGCTTATCTTGCAACATGGATTTTCAACAAAAGAAAATGTATCCCAATTATCTGGGAGAGGAGTTGGTTTAGATGTGGTCTATTCACAAGTAAGAGACTTGAAAGGCTCAGTATCTATGGATTCTAGTTATGGGGAAGGGACTAAAATTGAACTGAGTATTCCAATGACTTTTCATTCAACTCAAGCTCTATTGGTTTCATGTGGTGATAATACGCTCGCAATATCAAATAGAGGTGTAGAAGAAATACTTCACCCTGGGGCTGGGGGCATAACCTCTAAAGATGGGAAGCCTTATTTTGCATATAAGCAAAAATATTACCCAATATTTGATTTGCAAGGATTGCTTTTTAATGAGCTAAACAATACCTCAGAAGACCCAAGTCAGGCTGTACTTATTGTCAAAGATGAATTTAATAAAAGTCATGCAGTTTTAATTGATAAGGTGCTTGATTCTCGAGAAATTGTTGTAAAACCATTTAGCCGCTTTATTCCAAAAATGTCAGGTTTACTTGGGTCAACAATTATTGGTGATGGTAGTGTTATCTCTGTACTGGATCTATTAGATATTGTAAATATTACAGATCCCCAGGCTATTCAGAAGCCTACGATTAAACAAAAAGAATCTGTTGAACTTGATAGTCAATTTGCACTTATTGTTGAAGACGCGATCAGTACTCGTAAATCACTTGCACAGTTTATGACGGATCTAGGCTTTAATGTGGAAACTGCTAAAGATGGTGTTGAAGCGATTGATAAAATTCAACAACAACTTCCAAACATCATTCTTACAGATTTAGAAATGCCGCGCATGAATGGTTTGGAGTTAACAGATCACTTGCGTTCTAACGAAGAAACAAAAAACACACCTATTATTATGATTACCTCTCGTGCAACAGATAAGCATAAACAAGAAGCGCAGCGTATTGGTGTTACGGAGTATATGACGAAACCTTACGATGAAGATTTGTTGCTGAATATAATTAATAAGATTGGAATTGTTGCATAGTTTGTTACAGGGCTTATATTTAGCGAGTTGTACATATTTCATTAATTACTTGCTGCAATAGCGTAATGGTTGGTGCAATTGAAGTTAAGTCTAGATACTCATTTTGTTGGTGAGCTTGGTCGATAGAACCTGGGCCAAGAACAACCGTTTCCAATCCCATAGAATTATAATATGGACCTTCTGTACCAAAGGCGACACTGGTAGGGTTTTTTCTGCTTAGCTGCTGTGTCAGTTTAATAATCTTTGAATCATCATTCGTTTTAAATGCAGGTATACCATCGAACATTGATTCAAATTTAATATTCAATCCTAAAGGTTCTATTACTTCTATTACTCGTTCGCGAAGCTCTTCTCTAAGCACATCAATTTCCATACCTGGTAAGGGGCGAAGATCAATATGTAAATCGCAATCCCCGCATATACGGTTGGGATTGTCGCCGCCATGAATATGTCCAAGATTCAACGTAGGAATCGGAACTAGAAAGTCATGGTTAATATATTTGTTCGCAAGCTCTTGTTTAAATTGTTCCAGCTCATTTAAAACTAAGCGCATGCCGTCGAGTGCATTGCTGCCCAAGTGCGGATCGCTTGAGTGCCCAGATTGACCGGTAAGCTTTATTGCCTCCATCATTACCCCCTTGTGTTGGTGCACAGGGGTTAGGTCGGTGGGCTCACCTATGATGCAATAGCTGCCAAGTTTTTGGTATTTGTTTCGAACGGTTTCGACTAATGTTTTGGCACCTTGCATGGTTGATTCTTCATCAGCCGTAGCAATAATAGTTAAGCGTTGATTTAAATCCTTCTTGGTAAATTCTTTTGCAGCTTCGATCGCAATAGCTAGGAAAGACTTCATATCTGCCGTACCCAGGCCATAAAGTTTGTTGTCTTTTTGAGTAGCTACGAACGGATCAGTGTGCCAGCCTGTTTGGTCAAAATTAACCGTATCTGTATGACCGGATAATACTAAGCCATCATCACCTTCACCCAGGGTGGCGATTAAATTTACTTTTGGATTATTAAAAGATTGAGGATCAGAATTAGGAATTACTTCGATATGAAAACCCAGATCGTTTAGCCAATTAGCCAGGCAATCGATAACGGCTTGATTGCTGGTATCAATTTCAGCTTGAGTACTGCTAACAGAGGGAAGGGCAATCAACTGCTCGATCATCTCGAGCAGTGTTGGTGAAGCCTTCATAAGTGCGTTTGTTTAAACCATGCTTTGGGCAATTTTATAGATTGCTTCCGCATCTAGTGCAATGTCATTGGATTCAAATAATTTTGCGACACAAGCTCGGTGCAATTTAAGTTTAAGCGCACCAATACCAATTCCTCCGAATACTCGCTTACCATGACGTTCTGTGTCTTTGTCCATGACATCAATTCCTTCAAAGCCTAAAATCTTTGAAGTGCCGACATCTGCAATGAGTTCCAGTGTAGGGTGGTCTTGCCATTGGCTTGCATTAAGCAATTGAATGCCCGCTTTCGCTGCTCCAAATACTACATGGGCACCATCCATTGCAGCCTGGATTGTGTCGTCATCACTTGCTTGCATAGGGGTCATTTCTACACCGAAGCGTTCACGCATTTCATCGCATGCCTCTACAGATCGAGATTGTTTGCGTGAAGTGAGACGTACATTAGCGCCGCTAATGGCAAGCAATACAGCGGCACGCTGTCCAACAGGGCCAGTACCTGCAAGCACCACAGCGGTTTTACCCTGAAGATCCGTTGCATTGCTTAATAATGCAACACCAGCTGCAGATGTTGTATTGCAGCCATTGCTGTCTAACATAACTGAAACGCGGAACTTTTGAAAAAACTGGTCGTGTACGGCTTGAAATAGTTTTTGACCTTCAATAAGGTCGCTGCCACCGACAAATATGGCGGTATTCTTTTTTTCTTTAGGTGCACGCGTATAGATTGCGCCTTCGACGAGTCCGCCACAATTGTTTTCGTTGACGCCTCCAAGTTGGGTAACGTGGTCTGCACCGCCATCATAAGCTACAACAGAATCAAACACACTGGGGATTGGGTCAGTATCAAAATGATATAAAAGTTTTTTCATGCTTGTTATTTTTGTTTTGTAAAAATGTAATCAGCCCGTGCTGCCAATGCCTGCAGCAACACAGTTAATAGATAATAGCAAAGGAACTAAGACGTCTTGTATGCCATGGTTATCTAGTTGTTCGTTACGGAATTTCTTTACTAACTCAACTTGTTCTATCCCGACATGGTTGAGAGATTCAACGCGTCTATAGAAATGACGTTTAAAATTAGGGAAACGATCACATAGTTGCTCTTCACCAGTAATCTTTAAAATCATTTCTATAGTCAAGTCATATTCTTTTTTAATCGTGGAGAATATCTGTGTCTGATATTCTTCATTTGTGACCAGCTCACAGTATTTTTCCGCTACTTCCATGTCCACTAGCAGAAGTGTTTTTTCAGCACCATCTAAGATTAATCTAAACAATGGGTGCTTCTCATACATTTTATGTAGTAGCTCTGTGCCAAGTTCACCGCGAATTTTAACGATTTGCTCCAGACTGCTGCCGACGCCATACCAACCAGGGACAAGGAGTCTATTCTGTGTCCAGGCAAACACCCAAGGAATAGCACGTAAATCATCTAATGAAGCCGCACCAAAACGTCGTGCAGGTCTTGAGCCAATTTTCATATGCGTAAGTTCTTCAACGGGACTGGCTTGTTGATAAAAGTCCACTAAGCCTGGATGTTCAATTAATTTACGATATGTGACATATGCCGTACCTGACAGGGCCTCCAGTACTTCGTCTAGTTCAGAATTAGTTTGGTAAGCAGGGTCTTTGCCAGACATAATTGAATGCGCAATTACGCTAGATGCCAAAATTTCCATTTGTTCTTCTGCAAAACCACGGTTGGCATATTTGTATGAGACGACTTCGCCTTGTTCGGTAACTCGCATGCGACCATCAATCGTTCCAACGGGTTGAGCTGCAATTGCTCGACCACTTGGTGCACCACCACGACTTACAGAGCCACCTCGACCATGGAAAAATGAAATGGGTACATTGTGCTTTTGGCCAGCAGCATGAATTTCGGACTGGGCTTTGCTTATAATCCAGTTAGATGTAAGAAAGCCGCCATCTTTGTTCGAGTCTGAATAGCCGACCATAACTTCTTGTGAACCGCCAAACTTACGAATCGTGCGACGTACAAATGCATGTTCCAGAAGTTCTTCTAATACATTAGGACCGTTTTCAAGGTCATCAATGGTTTCCAATAACGGTACAACCAAAATACGACACGCTTCCAGTCCATCAGAATCTGTAAACAGGCCAACATATTTAGCTAGTAAGTATACGCCTAGTACATCTGTAGCAGTTTGCGTCATGCTTAGTACGCAAACACCATATGCTTTAGGGTCTAGCTTGTTCTGAAAATATTTAACTTGCTCAAGCATCGCTAATGTGGATTGGGCCTGTTCTGACAAATTGTCAAAACGGGGAATCACACGTAGCGGTTGTATTAATTGGTCTACGATCCAGTTGTTCCAATCCTTAGATTTGAAGTCAGGCACATCTAAGTGTGTTTTTTGATGCAACGCTTGCCATATTTCCGCCAGAACGCTATTTATAACTGTGGTGTTTTCGCGAATATCTAAGCTGACTGTTCTAAACCCAAAAGTATCTACTAAATGTCGTAAAGGACGAACATTGGAGTCAGCAAGATGGCCACACTTAGCGTCAGTTAAGCCTTGCTCTAAGATGTGCAGATCGTCCGATAAATCTGCTGCACGATGATAGGCAATTTTTGATTTTCTTGGATCATTTAAATTCTTTAAAGTTGCATCAATTCTTGCCAACATATAACGCAAGAATTGTCTAAAGACTTCACCAGGATTGCGTTGAGAATAAGTTTCTGATTCGCCCAGCATCTCAAGCTTTTTTTGTAAAATTTTTATAAAGTTTTCTGATACCTCGACAGAATGACTAGCAATACTTAATTTGGAGCCAAGTTCAAATATTTCTTGCCGATAACGTTTTATACATGCGGCAGCATTAGTTTGTATTGCAGACGCAGTAACTTTATGTGTGACATTAGGGTTGCCGTCACGGTCGCCACCAATCCAAGAGCCAAAGCGAAAAATTGGTGGCACTTTAAATTCATAGTGTGGATAGGCTTGTTCTAATGCTCGATCGAGTTCAACATAAAGGTCTTTTACACCGTCAAATAAAGATTCAACAAAAAAGTGTAATCCCCAAGCTACTTCTTGCGAAACAGTCGGTTTAATAAGGCGTATTTCTCCAGTTAGCCAAAGTAAGTCTATTTCATTTCGAAGTTCATTGGTTAGATCGTCTCGTTCTCTAGGCGTCCATCGATCTAGTTCTAACTGTTTAAGTAGCACGTATATACGGCGATGAATTTCTAACACCGTTACACGTTTTGCTTCGGTAGGGTGTGCGGTAATTACAGGACATATATGACTTGTGTCGAGTAATTTTTGAATTTCTTCTGCAGATATTCCTTTTTGTTCAGCGCTTGAAAATGCATACGCAAACGTGCCAGGTACACGGTCACGATCATATTCTTTTTCAATTTGCCTACGTTGTTGCACCATAGCATTTTGCTCTGCGATGCTTAGCAACTGAAACCATATTCCGTAGGTCTGCAAAACATAAAGAATTTTAGAACTCGGGCAATCTCGTATATCTTTTTTACCATCAAAATACGTTTCAATATCAGGTTGCCGTGCACGTATAACACTCAACAATTGTTGATAGAGAACTTCGACTAAATTATCTTCATAGGAAGCCGCAGGATTGATGATCATGCTGCCAGTGGCAACTTTAGTCAGTTGAGTCCAGGAAAGTGGAGTGTTGTCAGTCATACCAGTTTTAGATTAGTGATTTTAAGCTGCACATAGTAAAAGAGGTCCTTATAGGACCTCTTCATAATAGGGCTGATTAAGCCAATTTGATATGCCCGAATAGGCATAGATAGGCCATTTCCAGGCCTGTTTTGACTTAAAATCAGATCTAAACGAGCTTATCTCGTGGCGTTTCGCCGGCCTCAAATGCTGCTAGATTTTCCAATACTCGATTTCCCATAGCGATACGAGTCTCGGTTGTAGCGCTTCCTAGGTGTGGCAATAAAACTGCATTTTCCAGTTCTAAAAACCGCTCATCTAAATTTGGTTCGCCTTCAAATACATCCAGGCCTGCACCTGCGATTACACCATTTTTAAGTGCATCGATCAGAGCATCATTATCAATCACATCACCACGAGCAGAGTTAATTAAAAATGCAGATGGCTTCATTTTTGCAAGACTATTTTTGTTCAGCAAGTGGTAAGTGTCTTTGCCGCCTGGGCAGTGAATAGAAACAAAATCTGACTTTGCTAATACATCATCAATGGAGTCCATCTGCTGAGCATCAAACTTTTTGATTATCTCAGTGGGTGGTGGGTATGGGTCAGAAAAGATAATTTTCATTCCAAAACCATGATGTGCGCGTTGCGCCATAGCTTGTGCAATGCGTCCCATACCTATTAACCCTAGGGTCTTGCCTGTAACCTTAGTGGCTAGCAAGTGGGTAGGGCGCCATCCTGACCAAGACTTAGAGCGTAATTCTCTTTCGCCTTCACTGGTACGCCTGGCAGCCGTTAACATCAACGTCATTGCGATGTCAGCAGTGCAATCGGTTAATACTTCAGGTGTATTGGTTACCGTTAAACCACGTGCCTTAGCAGCATCTAGGTCGATATGGTTAAAGCCTACACCAAAGTTACCAATAAACTTTGCACGAAGTGGTTCTGCACTTAATACTTCAGCATCTACTGGATCCGTTACGGTTGGTAAAAATGCATCGCAGTTAGCTAAAGCTTCTTTCATTTCGTCTTTTGTCATTGCAACGTCTTTTTCATTCAACGTTACGTCATATTTTTCTCGTAACTGTGCTTGCACTTCTTCGGGCCAGGCACGTGAGACGATTACTTTTAACTTGCTCATTAATGTTTCTCCTGAATCTTCTTGTTAGTCTATCTGAGACTTAAGTAATGTCTTTCATGACTTTTGCCATGGTTGAGCCAAGCTCTGATGGATTAGGGGCTACAATAACGCCTGCTTCTTTTAGCATCTCAACTTTTTCAGCAGCACTTTCACCCTTGCCAGAAACAATTGCACCTGCATGACCCATGCGACGGCCTTTAGGAGCAGTTAAACCTGCTATGTAGGCAACTAGCGGTTTAGTCATATGGTTCTTAAAATATTCAGCAGCTTCTGCTTCTTGTGGGCCACCAATTTCGCCAATCATTAAAACGGCTTTGGTTTCAGGGTCTGCTTCAAATAGCTCTAGAATGTCGCGGTGTGAAGAACCATTGATAGGATCACCTCCGATACCAATACTGCTACTAATACCAATGCCTTCAGCTTTCATTTGAGAAGCGCCTTCGTAACCAAGTGTTCCAGAACGCGCCACAATGCCTACATTACCTTGTTCATAAATATGGCCAGGCATAATGCCAAGTAAACACTTGCCTGGACTGATGCTGCCAGCGCAGTTAGGCCCAGTTAAACGCATACGATCTTCTTTCTTATAACGGAACATATAGCGTTTTACGCGCATCATGTCTTGTGCGGGAATTCCGTCAGTAATACATACGCAGGTTTTAATACCTGAGTCGGCAGCTTCCATAACACTATCTGCAGCAAATGCACCCGGTACAAATACTATGCTTGCATCCGCACCCGTTTCAGCTACCGCATCTTTCATCGTGTTGAAAACAGGTAAGTCCATGTGGGTTTGGCCACCTTTGCCCGGTGTTACACCACCTACAACATTGGTGCCATATTCCATCATCTCTTCTGCGTGAAAGGTACCGATTTTTCCTGTAAAGCCTTGCACAAGCACTTTAGTATTTTCGTTAATCATTATTGTCATATCTATTCTCCCTTAACCTTTCGCTACACGGTCACGTTCAGCTACAACTTTTATTGCAGCTTCAGCAAGTGTGTCGGCAGTGATGATTGGCTGGCCACTGTCTTTAAGCATTTGCATACCTTTTTCTACATTTGTGCCAGATAAGCGACATATAACCGGCACGCGCACGTCCAACTTTTCAAATGCCTGTACTACACCTTCTGCAATCCAGTCACAACGGTTAATACCAGCAAATATATTTACTAAGATTGCTTTAACCTTTTCATCATCAAGCACTAGTTTGAATGCTTTTGCGACACGATCAGGTGAAGCACCCCCACCAATATCTAAAAAGTTAGCAGGTTCGCCACCTTTGTGTTTGATCATGTCCATGGTGGCCATAGCAAGTCCAGCACCATTAATCATGCAACCGATGTCACCATCTAAACCAACATAACTTAGACCGCGATCCGATGCGGCTGTCTCACGTGGATCTTCTTGAGACTTGTCACGAAGTTCAGCGATACGAGGGCGACGGAATAATGCATTGTCATCAAAGCCCATTTTTGCATCCAGTGCGAGAACACGATCATCTTTAGTAATTACCATTGGGTTAATCTCTACCATGGTGGCATCGAAATCACGAAATGCACGGTATGCGCCTTTGATTGTGTGAACAGCTTGGCTAATTAGTTCAGGTTTAATGCCTAATGCGAAAGCAAGCTCACGCGCCTGGAAGTCACGTAAACCCACTGCAGGCTCTACTTCTAATTTGTGAATAGCTTCGGGTTTAGTTGCAGCTACTTCTTCGATATCCATGCCGCCTTCTGTTGAAGTAACAAATACAACGCGTTGCTTGTCACGATCAAGTACCAATGCTAAATAAAGTTCTTTTTCAATGTCAGTAGCTTGTTCAACGTAAAGTCGATATACCACTTTTCCGGCAGGCCCTGTTTGATGAGTAACTAAGCGTTTGCCTAATAATTCGTCTGCAGCATTCCAAATTTCTTCATCATTTGTACAAAGCTTGATCCCTCCTGCTTTGCCGCGTGCACCAGAGTGAATTTGTGCCTTAATGGCCCATTTGCTGCCACCAATTTCTTTGGCACGGTACACAGCTTGTTCTGGGCTATAGGCTAGCCCACCCTCTGCAATGCCTACACCGCATTCGGATAAAATTTCTTTTGCTTGATACTCATGGATATCCACGTAAATTCCCTCCCGAGAAAATGATTTGTTTTTTATTGGCTAAATCTTGTAGATCGCCTTATTAGGTCGTTAGGGGTTTTGCCAGACCAAACGACTTTTATAGCCTATTCTGTTGCCCAAGAACAAACTCCCTTGTTGGGTAATTGCTCAAATCATGAGCAATAAACTTCTTGTATGATTGAAAATAGACTATGAAACAGACAATAGTGCCCGCAATGCGGGCACTAAAAAACAACAAAAAAAGTTAGGGAATTCTAACTTTAAGACTTGGCAGCAATTGCCTTGGCAGCACGAACAACGTTCTCAGCCATTTTTGCAGAAGCTGCGTCGATCATTTTGCCATCTAATGTTGCGGCACCTTTGCCCTCTTTAGCTGCTTTATCAAGTTCCTCAAGAATTCGATGTGCTTTGGCAATTTCTTCTTCTGGCGGAGAAAATACTTCATTCGCCAATTCGATTTGTGATGGGTGGATTGCCCACTTACCTTCAATTCCTAATGCCGCGCCACGACGACATGCGAGTGTATAGCCTTCAGGGTCTTTGATATCACCAAATGGACCATCAATAGGTCGCAAGCCGTATGCACGACACGCAACCACCATGCGTGAAATAGCGGAATGCCACTGATCACCAGGATAATCCGGGTTTAAGCCACCGATATTGACAGTACGCGCACGACAGCTTGCCGAGTAGTCCGCTACACCAAAGTGCAAGGCTTCCAAGCGTGGGCTAGATTGTGCAATCGCTTCTACATTCGCCATACCTAGTGCAGTTTCAATGATTGCTTCTATGGCTATTTTGTTTTTAAATCCTTTCGCTTCTTCGATTTGAGTTAGTAGTGCATCCACCATGTAAACATCAGCGGTGTCACCTGCTTTAGGAATAAAAATAGTATCTAGTTTGCTACCAGCTTGTTCTACAAGGTCAATCACGTCACGGTACATGTAATGAGTATCAAGACCATTAATACGGACGGCAATCGTTTTCCCTTTACCTGCCCAGTCAATATCATTAACGGCTTCGATTGCGTTTTTGCGTGCTTGTACTTTATCTCCAGGAGCAACGGCATCTTCTAAATCTAAAAATACGAAGTCTGCAGCGCAGTCGGCAGATTTCTCAATCATTTTGACATTGGATGCTGGAACAGCAAGTTCACATCGCTGTACTCTTTGTCTGGCGGGTTTTGGTTGTGTAAAACTCATATATTAATATCCTTTTTTATTTAGCAGCTGTGCGCTTAACTGTTTTTCTTTTAGCCGAGCGCTTAGCTTTAGGTTTAATCTTAGGAGCAGCAAACTTTTTAATTTTCTTTCCGGTCTTGCGGTAGTACGTACCTGCAGCAGCAACACCACTTCCTGGCTTAATCTTAATGCCAGCGTCTAGAAGTGCCATTTCAACGGTACCCAATGCAGCCATCATGCGAGCTTCATTGTTATCGCCTAGGTGACCAATACGGAAAACCTTACCCGCTACTTTTGATAAACCGGCACCTAGTGAAATGTTGTACTTATGATAAGCAATGTGAATAACCTCATTCGCATTTTTGTTTTCAGGAACCAAAATTGCTGTAACGGTATCTGAATTCAGCTTTGCAGATTTTGCACAAGTCTTTAAGCCCCAGGCTTTAACCGCAAGGCGAACACCTTCCGCTAAGCGGTGATGACGCTTAAATGTATTCTCTAAGCCTTCTCCCAAAATTAAATCAATGGAAGCGCGCAGGCCGCGTAACATTGGAACGGATGGCGTATATGGGAAGAATCCATCTTTATTGGTATTCATGTGATCTTGAATATCTAAGAAACAACGTGCGCATTTTGCAGTTTTTCTTTTTGCTAGAGCTCGTGGGCTGAATGCAAGAATAGCCATACCTGCTGGTAACATGAAGCCTTTTTGAGAACCACTTACTGCGATATCAACGCCCCAGTTATCCATTTGAAAATCGATACTCGCAAGAGAGCTTACACAATCCACCATTAATAATGCAGGGTGCTTAATTTGTTTGAGCATTTTACCAACGGCAGCAATATCACTGGTAACACCTGTAGCAGTTTCATTATGGCAACAAACCACCGCTTTAATTTCGTGTTTCTTATCTGCTTGGAGAATTTTCTTGAATTTATCAACAGGAACGCCTTCGCCCCAAGGAGTTTCTATTAGATCAACTTCAAGGCCGATACGACAAGCTAAGTCATACCATAAGTGACTAAACTGACCAAAACGTGTAGTTAAGATTTTGTCACCCGGTGACATGGTATTCGTTAAGGCAATTTCCCAGCCGGCAGTTCCGGTTGCAGGGAATAAAAAGCATGTACCTTTTGTTGTTTTGAAAATCTTTTTAACGTCACGCAATAAAGGCTTTACGAGTTCTGGAAAGTCTGGTGCACGGTGATCTTCCTGAGGACAGATCATTGCATTTTGAACTGCTTGAGGTATGTCAGTCGGACCAGGACAGAATAGGTAATTTCTTCCAGGATAAGATAGCTTTTGGCCAGGCATAAAGTGAACCTTCAGTAAGTGATGTTAATAAAGTTAAGTATTGAGTAGCCCCGATATATAATTTTATTTTTTGGTCGGAGCTGCCGTTTTTCTACGAACAAGTAAATGCGCGGAAAAGTTCAGCATCTTGCCATAAGCCCTATAGTCGCTCAAGTAATTTGCATATTACGTGTTGGGTATTATAAGGATTATTATGAGACTTGAGTGAATTTATCGACGCTGCTCTATTTGAGCTATGCCTAAATTACGTTTTGTAATTTAGCAGCATATAGAGTGTTTTCTAATAAGCAGGCTACGGTCATTGGTCCTGTTCCGCCTGGCATTGGTGTAATGGCTCCGGCAACGGTTTGCACGGCATCAAAGTCCACATCACCTTGAATTCCATCGTCCGTTCGTGTGACTCCCACATCAATCACTGCGGCACCGGGTTTGATGTGTTCTTTTTTGACTAAGTGTGCAATGCCTGCAGCTGCAACCACGATGTCTGCAGATTTTGTAAATTCGTCAATATCTCCAGAACGTGAATGCACTAAGGTTACTGTGGCATCGGTGCCTTTGCGGCCTAATAGTAAAACTTGTGGAAGCCCTACTAAAGTAGAGCGGCCAATTACCACGGCGCGTTTACCGCTGGTAGAGATGTTGTAGTGATCAAGGATGCGCATTACCCCGAGTGGTGTGCAAGGCACTAAACCAGGCTCGCCTCGCAAAAGTTTGCCAAGATTATTTTCGCTTAATCCATCGACGTCTTTTTCGGGAGGTAGCAGGTCAATAATTTTGTGTGTATCGAGTTGCTTGGGTAGGGGTAGTTGAATCAAGATGCCATGAATATTGGGGTCGTTTGCAAGTCTGGTGATTTCATCACACGCTTGTGACATCGAAATATCACCCGCTAGTTCAACATGTTTAGAATGAATCCCAATTGCAGCTGCACGTTTTTCTTTCATGCCAACATAAAGTTTGCTAGCAGGGTCATCTCCAATTAAGACCGTTGCAAGGGTTACATTTGCATTAGGTGTTCGTGCTAGATCACTTGCGATTTTCGTTTGGATTTTTTTCGCGACGACATTTCCATCCATGAGAATTGCGCCATTAGGTGTTCTGTTAAATTCTGTTGTCATATGAATATTATGCTTTAGAACGTAGATGCAGGATAGATAATGCTTAAAACTAATTAAACATAAACAAAAAAGCCGCTACGAATAGCGGCTTTATTTATCTTAATAAACTGCTTGCTTATTCCACAGGCTGTTTGCTTGGGTCTAGATAAATAAATGATTTACCTAAACGACCATTGTAGTTACCCGCAGAAATCATAATCAGTCCTGGTGTGTCCACTGAGGCTTTAATCGCAGCTTGAGTGGCATCAATGATAGGTTGCATGCCTTGGCCGTTCATGATGATTTCCATTACGCTGTTCACACCTTCAGGTAATCCAGCTTCAACAGTAGGGTCGTCTTGCAGGAGTGGGCAGAATTTTTCGTATGTACTTGCAATGGTGAAGTCGTAATTACTCCCAGCTTTAGAACCACTGCCTGCGATTCCACCAGGGAATGTTGAGATCACACCCGGCATAGGGAGGATCGCTTCAACCCCTTTCTCTGCAGCAAGAAGTGCTGAATCAACGCTGTCGCCAAAGAACCATAGATTGCCACCCATGAGTCCGTCTGCATAACCAAGTCGACGATCTAAAATAAATTCTCCACCGAGGATCGGTATCCACCACATCTTGCGACCAAAGCGTTCAATGCGTTTTTGGTAACCGTTGCCAAAGTAAGCCACTTTACGGCCCATGTGGTAATAGTCCTCAGAGTCAACCAAGTTAAAACATGAGGCAGTGGGGCAGGTCATTACATTTTGACTGATGCGCACTAATGCAGATTTTTCTAATGCTTCTACACGATCTTTGCGAAAACGAGGAACGTGTAATTGCACAATTGCACCAGGTCGACCATCAGGGGTTTCAAAACTTTCATCACCGCCTGGTCCTACATAACGGTCCATGCCGGCTTCACAATCACATAAGATAGAACTGGAAGCGTTACCAGTACATGCATTGACTGCATGATCTAGCCATTTTCGATCACGTGCGGTAATTAAGAATTCGGTGTAGAGACTTTTAAACGCCTCAGCATAAGTATCATCGATTTTTGCTGCCATGGATTATCCTCGACCTTTACCTTCGTATACGCCGGCTTCCGTTACGACTTTGTCCATGAATACATCGTGTGGAGCAACAAGAATTTCATCAAATATTTGTGACTCATAACATAGTGCTACCAATGGACAATCAGGGCGAAGCTGCTCAAGTAGTCGGTCATAGTAACCTTGACCATTACCCATGCGACCACCCATTTTATCAAAGCCAGTGCCAGGTACCATAATGATATCGATTTCTTCTGGAGTAACTTCTTTTTCAGGATTGCCCCATAA
>CAJICL010000078.1_pt1 | contig 16919 bp, 18 predicted proteins | sample 9199671 | NCBI WGS metagenome assembly CAJICL01 (sample SAMEA7708341, study PRJEB35096) | sediment metagenome | biome: marine neritic benthic zone biome [ENVO:01000025]; feature: sediment [ENVO:00002007]; material: shallow marine sediment [ENVO:03000034] sea grass bed [ENVO_01000059] ... | reverse complement strand
TATTTAGCCCTTTATTAGTGCATATCGCACAATAAAAAATTTCAAAATGCACTATAATAGTGCATATAGTCATTACATTAACCTCTAAGTTATTGATTCTATTTGATAAAGCAGGGTAAATAATTGGATCGATTATTGCTATGAAGTAGTTATGACAAAAACACCTACTAACACATTTGGTGAAATTCACGCTTTTATGGATGCCTCTGAAAACAATTACCAACCTAAAAATATTCTGGATAACTTAGCGTTAGCAGTCTTTTTGGTTGATGAGAATTTATACCTGAAATACCTCAATCCAGCAGGTGAAGAAATTGTTGGCACCGGTGTGCGTCATGCTTTAAATCGGCCTTTGACAGATTTTATTCAAGATACAGATGGGGAACTTATTCAGCATATACAAGATTCGATTCAAAGTGGTCATCCCATTACTCAAAGGGAAGTGTGCATGAAACATCTGGGTGGGAGCGAATTCACAATTGATTGCTCTACTACTCCTATGCATTCACTAGGAAAAGAACCGGTTTGCTTGCTTGAAATCGCACAAGTCGATCGCATGGTGAGAATTAGTCGTGAAGAACATTTGTTGGCAGAAACTCAGGCTACACAAAACATGTTGCGTGGCTTGGCACATGAAATAAAGAATCCATTAGGTGGATTGCGTGGTGCAGCTCAATTACTTGCAGGTGAACTTGCTGATGCTGATTTGCGTGAGTATACCGATGTCATTATCTGCGAGGCTGATCGCTTAAGAAAACTTGTTGATCGCATGTTTGGTCCAAATATTACGCCTACGAAAAAACAAATTAATGTTCACCATGTGCTTGAGCATATTAGACATTTGGCATTAGCAGAAACACCTACCGGAGTCGAATTTAAAGTTGATTACGATCCAAGTATTCCTGATATTCAGGCAGACCGAGATTTATTAGTACAAGCGATACTTAATATTGTACGTAATGCAGTACATTCTGTAAGTAAAAATAGTAGTGAAAAGAATGGCAGCGTTACTTTAAAAACGCGTGTATTACGCCAATACACTTTGGGTGATGTTATGCATAGGCTAGTGGTTGAAATTAGCGTAACGGATAACGGGCCAGGAATTCAAGATAACTTAAAATCACAAATCTTTTTTCCAATGGTGTCCGGTAGTGAAGAGGGTACAGGGTTAGGTCTGCCAATATCGCAAAATTTAATTAACTTACATGATGGATTAATAGAGTTTGATTCTGTGCCGGGGCATACACAGTTTCGAGTAATGTTGCCACTTAATGGCGAACAATGTTTTAACATTAAAAATTAAGTATATAAGATTATGAGAACTTCAAAAGTTTGGGTGATAGATGATGATCAAGCGATGCGTTGGGTGTTAGAGCGCGCGTTTCAAAAAGCACAAATTCCAGTAATGACATTTGATTCAGCTATTACTGCAATACATGAGCTAGAATCAAACACCCCTACCGCTATTCTTACTGATGTGCGTATGCCTGGGATGGATGGTTTTGAGTTTCTAGATCGTATCAAGACAGATCATCCAGCGTTGCCGATAATTATTATGACTGCACACTCTGATTTACAAAGTGCAGTAGGTGCTTATCAAAAAGGTGCATTTGAATATTTGCCAAAGCCTTTTGATGTTGATGATGCGGTTGAACTTACAAAGCGAGCATGCCTCGCGGCAAACGAACAAACAATAACTGAAAAGCCTGAAGAAGCGACAGATGAGTTACCGAATATCATCGGTGAGTCACCCGCTATGCAAGAAGTGTTTCGTGCGATTGGCAGATTGTCGAATTCCAATGTTACTGTGCTAATAAATGGTGCATCCGGAACGGGTAAAGAGCTGGTTGCTCATGCACTGCATGAAAATAGTCCACGTGCTCAAGGGCCGTTTATTGCCTTGAATATGGCAGCGATTCCTCGTGAATTATTAGAATCTGAATTATTTGGCCATGAGAAGGGAGCCTTCACAGGTGCTCAAACGCAACGTAAAGGAAGATTTGAACAGGCGAATGGCGGTACGTTATTTTTAGATGAAATTGGCGATATGCCAGCAGATTTACAAACTCGCTTATTACGTGTGTTGTCAGATGGAAACTTTTATCGCGTTGGCGGACATCAGCCGATCAAGGCAGATGTGCGTATTATCGCTGCAACTCACCAAAATTTAGAAGCACGAGTTCGTAATGGCGAATTCCGTGAAGATCTATTTCATCGTCTCAATGTAATTCGCATTGTTCTACCTGCTTTACGAGAGCGTAAGGAAGATATTCCGGCTTTATTGCATCACTTTATGAAGGCTTCTGCTAAAGAGTTAGAAACCGAAACTAAAAAAGTTTCTGATGAGGTTGTAGAATATCTAAGCGCCTTAACGTGGCCTGGAAACATTCGCCAATTAGAAAATGTTTGCAGATGGCTCACAGTAATGGCTTCCGGTAATGAGATTCGTATGCAGGATTTACCTGCAGAGATGCTTAAAGACGAAATGTCCGTTGCGGATGCTACAAGCTGGCAAGTATTACTAGGTGAATGGGTCGATCGAGAATTATCAAAAGGCAATGACTCAATATTAGACCGTGCTCTGCCTGAATTTGAAGCGATTATGATTAAAGCCGCAATGAAAAAAACCAACGGTAAAAGGCAAGAAGCTGCAAAACTATTGGGATGGGGAAGGAATACCTTAACTAGGAAGATACAAGAGTTGAAATTATTTCAATAACAATGCTCTTAGATGCTTAATTCAAGCAACTTTCTCGTTATATTCACTCCAGTTATTATCATCAACCTGGTCTTGATTATCAGCATCAAAAAATTCCATTAAAGAATTTAGATTGCTAGCTTGTCGGCTTAATTCTATGCTCGCTACAGTTGTTTCTTTAACCAAACTGGAGTTTTGTTGATTTATTTCATCCAATTTATTCAGCGCATTGTTGAGTTGATTAATGCCTGTGGATTGTTCGTTATTAGCGCTCGCTATATTTGTCATTAGTATGTCCACTTTAGCGACGGCTTCAACGATTTGATTAAGTACTACTCCAGACTCGTCTACCAGTTTGTTTCCAGTTTCAATTTTAGTGACACTATCATGAATTAAGTCTTTAATTTCTTTTGCAGCAGTTGCACTTCTTTGTGCTAGATTACGCACCTCACTTGCTACGACGGCAAAGCCTCGTCCTTGTTCGCCTGCTCTAGCTGCTTCAACTGAAGCATTTAGGGCCAATAAATTGGTTTGAAATGCAATTTCATCAATAACATTAGTAATATCAGCAATTTTATTACTGGAGTCATTGATCTCGTGCATAGCGTTTATAGCGCTTTTTACAACCTCGCCCCCACGTTCTGCCTTTTCGGCACTTATACTCGAAAGTGAACTTGCTTCTTGTGTATTTGATACATTCTTTTGAACCGTATTCGTCATGGTATCTACATTAGAAGTAGTATCTTGGAGACTCGCATTTTGCATTTCAGTACGCGATTCTAAGTTGTTATTACCGTTAGTAATATTATTCGAAGATTTTGATATTACATTTGAAGCATCTCGTATGTTTGTCACCATATTATCTAATGTAGAAAGTGTGTTGTTGACGTTATCTCGAACTTCGCTAAATTTCCCTTCATTATCGGTTGTTATACGTTTGCTTAAGTCTCCTTTAGACATTGCATTAATAACGTTGGCAATTTCATCAAGATTTTCATCGACAATTTCAATCATGTCGTTGATTCCGCTGCTAAGAATTTTAAAGAAACCGGTTTTATTGTCTAAATTAATGCGCTCACTTAATCGACCATTCTTGGCATTGACAACTATTTTGCTAATTTCGTTTTGAATTTCAACTTCATCAGTATGATCTTGCCATTCGACTATATACCCAATCTTTTCATTCGTTTCGTTATATACAGGATTAACAATTGCTATAAATGTTCGGTCTTCCAGTTGTACTTGTAAACTTTTTTGTGAATTTAAGTTTTCAAAGTTAGGTTTATTATTTGATAGAGACAGCAATGGTTTAATAGACGTTCCATTTGCATGACCATAGTCGAGAGATGGCAATAGTTCTTTAATTTTATTTTCTGATGAAGAAAATAATGTTTTGACTGTATCATTACAATCCAGAATTTCTAGATTAGAGTCAGTAAGTATGATGCCTACGCTAGATTTATTTAATGCGCTACGCAAAGAAGTATTTGAGTCCAGTAATTTTAATAAAGTGTTAAGCGAATGCGCATACTCATTTGATTCAGGTAGCTTTGATGAAAGATCTTTGCCTGTAATAACTTTGTCGAGTGTTTCAATTACTTCAGCATTGTCGAATGCTTTTTCTAAATTGTCGCAATATTGCCGGATAAGTTGATAGCTAGTGATACCTAAAACAACTGATTCTGCTACAGCAAAAATAGCGTGAACAAATATAATTTCCAGGCCAGTACCGTAAGCAAAAAGCGTTAATGGTGAGCCAAAGACTGAAATTTCGGTTGCTTGACAATAATTAATTATTAAATGATGAACAAGAATAGTGCTAAGTGCAGATATTTGTGGAGAGATATCTTTGTAGCGAGCTAAAATAGCAAGCGCAACGAATACATGAAAGTGCATTTCAATTCTGCCAAGATTCTGTTGAATGAATAAAGCAGAAAATAACATAAAGCATGCCGCTACAATTATTCTGTTGTAAAGGGTTCCTCCAGCGAAGCGTTTAGATAGATAAGCTAAACCACAAATCAAACCTCCACCAATTGCGCCAAATAAATAAAGTCCATGTGCAATACCCATGGCAGTACTCGCTATTAACCAGTGAGCAAGCAAAATCTTCATCATTAAATCATCAGTATTTCGATGATCCTCTTGTATACATTCAGAAATTTTTTCTTTGTGATTTAGTGAATTTAGATTAATTATATTTATCATAATGCTCTCGTGGTTTGTTATGCAGTCTGATCTAATAGATAATTTAGTAGTACTTCTTTATTAGTGTCATTGTTAAAAATTCTTTTAATTTTCCACTTACCATTAGTAGAAATGAATACATAGAAGCTTCCGTTATGGTATTTGTTAGAGTCTTGGGAGGAATATGTTTTCAATGCAAGACTTCTATACATCTCTTGTGCTTGGCTGGACTGGATTGAATATGCTTTAAATTCTTCATTAAATCCTTTGGCATAGGTCTGACTAATTTCATGCGGCGAATCTAGTTCGATATTTGCAAAAACTATCTGTAAATCATTTTTACCTGTTATTGCTTGATACTGCGTGTATACCTGCTGTAGCTCAGCCATACTGTTAGGACAAATTGATTTGCAACTGGGATATCCGCTAAACATAACTACTTTCCCATAAAAATTTTTATCAAGAAAAGGCAGGTTAACGACCTTATTACTGCTCATGGGTAAGATAGTTAATAACAACATCAGCAAAGGAACGCAGGCGATAAACACTAAGCCTATGATATGAATATTCGACTTTACAGGCGGTTGCTTTTTCATTATTAACGGTAATAGCAAATAAACTTAATCAATTTAAATTTAAAATACTTTTATGTATCGTTAAATTGATTAAATACTTTAGGTATTTAAAGGGCTAGTGGCAGTAAAATGGCGGTAGTACGGGATGTACTAATGAAAGGTGCAGCAGGGGAGCCGCAATCAGTAATCTAGTTTAAGACTAACTATCTATTCCTAGGACTGCTAAACGGCACTAAGTGGTTAAATATGATTTGATTCTAAGGGAAATACATCAAGAATAAAGCATTTTTAATGCGACATTAGAATAGGTATTTCCGAATTTCTTGAAATATCTAGGGTTACTCCACTTAAAACAGCGTCACCAAGTCGTGAATGTCCGAAGCCACCCATGACTATTAAATCACTTTCATTTTCTTTTGAAAGCGAGATGATTTTTTCAGCAATTAATTTATCTATGTCCGTTGGCAGATCAGATTTTGCATGAAAGCTGTCTAAGGAATTTTGATCTATCTTGGCATCAATGCCATGTGTTGTTAAATAGCTTGTGAGAGATTGTTTTTCATGGATATTATCTGAAAATGTTATGACTCTAACTTCTTTTGCTTTATGTAGAAGGGGAAGCGAATCATGAAGTGCTCTTGCGGATTCTCTTGTATTTTTCCAAGCAATTAATATGCGTTTAAAATTACCGTTCGAGTTATTTGTAGAAGGCACTAGCAATGTTGGACAACTTGCAGTCAAAATAAGATTGTCTATTATTTTATAATTATCACCTGTTCGGCTAAGTAAAATTAAATCTGCATAAAGACCTTGCCGGGCTACTTCAGTAACTTCATCTCTGCATTCAGAATAATTCCAATTCCCTTTTAAGCCAGCAGCTTTAAGTGAGGATTCAAACTTATCATGCATTTTTTTCGCATTATCGCGGAAAGATTCTACATCAACAATTTCTGGCATATTTAACATTGTTCGACTCAATGGTAAAACATAAACTCCTGAGATATTACCATCACTTGTTTTGGCTATATTTGCTGCTACATTAAGAAAATTAGAATTTATTATTCTGTCTTCAAGCAATATGACTATATTTCTAAACATTCAGAATCCTTATATATAAATTATGCAGTATTTTCTTATTAGGCTTTGATATATTGTTATAATAGCGAAAGTTTATTACATGCCGATTTCATTTGCCTTCTGACCCTCGTGATAAGTTGTATAGATATATACTGGTATCGATAAATCATTTAATTGTTGATGTATTAATGGGGACACATCGTCCCATTGTAAACCGCCTACACCAGTTGCAAGTTTCGGCATTGCCAGACTGCTTACTTCACCTTTTTCTAGTTCATGCCGTAACCTACGCAAACAATGATTTACATTTGATAAAGTTGCACGCCCAGGTTTGGCTCCGTGTTCATGTTCACCTTCCTGTGTAAGCAAGTTGAAAATTCGTATCCCGTCAACCCCACCCCACATCCAGATTTCACCTGCTTTTGGATGTGATTGGTGGGCGTAATGCCTGAAATCTTTTGCCATTGCAGGCCATCGTTCTCGAAGTGCAAGAGCTAGACCATTATTAAAATGGTCATTCGGAGCAACACCATGGGCAATGGCTTTTGCTTTTGTCTTTAAAATATCACCAATAACTTCATGAATCATTAGAAGAAGCTCCTTAGAAATTTAGAATTTTATTTATAGAAATGTTTGCTTTGGTTTTGTGATAATTACGTATTGCATAGCTTAGAGCACCCAACGCGTGCGCCTTCTTGTTCAAGAGCTGTCTATTCAATATATTTTCAAGACGTTATTAATATCATTTATTGATAAGTATTCCCAACACAAACTCATTAATTCCATTGAGCTATATCAATACTATGTGATTCTATATCTCATATAACGTAACAAGCTATTGATGAAAAGATAATAATAACTTGGAAAATAAATTTACAAACTCGGAAGCATCCTTTGTAGAGCGATCCTCCTCCAAGGGGGCTAAAACCGTTAAAGGCAATTTTAATATACCAATGGTGAATACAAAACGAGTTCCAAAACCTCTGATTGCATTTATAGATAATGATGAAGGGGTTCGTGATGCCATGATGATGCTTGTGGAGGCTTATGGATTGGAAGCTAAAACCTATGCAACACGCGAATCGTTTTTTGCTGACTTAGATTGTGGTAGTAATCCTGATTGCATTGTGTTGGACCTTCATTTACCAAACATAAATGGAATTGATTTAATGCAAGAACTTTTAAATCGTGAAAGCCATACCCCTGTTATCATTTTATCTGCGGATGTAACAGACCCGCTTGCAGTCCAAGCCTTGGAGCTGGGTGCAGTGAAAATATTACAAAAGCCTACAATATCTGAGGAACTTCTGGAGAAAATTCACGAAATCATTGCATCATGAAGTAATTTTAATATTTTGCATAAGTCTCGTTATAGTTTGTTAATGGGCGCTTAAATAAAGTTATTAACTAGTGTGAATTTGTAAGCTACCGACAATTTCACTTACATGTTGATGATTGTTTTGCTTTAAATAATCAACAATTCCATTATTAATCTTCTTGCAACAAAGTGGGTCGTAAAATAATCCAGTGCCTATTCCAACCGTAGTTGCTCCGGCTAATAAAAACTCAATTGCATCGCTAGCATTTACTATACCGCCTTGGCCAATGATGGGAACGTTGTGGGCTTTGCATACTTGATAAACCTCATGCACTTTTAATAAGGCAATTGGTTTGATTGCGGGCCCAGATAAACCACCTTGGTTATTGTGAATAATGGGCTGCTTTTTGTGAATATCAATTGCCATGCCCATTACGGTGTTGATAACTGCAAAAGCATCACTGCCTGCTTCTAAGCAAAGTTTGGCGTTGTGCTTAATATCCGTTTGATTAGGCGAAAGTTTGGTGATGAGAGGTTTTTGAGTAACTGAACGACAGGCCGCAACCACTCTTGCGGACATATCCGGATCATTGCCAAAAGCTACGCCACCCTCTTTCACATTTGGGCATGAAATATTGATCTCGATGGCATCAATTGGTGAATCGTTAAATTTTCGAGTAACTTCGGTATATTCTTCTATCGTTGAGCCTGAGACATTGGCAATAAATCTAGTTTCTGAAAAATCTAACGTAGGTAAAATGTCATTGACAACATAATCAGCCCCAGGGTTTTGTAAACCGATGGCATTTAGCATGCCTTCTGGTGTTTCGGTTATTCGGTGTGGCGCATTGCCAAATCGTGGTTCACCTGTTGTGCCCTTTAAACATATTGCTCCCACATCTGTGTTGGAGAATCCTTCAATGCGTGTATATTCTTCACCAAAACCTACACAACCAGATAGTAAAACTAGTGGTGAGTTGAGCGATAAACCGCAGAACTCAAGTGCTAATTTATCGTTTAATTTATTAAGAGGCTTTTTACTAGTCATTTAAATATGTTTAACGTCGTTCTTTTTGAGCCTGAAATCCCGCCTAATACTGGCAACATTATACGGTTGTGCGCCAATATGGGCTGTGATTTACATTTAATTCATCCATTAGGTTTTCATCTGGATGAAAAAAAGCTACGCAGAGCGGGGTTGGATTACCATGAATTTGCCAGTGTAACAGAACATCAAAGTTACCAAGCTATGCTAGACGCACTTAAACCGAGTCGGATTTTCGCATGTTCTACAAAGGGACGCACAAATTATGATGCTCCTAGTTATCGGGCCGGCGATACGTTTATTTTCGGACCTGAAACAAGGGGTTTGCCCAATAATGTACTTGAACAATATGAAGCAAGTATGGTGTTACGTATTCCAATGCGTGAATCATCGCGTAGTATCAATTTAGCTAATTCAGTAGGGATAATTCTTTATGAAGCTTGGCGACAAAATGACTTTAAGCAGTAGATAATTCTAACTAAATTCTTCTTTCATATCTCGACCAAGCAATTCTGCAATGGCTGTATTGAGCTCTAGATGGCCATTTAGCACTTTCCAAACTTTTTCACAGATCGGCATATCTACACTATGATCTTTGGCAATTTCATGTACAACTTGTGCAGCATGAAATCCTTCAACCGCTTGCCCTACTTCATCCATATATTGTTGTGCAGTTTTCCCTTGCGCTAATGCAAGACCTAATCTGCGGTTACGTGATTGGTTATCTGTGCAGGTTAAAACTAAATCCCCCATCCCTGCTAATCCCATTAAAGTTTTAGGATTAGCACTAAGTGCAACGCCCAAGCGCATCATTTCAGCTAAGCCTCTTGTGATGAGGGCTGCACGAGCATTAGCACCAAAACCCAGGCCATCAACAATACCGGCTGCAACCGCTAATATATTTTTTACTGTGCCGCCTAGTTCTACCCCAACCACATCATCGCTTACATATACACGGAAATTGTCACTATGAAAGTATGCAGCTAATTCTTTTGCATACTCTATGTCATTTGATGCAAGTGTAACCGCTGTTGGCAAGCTACTGGCAACCTCTTTAGCAAAAGATGGGCCTGATAATACTGCAGACTGAATATCTGCCCCTAGCACATCTTCAACCACTTGGTGCATCATCATTTTAGTTTGCTTCTCAAAGCCTTTAGTGGCCCATATAAATTTTTTTGAGTACTGTAGCGGTACTAGTTGTTCACATACTGTGCGCATGGCATAACTTGGCACTACAGATAATATAAAGTCGGCATCTTTTATTGCACTTGCAAGAGCATGTTCAGCAGAGAGTGTGCTCGGGAACTTATTACCTGGGAGATAACGTTTGTTTTCAGCATCTGCTTTGAGTGCAGAAATTAATTCAGCATCATGATCCCATGCTCGGACGTCATGGCCATTACTTGCAAGTTGTATGGCGAGTGCGGTGCCCCAGGATCCAGCGCCTAATACAGCTACAGTAGTCATATACTAATATTTGTTAGTGCTTTTTGTCTTCGGGGATATCTTTTTGTTCTTTGACTGCTGACAAATGTTGTTGATATAAGGCATCAAAATTTACAGGGTTAAGTAGTAATTGAGGGAAACCACCTTTAGCAACCAGTTCAGCAACCGTTTCACGTGCAAATGGGAAAAGAATATTTGGGCAGTAGCTACCTAATAATTGTTTATGTTGATCATCTGGAAAGTGTTCAATGAGAAATATTCCTGCTTGATTCACTTCAGCTAAAAACGCTGTGGACTCTTCCTGTGTAGCCGTTACAGTAACCGTGATGGCAACCTCGAATACATTTTCATCAAGCTTGTCATTTTCGGTCTGAATATGGACATCAGTTTTGGGATGCCATTTTTCTGTAAAAATCTTTGGCGAATTCGGAGTCTCAAACGACAGATCTTTTACGTATATTTTTTGAATTTCAAATTTTTGTGCAGGTTTGTCAGCCATTTTCTTGGGAGAGTTTGTTTTTTTACTGGCTAATTATGACTGAATTAGATGATGCTTTCTTGACTATTCTTTCCCTTGCAGCATCTCATCTAGTTTTCCCTCGCTATTTAATTCAGCCATATCGTCAAATCCACCGACATGGATTTCCCCAATAAATATCTGTGGGATAGTTTGGCGTTTTGTTCGTTCAACCATTTCTTCGGCTTTGCTAGGATCTTCATGGATGTTAATTTCGGTATAGACCGCGTTTTTGCTATCCAACATACGTTTTGCAGCATTGCAGTATGTACATCGGTGGCCAGTGTATATTGTAATTTCTGGAGTGTTCATATCCATTATGTAAATAAAGAATTATTTTTTAGCAACTGGAAATTGATCATTTACCCAGGCGGTAATGCCGCCCTTTAAGCCAGAAACATTTGTGTAGCCATGTTTTAATAGAAGTTTGCAAGCTTGTGCAGAACGATTACCCACTTTACAAAAAACTAAAATAGGCTTGTCTTTATTCTTTGTAAGGCTATCTATTTTTTCTGCTAGTACGCTAAGCGCGATATGTTTGGAATCAATGATTGTGCCCTGACCTAGCTCGTTGGCTTCACGAATATCTAGCACCATAGCATCATCTTTATTGATTAATCTTACGGCTTCTGCAGGTAAAACTTCTTTATATCCTTTGGTTGCACGCCGAATTTCGGTCATGATGATTATGGCAATAATCGCTGCTAGTGCAACAAATAGCAATATATGCCGCCCAGCGAATTCAATATATTCTTGCATAAAGTAGAAATTTAGAAATTAGATTCTGGAAACAGAAGTAAAATTAATGTGCAGAGCAAAATACCTGTTGCATCATGTTAATTAAACTGAGTGTACGTTCATCACCAACTCGATAAAACACTCGGTTAGCATCCTTGCGAGAAGCTAAAATGCCTTTATCACGTAGAATAGCAAGATGCTGAGAGATGTTACTTTGAGATGTGCCGACATTATCAACGATATCTTGTACGCTGACTTCGCGGTCACCTAATACGCAAAGAATTTTTAAACGTAAAGGATGCGACATGGCTTTTAAAGAACGTGATGCTTGCTCAATATCTTCTTCTCTGGAGATGAGTTCTTCTGCAGCTATGCTCATAATGGGTCCTATATTGTTGTAGGTTTACGCTTCCGTGCAAACTTATACTTATATAGTATCGGCTAATATTATAAATGTCTAATACATTAATAAACTCTATAAATCAATAGGTTATGGCTTTATATCAAGCATTTGTTCGGTATAATCGATAGTACTTATGTTGCAAACTGTTATTTTTCAAGCTAGTCACGCGCTTCGTTATCTACTGTTTTTTCTAGTAAGCGCTGTTTTGATAAGTACAGTACTTGCGGAGCCATCTCAGCATGATACGGAAAAAAAACTTGCCAAGGTGCAGGAGCAAATCCGCAAGTCACAGCGAAAATTAGAAAAGCAACGTGGTGATCTTGGTAATTTAGAAAAACAGCTGCGTGAATCCGAGCAAAGCATAGGCAATTTAAACCAACAACTCGCGCGCACTGAGGCGAGTCTTAAACAGAATCAAGCAAAGATAAACGAATTACAGCTAGAAGAAAAACAATTACAAAAGCAGTTGTCTAAACATCATGACATCTTATATGCACAGATTAGATCAGAGTATCAGTATGGTGGGCAGCAAAAACTGAAATTGTTACTTAACCAACAAGAGCCAGAAAAGTTAGGGCGTAATTTAGTGTATTACGATTATCTGAATCGAGCGCGCTTGAGCGAAATTGATAAAGCTAGAAAGGTATTGCAGTCTGTCAATGCAGTGCAGGCAGAGATTCAGCAAGCTGAAGAAGTTTTTAAGCAAGCTAAACTGAATCTATTGAGCGAAAAACAACTATTGGAAGAAGCGCAAAAACAGCGTAAAGCTACCATTAGTTCATTGAGCAGTAATGTTTCCTCTGAAAAAGAAAAACTTGCAAATCTTGAGAGTAATGCAAAACAGCTTAAAGGCTTGATTGAAAAACTTCGGTCAGCTTTGGAAGATATACCTGTTATTGATAAGGGGAGAGGTTTTAGTAAATCACAAGGTATGTTGTACTGGCCGGTAGTCGGTAAGCCGAGCAATAAATTTGGACAAACACGAAATTCAGCACGTAATAAAATGAATTGGCAGGGTGTGTTTATTCCAAGTAATGAAGGCAACAATGTACGCAGTATTTACCATGGTCGTGTAGCCTTTGCTGAATGGATGCGTGGGCTGGGTTTACTAATAATTGTTGATCACGGCGATGGATATATGAGTCTTTATGGCCATAATCAAAGCTTATTTAAGCAAGTGGGTGAATGGGTGGACGCTGGAGAGAAAGTGGCTACGGTGGGCAATAGTGGCGGAAATACTAAACCGGGCCTGTATTTTGAGATTCGTAAACAGGGCAGTCCAATCAACCCGGCAAAATGGTGTGCTAAACCTGCTGCCTCTAGGACAACTGCGTCAGGCTAAAAATTTGTTTTTGCCCCTACTTTTGTAGTATTTCTCCAGGCATTGGTGGATACATTTTGGCCGATGGTCGGGGGTGATAGCACATAAATCCATATATAATGTATATATATGAGCAGATTTGCTCTAAAAAATGCCACATCAGATTTGATTTCGTGAACATTTGGCTTCACTTTGCAATCTAACGTGTTGCGAATCTATTTTTTCCTTTCATAATGGACGGTATACACGTGAGAAATGAACATTCTAGGAGAGCGGTAATGAATTTTAAGCACCCCCTTAATATTGGAATTATCTGGGGAGTGGTAATTGGGTTAGGTTTATCGGTCGCACATAATGTGTGGGCAGATAAAGAAATGGCATCCGCTTTACCGCTTGATGATTTACGCACTTTTACGGATGTGTATGCTCGTATCAAACAAGACTACGTAACCGATGTCGATGATAGCGATTTATTAAAAAATGCAATTCGAGGTATGTTGTCTGGCTTAGATCCACACTCATCTTATTTAGATGAGGAACAGTTTCGTGAACTTCAAATTGGAACTTCCGGTGAATTTGGTGGGCTTGGTATTGAAGTTGGGATGGAAAACGGGTTTGTTAAAGTTATCGCACCTATAGATGATACACCTGCGGATCGTGCAGGGGTGAAGGCGGGTGATCTAATTATTAAATTAGATGATAAGTCTGTAAAAGGCTTGACCTTAGAAGAAGCCGTTAAGTTAATGCGCGGGAAAAAAGGGTCAGATATTGTGTTAACGATTGTGCGTGAAGGTGAAGACGCACCGTTAGACTTAACCATAACACGCGATGTGATTCGAGTTCGTAGTGTGAGAAACCGTATACTTGAGCCAGGATATGGTTATGTGCGTATCTCAAACTTTCAATCAAAAACAACGCGGGGTTTATTAGATGCACTGCAAAGTTTGAAAAAGAAAAATGACGGCACTGAACTTAAAGGTTTAGTTTTAGATTTACGTAATAACCCTGGCGGTGTGTTAACCGGGGCAGTGGGTGTATCCGATGTTTTTCTAAAAGATAATAAATTGATTGTTTACACTGAAGGGCGAGTTGAAGATTCAGAATTAAAATATGCTGCAAGCACGGGTGACTCATTAAATGGTGCGCCGCTAGTGGTGTTAATTAATCAAGGTTCTGCTTCAGCTTCAGAAATTGTTGCCGGTGCAATGCAAGACCATGAGCGTGCAACTATTCTTGGGGCCACTTCATTTGGTAAAGGTTCCGTACAAACCATATTGCCATTAAATGACAGCACTGCATTGAAGCTAACGACTGCAAGGTACTACACACCTTTAGGAAGATCGATTCAAAGTGAAGGAATTGTTCCTGATATCTTATTGAAGGTAGAGGGTTCTTCTGATGCTGAGAGTAGTGCACTTAGCATTATTTCCGAAGCAGATCTTGAGGGTCATTTAGAAAACGAACATCAAGAAATTAATGCTAAGGCAAGAGAGCCAAAATCTGTGGTGACCATTCCAAAGCAAACTAAGGATGATGCTACGGATTATGCTTTGGAAGAGGCGCTTAAAGTTCTAAAAACTATGTCAGGAATCCAACAAGCTAAGATATAACGCTTACGTGCTCCGTTACCGATTTAAGAATTTAATCATCTTAGTTTTTGGGCTACTAAGTGTAGCCCCATGGTATGGTTTTGCAGCTGAGCCTGCTGTTATATCGATTATTATCGATGACATGGGTAATAGCTTTGAGAGAGGTAAACGAGTGATTAATTCAACTCTCCCGCTTACTTGTTCAATACTGCCTGCTCGTCCACATTCCATTAAATTAGCACGACTCGCGCATCAAAACGGCAAAGAAGTGATGCTGCATCTGCCCATGCAGGCATCAAAGTCTGAACGATTAGGTCACGGTGGGCTTACTTTGGATATGTCAAAGCAAGAATTCACTCGTATTGTTGATATTAGTATTGATGCCATCCCACATGCCCAGGGAGTTAATAATCATATGGGAAGTTTGTTAACAAGTGACCCCAACCATATGGAATGGTTAATGCAAACAATTGCGAATCGAGATGAAAATTTATTTTTTGTTGATAGTAAGACTACAGCTAGAACAGTAGCTGCTGATGCGGCTCAAAGTTATCACATACCTAATGTGCGGCGAGATATATTTTTAGATTCTACTGCAAATAATAAAAAATTTGTAAGGCAACAATTAAATCATTTAATAAAAATTGCGAAACAGCAAGGTTATGCCTTAGCGATTGGTCATCCTCATCCGTCAACATTATCTGTGCTTGAACAAGAGCTACCTAATATAAGCAATGAAAGTGTAAAATTAGTCACGGTAAGCAAGTTAATAAACATCGCAAAAGAGAAACAATGGCAAATGTACTCGTCCCTCTCGCCCAAGGTTGTGAAGAACTAGAAGCGGTTACTATTATCGATTTGCTGCGGCGTGCAGAAGTGCGCGTAACCACAGCAAGTCTAGATGATGAACCAATTACCGCGTCTCGCGGCACTAGACTTCTTGCAGACACCACATTAGACCAAGTCATCGATGAAGCGTTTGATATGGTTATTTTACCCGGTGGTTTACCCGGAGCGGATAACTTAAATGCGGATCCGCGCATACATAAAATTTTAAAAACCACAGTTAAGAATGGTAAGTATGTGGCTGCAATCTGTGCGGCACCAAAAGTTTTAGCCAATGCTGGTTTGCTAGATAATAAAACGGCTACAGCCTACCCAGGGGTGTTAGAAGCGCTAGAAAATTCTAATTTCGATATTACGAGTTCTGCGGTAGAAAAAGATGGCAAGGTATTAACTTCTAGAGGGCCGGGTACGGCAATGGATTTTGCACTTGAAATTATCACCTGTTTATTGGGGGAAGAAAAACGTAATCAAGTAGAAGTCGCACTACAGCGCGTTGCATAAATTGTCTGAATAATAGTAAAAAACTCCGATTTTGACCGCCGGTATAGTCACTACGATATCTGGTATCAGGCTGAATAAATAGCGTGAACCTGTTCACTAATTAGCCCGGCTGTGCTCAGTAAAATACCTACGCATTAGCCTACAGGGAAGCAGGCTTTTTAAACCCACGGCCTCAAAGCCGTGGGTTTTTTACTTTTAGTCACAAATCTCAATACCCTAAGCGCTAAGCCCTATTTTCTATAAGGGTAAAAACTCTCCGCACAGCAGTAACATAGCTAGCAATAAAAATCTTTCCTATTGGAACAAGAATTTACTTAAAGAACCTAATACAATAGATATACACTAAATAGTAAGCACCGGATGTGCTTTAACATATAGAAACGAGATCGCGAAGAATCGCGGCGGGTAAGTCAGGAAGGAATGTCGCTGTATATGCAGAGGCACTGAAATTTTATACATGGAATAAGCCTGCTAGTTTGGTTGGCTTGTGTCTTTACGTCGTGTGTTCGCAACTATAATAAAGATGCAAAAACACGAATCTGCTTTTACATTAGTTGAACTCTTGGTCGCAATGGCTGTAGCCGCTATTGTGTTAACGTTTGGTGTGCCCGGGTTTGGTCGAATTATTGAGCAAAATCAACTAAGTGCCTATACC
>CAJICL010000132.1_pt1 | contig 17077 bp, 17 predicted proteins | sample 9199671 | NCBI WGS metagenome assembly CAJICL01 (sample SAMEA7708341, study PRJEB35096) | sediment metagenome | biome: marine neritic benthic zone biome [ENVO:01000025]; feature: sediment [ENVO:00002007]; material: shallow marine sediment [ENVO:03000034] sea grass bed [ENVO_01000059] ... | reverse complement strand
TCAATTCACCTGAATTAGTTGCTATCGAACCTGATGACTGTCCTTGCGCTTGGGCATAGTAATGATGAGGAAATTTTTGCATTTATATTCTTATCCTTAATTTAAATATAAGCTTTAATCTATTCGCTTCGTCGATGCGCCAATTAATTTTTTGCGCCTAGCTTTATCGCGCGCTGCTTAGCAGCATCTTTGTCAGACGCTGAATAACTTTCTGAAGTTTCTGGCCAACCTTGTGCATGTTGCATAATAATATTGGCTAATGCATCAATGTGGGCATCTTCTGCGTTTAACGCAGGAATATAACTAAATGCTTCACCACCAGCATCCATAAACACATCTTTATTTTGCATACTTATTTCTTCCAAGGTCTCTAGACAATCTGCAGAAAAGCCCGGGCAAAATACATCAACCGACTTAACACCATCTTTAGGCAAGGTCCCCATAGTTTTAATCGTATAGGGTTGCAACCATTCTGCTTTACCAAAGCGAGACTGGAAGGTGATCATCCATTCATCTTCTTTTAAATTCAGCTTCTCAGTAATCAAACGCGCAGTTTCATGACATTCACAGTGATAGGGGTCACCTTGCGTTAAATTACGCTTAGGTAAACCATGAAATGAGAATACTAACTTCTGGTTGCGTTTATTTTGTTGCCAATGCATTTGTATTTGTTGTGCACAGGCATGTATATACCCCGCATCCGCACCATAATTATTGATCATACGTAATTCAGGCATCCAGCGTTGTTGCATAAATACTTTTGCAACACAATCAAAGGTAGAGGCAGTAGTGCTAGCAGAATATTGCGGATATAAAGGAAACAATAATACGCGACGCGCACCTTGTGCCTTTAAACTTTCTAAAGCTGATGCAATTGAGGGTTCACCGTAGCGCATTCCCAGCTCAACTTTTACTGGACCCGATAATTTCTTTTCTAATGCGATTTGTAATGCATCTCGTTGTTGCTTGCTTATCACTAATAGCGGTGATCCTTCATCGGTCCAAACCATTTTATAAGCCTCAGCACTCTTGCTTGGGCGAGTTCTTAAGATAATGCCGTGTAAGATCAACCACCAAACAGGTCTTGGAATTTCTACGACACGTGGGTCCCATAGAAATTCGGCTAAGTATTTGCGCACCGCACTGGGTGTTGCCGCCTCAGGCGTACCCAGATTTGTAATAAGCACACCGAGACAAGAGTCGCTGCCGTGTGCATAATTTTTACTGCCTTGAAATTTTGGCATGAATGCTTCAGATTATTTTTTATAAAGACTGTAATCTAAGACTACTTGAATTCGCAGCCTGTTGGCAAAGCTTAACGGATGTTTATAGACGAATTATCTAGTTTGATCTAATTGATCAATGAGCTAAACCAGCTTATTAGTAAGCCGTTTATGTAATGGACTGGTACGAGGGAAATGTGCAAGTAGAAATTTCATCTGATCCGCCAATACTCTTCTGCCTTGCAAATAAATATACTCGGCATGGGTAGGAACAAATGGAATAGCAAGTAATTGCATACCTGCTTCTTCGGGAGTTTGCCCTGCTTTATGGTTATTACAACGCTTACATGCCGTAACCACATTATTCCAAAGATCAGCACCCCCCTGACTTAGTGGGCGCACATGGTCTCTCGACAAATCGCGGCGCTCAAAACTTTCACCACAATACAAACATAAGTTTGCATCACGTTTGAATAAGGTACGGTTATTAAGTGGAGGCACATAGCTATCATGTAAAGATTTGTTATTACCGTAAGTGGCAATAATAGAATGTACATCTATCTTACTTCTAAGACCGCTGCGAGCATTTACTCCCCCATGAACTACAAAAATACGTTCCCCGCAGGTATACGCTACCTGCTCGCCATGATACAAACGGGCAGCATCTTGGTAATTAATCCATTCCATTGGCATACCCGACACATCCGTGCGTAGTATTTGTAGACCGAGATCAATCACTCTGGTTACTCCACGATAGCCTTAGGTTGCAAACTGTATAGGTAAACTACAGAGTATTGCAATTAAAGATTAGAACAAATAAATGCTACAAAATTCTTAAAACCATAAAATTTATATGAGAATTATGAAGAAATTAGTCCAAATTTATACTTATGAATAGCAGTATCAGTGGGAAGTTTGGTTGCCCCCATTATCTGTAGCACGCTCTAATGCCGCCTGAGTTCTTGCGATCAGCAAATCTGCATAATCTTCATTCACCATCTCTGCAATCCCTATTGAAAGGGAAAAGTGCTCATTTATCTTTTGATCACTTAAGACAAGCTGATTTACAGCATGATGTATACGTTTAGCGACAATTTCTGCTTGGGTCTCATCTGTACCAATTAATATCAATGCTATCGTTCCTTCATCATGCTTAACTGCCATATCCATGCCGCGTAACTGGATTTGTATAGCATTGGAAACTGCTTGAAAAATTTTATCTGCAGTATATGCACCATAAGATTGAATAAAATTTTCAAACCGATCAATCTTTAAAATTATAATTGACAATGCGCGATTGCGCATTGCGCAACGTGTCATTTCATAGGGCAAATTTTCTTTCATCCACTCATTGTTATACAACCCGGTAACATGATCTATTTCTGCTTTGATTAAACTAGTGTCCTCTTCATGCTGACGTTGATACAGCAGACGATTCAAATCAAGCATGCGGTTCATAAAAAGCTTCATTAAATTTTTCGCAAAATTTATATCACTAGAAACAAATTCCCATAAAAGCTTTTCTGGAATTTCTAATACTTTGCAATTAGATTGCGCAATAACAAAAGCGCTCGTAGACTGACCGCCTATTACCGTCATTTCACCAACAGTATCACCAGGGTTTAGGGTAACCACAGCGGCAGCATCTTCTTGTAGATGCATACCTAGATGACCATCAACGATAACAAATATGGAATGATTAACCTGGTCTTTATATAAAAGCATATCACCAGGATTTAAAGTCTTACTTGTGCATTTAACTAATAAATCAGCACATTGTTCCAAATCAACAGAACCAAACAGGCCAAGACGTGACAATGTGGATAATTGACGAGTATCTCCCGGCGCTATAGTCATAAAAGTAGATAGTGCTGGTTAAAGAATATACTTTATCCTATTAGCCGAGAATATAAAACTCGGATGAAAACGATTTACTACTTCTTAAATTTATCTTTACGTTTTTTTCGATACTGTTTACGCTCTTCCGGAGACATGCTTTGCCATTTTTTACGTAATTTTTCTCTTTTTTCTGGCGGCAAGTCTTTATACCATTTATAACGCTTGCGTACTTGATCTTGCCTTTCTGGCGTCATGTTTTGCCAGTTTTGCGCACCCCGGGATAACTTTTTTTGCTTGTGTGGTGGCAAATCAGACCATCTGCCTTCAAACCTTTTCAATGCTCTCTGTTGCTCAGCACTTAAGTCATCCCAAGCAATTGGATCTTGTGCATATGAGCACACACAAAACATCAGCAAGGATATAAATATTAGTGCTTTTCTCATGGGTTTTTCAGTTATGCTTTACTCTGCCTCATATCTATAATCGATAAAATATTCCCAACCACTCAGCTTCTAATTTAACAATAACTTACTTCACATCTAGTCAGTTCTATTAACTAGTAACATCTTCTTCTACTAACCAAGTGTAGAATTCTAACTCTTCATATAACTCAATCGCATCCTGTGTCGCAACAAGTTCAATTGCTTCAGAGCCCTCATCCACCAAAGGTTGATTCAACTGCGTATTTACAATTATTACTGCAATAAAAATTGAGAAGGCTGTAGCCGCCACTGCCAATATTTTCGGCATACTAAACCTGCTAGTACTCTTTTCTAGAGCCTTTTGTCTAGCAGCGATAATGCGCTGGCTGGTTTCTGCATCAATGCGGTTTGCAGAATCATTTAAAGCCTCACATACTTTAGAAACAAATTTTTCATCATTTACATTTTGGTCATCTTTGTTCATAAGCTTTCCTGTAGTTGTTCACGTAAAAAATGTACAGCTCTCGAATAATGTGTTTTTACACTTCCTTGCGAACATTTCATAATCTTTGCAGTTTCAGCAACATCCATTCCTTCCCAAGCACGCAATAAAAAAGCCTGTCGCTGACGAGGAGATAACCGTTGAATGAAATGATCAACACGCTCAACAGAATCTTCTAAATCAGCCATAGCACCAGGGCTTAACTCATCACTAGGTGCATGCTGCACAGGATCATAATTATAGTCTTCGTCATCGGCATTACTAAACCAGACGCGCCAACGGCTTTGAGTGGTATTTCTGCGATGAAAATCCATGATGCGATTATTTAGAATGCGATAAAACAACGGTGCCCATTGATCCGCAGGCTTATTGGCATACTTGCTCACTAATTTCATCATGGCATCCTGCACAATATCTAATGCATCCTCACGATTTCTAGTAGATAACTGCGCCATACGGAATGCACGGCGCTCCGTCTTCATTAAAAACGCTTCGAGCTGCTGTGAATGTATCGAATTCAAACTTTCCTCATTTTGTTCAGCAGCCTGATCCATTAATTCTTTAAACAAAATCGCTTACCGTGATGATGAATGTAGACATCCTTGTGGAAGATCCACCGTCCTCGGCTTAGAATGCCCTTACAATAATATCAACGTATGAACACACCTTTGGTTGACACATTCACCTTAGAGAAAGTATTAGATAGCCCATAATGTTAATGTAGTTTATTCACATTATCTCGTAATTTAGAAAAGCAGCATTAATTTCAGACAAATGCCTTACTTATCAGCATTATTGGTATATATATCAGTGCCTTAAGAAATCGGCACAAGCTGAATATTTACCGTAGAGCCTACCCAATCACCACTGAGAGCAACTTTATTCACAGAGTTATCCACAAATTTTTATGAAATCACCTGCTGTTTTAATGGTTGCTCTGCCGATACCCTTGTATCAGATATTTGAATATCTACCCGCCAAGGGACATGACTATAAGGTTTATAAAATTGGCACCCGTGTACGCGTGCAGTTTGGTAGCCGTAAGTTGATTGGTCTGATTATAGATAAAGCGAAGAATAGCTCTCTACCCACCAACAAACTCAAACCCATCATAGAAAGCTTAGATGATGAACCCATTTTTGATAAACCTTTATTAGAACTATTATTTTGGGCTGCAGAATATTATCAACAACCTTTAGGTGAAGCGTTGTTTGCAGCACTTCCCTCAGTACTACGCAAAGGAAAATTAATCACACCTGCTAGTAAAACGCTATATCGATTAGCCATGGATCAAAATCTTAGCGAAGAATTAAAACGCGCACCGAAACAACGCTTGATCGTTGAGTTACTAAAAAGTTGCCCTGATGGTCTTAGTGCAGACGATATTACAAAACATATCCCAGGCTGGCGTAGCGCCATGAATTCATTACTAAGTAAAGATTTCGTAGAAAAAATACATCAAGAAGACGACTTTCCATCGTCTGTTACGAAAGCTTCAACTGAAAAGCTAATCTTAAATACCGAACAAGAGCATGCTTATAAAGAAATAAAAACTAGACTGGACAGTTTTCATTGCTGTTTACTCGACGGAGTCACCGGTAGTGGAAAAACTGAGGTTTACCTGTCTTTAGCGAAAGATATTTTAGCTAAAAATAAACAAATTTTAATTCTAGTCCCTGAAATTGGACTCACACCTCAGCTAGTACAACGTATTGAAAATCGCCTATGTAAAAAAGTGCATTTAATGCACTCAGGACTTAATGATAATCAACGTGCTCAAACTTGGCTGGCAACAAAAACCTGCAAAGCAAATATCATTGTGGGTACACGCTCAGCTATTTTCCTACCTTTTTCAAAACTCGGATTAATTATTATTGACGAAGAACATGATTTGTCTTTTAAGCAAAACGAAGGCTTTCTATACAACGCACGAGACATAGCTGTTTATCGTGCTAAACAACTAAAAATTCCTATTGTACTTGGTACCGCTACGCCTTCTTTTGAAACTCAACATAATGTTAACAACCAGCGTTATCAAAAATTAGTGCTTTCAAAACGTGCCCAAGACTCCAGTATCCCCGATGTTAAATTAATTGATATGCGTTCAAAAGCTTCGGCAGATGGATTATCTAATGAGCTCATACAAGCTATGCGAACTGAGCTTGAGAATAATAATCAAATATTGCTCTTTCTAAATAGGCGTGGCTATGCGCCAACTATTCTCTGCCAAGAGTGCGCTTGGATTGCAGAATGCTCACGTTGCGATGCACGTATGACATTTTACAAAAATAGAAATATTTTAAAATGTCACCATTGTCTAAAAGAAGAAAAAGTACCAGAGCATTGCCCCACATGTAATTCAGATAAATTTATCTGGCTAGGCGAAGGCACACAAAGAATAGAAAACAAATTAACAGAAATTTTTCCGAATACTGCAATCACACGAATTGACCGTGATAGCACTCGAAAAAAAGATGCTTTAGAAGAAAAGCTAAATGATATTCGTGCTGGTAATTTTCAAATTATTATTGGTACACAGATGCTATCTAAAGGACACGACTTCCCAAATGTTACCTTAGTTGGCATATTAAATGTCGATCACGGGCTATTCAGTACAGATTTTCGTGCTACCGAACGACTTGCACAGTTACTTGTACAAGTATCAGGAAGAGCCGGACGAAGCAGCAAAAAAGGCAGAGTATTATTACAAACTTACCTGCCTGAACACCCCTTGTTAAATTGTTTATTAGCACAAGGATATGCCGCATTTAGCAAGGAAGCGTTAAAAATTCGTAAAGAATGTGCCTTACCGCCCTACACCTATATGTTAATGATTCGTGCACGTGCTAACAACTTGTCGATGACGCAAAATTTTTTACAAGATGTTAAAAACATAATACAAAAAGATACTATTAAAGGAATTACAATCTATGGACCCATTCCAGCAATAATGGAGCGTAAAGCCGGAATGTATCAGAGCCAATTAATTATCTTTGCTCAATATAGAAAAACCATACAGAATAATTTGAGTAACTGGACTTATGCATTCACCCAACGCCCACTAGCCAAACGAGTTAGATGGGATATCGAAGTGGACCCCCTAGAGTTGAACTAGAGATGAGCTAGAAATGAACCAAGAATTAATTCTTAATTTAAGTACAATGCATCGCCTTTAAAGAACCTAATTTGCCTACATGCAAACACAAATAGCAAAACTCATCAGCACTGCAATCTCCAGGCTCCAATCTGCTGGAGAAATTTCTTCAGAAGTACAGGCTGATATACAAGTGACACACAGCAAAGATAAAGCACATGGGGATTTTGCTTGTAACGTCGCATTACAGCTAGCTAAACAAGCAAAAATGCCGCCCCGTCAATTTGCTGAATTGCTTTTAGCTAAGCTGCCCAAAGACCCTATGGTTGCAAAAATAGAAATTGCTGGCCCAGGATTTCTTAACTTTTACATCCAAGAAAATCTACATGGCGAAATACTTAATACCATATTAAAACAACAAAATAGCTACGGACATACAAGCACCCATGTCGGAAAGAAAGTACAGGTCGAATTTGTATCCGCAAATCCAACCGGTCCATTACACGTAGGTCATGGCAGGGGGGCCGCCTATGGTGCCACGATAGCCAATTTATTAGCCGCTGTAGGCTATGAAGTTCAACGTGAATACTATGTAAACGATGCAGGCCGACAAATTGATATTCTTACGGTCTCCGTATGGCTACGATATTTAGAACTCTGTGATGAAAAATTTGATTTTCCAGCCAATGCATACCAAGGCGACTATATCTGGGATATCGCAGCTACTTTACATCGTAATCATGGTGACAAATATCTACATGTTACAGAAAATTGGATGACTAACCTGCCTGCCGATGAACCTAAAGGTGGTGATAAAGAAATTTACATTGATGCCATTATCGAAAAAGCCAAAACGTTATTAAATAAAGACGGTTATGAAATTTTCAGCAAATGTGCTCTGGATACTATAATCCATGATATTAAAAACGACTTAGAGTTGTTTGGCGTTCATTACGATAATTGGTTCTCTGAAAAATCCTTAGTCACGAAAAACAGTGTACAAGCTGCACTAAAAACATTGAAAGATAATGGCCACAGTTATATTAAAGATGATGCAGTTTGGTTTCGTAGCACTGACTTTGGAGACGAAAAAGACAGGGTACTAGTACGCGCAAATGGTACACATACTTACTTTGCTTCGGACATTGCTTATCATCTAGATAAGTATCAACGCGGCTTTGATCGTCTGATTAATATTTGGGGAGCAGACCATCATGGTTACATCACCCGTATAAAAGCTGCAGTAGAAGCATTAGGTAAAGATCCAAAAAGTTTACAGATTCCATTAGTACAATTTGCAAACTTATACAAAGGTGGTGAGAAGCTTGCTATGTCTACAAGATCTGGTGAATTTGTAACCTTACGTGAGCTTCGCAAACAAGTTGGCAAAGATGCTGCACGATTCTTTTATGTTATGCGCAAACATGAGCAACATTTGGACTTTGATTTAGATTTAGCTACTTCGCAATCAAAAGATAATCCTGTCTACTATGTGCAGTATGCACATGCAAGAATATGTAGCATATTTGATCAGGCAGGTGTGGATATGCAAGATCAGTCAATCATCAATGCTGATACCGAACCATTATCAAACGAACATGAAAAAACTATTTTAAAATTATTAAGTCAGCTGCCTGAAAATGTCGCTAGTGCTGCTGAAAAACTATCACCACATATATTGGTTAATTATCTGCGAGATGTAGCGAATGCTTTCCATAGTTTTTATAATGAGAAAGAAAATCAGGTTTTGGTTGATGATCTTACACTACGTAATGCTAGACTTAAGTTAATCTATGCCACCAAGATTGTTATTCATAATGGTTTAACGCTGCTTGATGTAAGCTCACCTGAAAAAATGTAGGAAAACGTATGGCTCGTAGAAAAAAACGCAGCACAGCTAAGTCATCAAGTATCATTCCAGCATGGATATGGTTAACACTTGGCATCTTAATTGGCCTTGGAATCGCGATGTTTACACGCACAAATGGTCGTCATGTTGCAGAGCAAACCGCTACGCCTTCCGAATCTGCAATAACTACTGAGCCAACCACTAAAAGAAAATTTGATTTTTATACCCTGCTGCCTGAACTTGAAATTGTAATTCCTCAAGAAGAAACTCGACCACCCAAAATACCATCTTCATCCCCTACAACAAGTTCCGATCAACAGAGTGGCTACAAAGGCGGATACTTATTACAAGCAGGTTCTTTCCAACAATTTAATGAAGCAGATAGTTTGAAAGCGCGCTTAGCCTTAATCGGCGTAGAGGCAAATATTCAATCTGTGGAAGTTAATAAGACTAAGTGGCACCGTGTTCAAATTGGCCCATCTAATGATCGCCAAGCCTTAGAAGGTCTACGTAAACGCTTAAAATCAAGCCAGATTGATACTATTTTGCTAAAGGCTAAAAAATAGTTATAGTTTATTGTTCTTGCTGCTGAATAATAATCTGGTAAGCAACTTCAGTTTCATCTTTATCAGGTAGATCTGGGCCGTTCACACCTAAAATTTCAAAACTATTGTAGTTGCCTTTTTTCACGACGATGCGCCCAAATAAATCATTTGCGGCTAAACGTAGCTCTTCAAGCTGATCATAACTTGCGTTAAATACAGTAGCGTATTTTTTTGCACTCCATTCAGAAAAATATATACCTTGGTCTGTATAAACGATAACGCCTTTACGGGACTTTTTTCCTGCAGGCAAAAACTTAAAGCCATTCTTATTTGGGTACCAAATAGCACGACTATAAAAAATGACTTCCTGTTGGTCTTCAACAATACTTTCTAAAAAGATATCTGGAAAGTTATCTTCTTTAATAGGACCAAAGGTTGGGTTAGCAATAGATGCGCATGCCACTAACAACAAAGTGACGGAAAATAATATTAGCGATAATTTTATTAGTTTTAACATTTTTAATTAGCAAGCGACTCATACATAGACTCGATATCTTTTGCAAAAGTCTTTAAAAGTTGTGGACGTTTGGTTTTAAGGGTAGGAGTTAGTAGTCCATTCTCAATACTCCATGGTTCCAAGTATAAACTAACACGACGTATTTGCGCATAGCCCGGAAATTCATACAGGCATTTGGATAAATGCTTTAAGATATATTTATGCACACCAGAGTCGTGCAAGCTCGCTGGGCTCTTTCTATCCAAGCCTAGCTTACTTGCTAATGCCCTCCATTCAACCTCATTGAGTACTAAGAGGGCAGCTAAAAAAGGTCTGGCCTCACCTATAATCATTGCTTGATCAAATAACGGATCCGCACAAATAGTGGTTTCCATATCTTGTGGTGATACTTTTTCCGCATTAGCTAAAACAATAATGTCTTTAATCCGACCAGTGATATGCAAATAACCATTTTCACTAATAGAAGCTAAATCTCCAGTATGTAGCCAACCTTGCTTATCAAGCACTTCTAGGGTTGCTTGTGGGTTATTAAAATACCCTTGCATCACACAATCACTTCTTGTGCATAATTCACCTTGCTCAGTAATTTTTATCTCGATACCGGGTAAAGGTTTGCCGATACTAAAAGGATCATTATCTTCTGGACGACCTACACTTATAGTCGGGCTACTTTCTGTCATGCCGTAACCTTGATACACAGGTATCTCTAAGCTGATAAAAAATTGTGCAATAGATTTATTTAAAGCTGCTCCACCCGCAATTGCATATCGAAGCCTTCCACCTAGTCTTTGTTTAATTTTCTTTGCTACCAAATGATCCAGTATAGGCCAAAATAATATACTCCAATGCCATCCTGCTGCTTTAGTATGATACTGAAAACGTCGCCAACCAATTTTTTGTGCGAGCGCAAATAAACTTTTCTTAATTGATGATTCTTGTTGCAGAGCACCCTGTACCTTTGCATAAATCATTTCGTATATACGTGGTACAGAAATTAATACTGTAGGTCGCACTGCCTGAAGATCATCTACAAGTTGCTGTACAGAACGTGCAAATGAGACTTTTGCGCCAGCCATCATTGGTAAATAACAACCACCCGTGCGCTCTAACGTATGAGACAGTGGCAAAAAAGACAAAAACACATCTTCAGGAGAAAACTCACCACACTGTAAAGCAGCATAAGCATTTACAAGAATATTTTTGTGACTTAACATCACGCCTTTAGGTTTGCCCGTGGTACCCGAGGTATAAACAATCGTAGCAAGATCATCACTTGTTAGATTATCTACTGCAAATGAAGAAAGTTTATCTTCCGCATCGGACCATCGTTGCAAACTAGTAAGTTCAGAATTTTCAACATCGCTCTCTGGCGTCTCAACAGTAATTACACGTTTTAGAGTTTCAGTTATTTGAGTTAAACCAGATAACTCTCGCCATTGGCGTTGATTTTGCAATAGCAATACTTTTACGCCTGCATCTTTAATTACATAGGCAACATTTTCTGCGCGATCATTAGTATACAGTGGCACAGTTACTAATCCACATGCCATAGCAGCAATATCAAACATCACCCATTCTGGACAGTTTCGCAGCATGATTGCGACACGGTCACCTTTCCCCAATTGCTCTTGCTGCAAAGCACGTTGGTACTTAGCAACCTGCTCAGCTACATTTTGCCAATTAAGATCACGCCATCCCTGATCATCATGGTAGCCATATGCAATTGCCCTTGCAGAACGAAGAGCTCGTTGCTGCAATAAACCCGGCAGCGTCTTCGCAACATCTGGCGTGATGTAATCTGTATTTGCCATATATTTAAATGATTAAACTTATAGGCATTATTGAACAATAATAATCAACTATTAGTACTCTGAATATCAAATTATCATAGTCCCTGCTATATTGAGTATCTATATGAAACCTTTAGTTTATAAGGTTGAATTTACTGGGTTTCGCACCCATATATATCTTTAACTATACTAATGTTATTCACCATAACGGTTCTAAAACATGTCTGAAAATATAGTGGAGAAACCTGTTGAATTTGCTGTGCCCTTAAAAGGCATTCCTGAAACAGCAGTGATCCAGTCAAATCTTCCGGTTTATAGCGCTAAGGAAAGAGATGATAAAATAGCTAACATTAAACGTTTATTGAAACGTGAAAATGCGGTGCTAGTTGCTCATTATTACACCAATGAAGATCTGCAGATGATCGCCGAGGAAACCGGAGGGGTAGTATCTGATTCTTTAGAAATGGCACGATTTGGTAATCAACATCCAGCAACAACTCTAATTGTCGCCGGTGTACGTTTCATGGGAGAAACTGCAAAAATTTTAAATCCTGAGAAACGTGTTTTGATGCCAACCTTAGAAGCAACATGTTCACTAGACTTAGGTTGCCCAGCAAAAGAATTTAACGAATTTTGTGATCAATATCCTGACCACGAAATTGTTGTCTATGCAAACACAAGTGCAGAAGTAAAAGCGCGTGCTGATTGGGTTGTAACTTCAAGCATTGCATTAAAAGTTGTTTCGCACTTAATGGACCAAGGTAAAAAAATATTATGGGCCCCAGACAAACATCTAGGCCATTATATTGAGAGAGTTACTGGTGCAGATATGGTGTTGTGGCAAGGCGCATGCATTGTGCATGAAGAATTTAAAGCACGTGGTCTTGGTGAATTAATTGAAAAACATCCTGATGCAGGAATACTGGTGCATCCCGAATCCCCCGCTGCCGTCATTGATATTGCCGATGTTGTAGGCTCCACCACCGCATTAATCAAAGCTGCAAAAGAGCTCCCACATAAAGAGTTTATTGTTGCCACCGATAACCGAATCTTCTACAAGATGAAACAGGAAGCTCCAGGCAAGATCTTTATCGAAGCACCTACTGCTGGTGAAGGCGCTACTTGCAAAAGTTGCGCTCATTGCCCATGGATGGCGATGAACGGCCTACATAACTTGGAAGCGGTACTCGAGTCTGGGCTCAAGTCTAGTGAGAATGAAATCTTTGTAGACGAAGAAATCCGCCAAAAAGCCTATCGCTCTACGAGTCGTATGCTCGAATTTTTAGCGCATTAGCGGGCTATAAAGTAAGACAAAACAACCTCTAAACTGCCGAATAATAGAGTTCGTCGCCCGTACTGGCCTTTTGTGCCCTAGTACCTAAACTTTTCGCTAAAATTCACGCAATATCAGGCATTAATCACTGATATAAGTATTTCAGCTGACGGTAATTCGTGCCTGATAAATAATTAATGACTGCTCAAGCAACTATACAAATTCAAAACCCTCTTTCTCTACAGCAATTCATTAAATTGTTGCAGAAGCTTCCGCCTGGGCGCATTGCAGAACTGCCGATAGAAAAGCTACCTAATAACATTCCAGCTGACATTAGTGAAAAAATTCCAATGGCATCGAGAAGTGCTGTCGATGACCTAATCATGACCGCGAATTCATTTCACTTGAAGCGACGTATGCGCGACCAAGAATCTTATGGTTCCACGGTAGTGACTGCTTTAGATAAAGCAAAGACCGCTTCAGGATCAGCGAATCTAAGAGTATTTAAAAATAAGATTCTTCTTTTAGTTGAGATGTTGCAATCTGCTCAACGTGGTACTAAAAAAATTGGTAATGATACTTTTGTAAAGCACATTACCGCTATTAACAGTTTATTAATTGATGTGCGCAGCGAAACAATTAGCTTACTTGATAGTCTAAACGTTCTGCAAAACACAAAACCTACGAACGACGAAGATAAAGCGAGGTTTGCTGCTTCTATACTAACTTTAAAAAAAGAAACTAATTCAGTAGGAAAAATTCTTTCTGAATACTATATTTTACGCTTAAAAGTGTTAGCGCGTGCGATACATCAAAAACGCAAGCTCATCGAAACTCGCGAAGAGACCACACAAATTAAACAGCGAGAACTTGATGATTTACAAGCGGAGCTTCAAGAAGCTCAAACATTATGGAATCGTACGATAAAACGCAAAAAAACGATAGACGAAACGAAAGAAGTACAACAGCGAATTTATGACCTAGTCAATGAGATTAAATCCAGTGAAATTGTTATCGCCGAAAGTGATTTAATTCTATGGTTAGATGCTATTGTAGAAGCCAGCTTAAATGAACACTCAAAGCAAAGAGTAACTAAGTCATTACGACAGGCAAGAATTTCTTTGTTCTATTTGTTAAATAAATTCTGCGCTTCACAAGAAGCATCCGCAATTCAAATTGCAAAAAACCCATTTATCCAAGTAGATCCCGAAAAAGCCATTAAATTTGTATTAATGTCAGAAACATTTATTCTGAACTATTTTACTAAAAAGAAAAATACTGCAACTGCATGGCTTAGTGGCGCTGCCGAAAATAAAATTGTTGAGCTTGATCAATTGCAAAAAGAGATTCTTACAGAACTCAGACGCGCAAGTAAGTCTTTTTTCAAACTATAGCAAGTGCATGGACGATGTGCAGGATGCACAAGTATCGCGAGAGACAGGGAGGTCAAGAGCGACCGTACGAATATAAGTAGCAACAAGGACGACCATCATGGATGATGGAAGTGCTAGAAACGCAGGATGCAGTTTCTAACGAGTTGCATCAAATTAAATTCTTTTTTATTCCTATACCCGATTTGGGTCGTTAGCAGTCAATAACTAAATATCTTTTAGCAACACATGGGAGTAAAAAAATACATTGATGTTGATATTACAGAAGCCAAAATAACAAATATCAGTATGCCAATGGAAATAAAACTTGCCCAAATCGTGTAGTATTTATCTACTACACCTCCTCCTGCAACTATTCCAGCGATAAAACTCGCCGCTGCACTCCATAACAAGATTTTAGAAGCTCGCTCTAAGCCTATAGGTTCATCAGAATGAATTACTATTTGTTGTGTAATTGGTGAAAAAATATATCCAAATACATAAAGCAAGCAAGCGATTACTAAGGACAGAATCATTACGCCTAATAATATAATTCTGTTCATAAAAGTAATGTCCCCTTTGCATAATCAGCAGTTATTTTAGTAAAAGAAATATTAAAACTGAAACAGCATCCCTGTTGCGACTCAAATTCGCACACCTTTCGCCCACTTAATGAATTATTTACTTTCCAAACCGATCCAAGCCAAGATAAATCCCTTTCACACCTGCAAATGAAAGTACCACGCCAATCATCGCAGGAATTATTTCCTTTTCAGTCCATGCAAAATAGAACCCCAATATTCCAACGCCAACTGTCAAAATAGATAAAGTGATCAATACGTAAGGACTTATTAATCCATTACTAGATGGATGACCTCGGCCTGTAATTAATCGATACGACAAAACAAAGAGAAGAATAGATAGTACAGGTGTTACGAATGCTATTGTTAGAAATACAAGTACCGATTGAATTTCTACACCAGAGAGACTGAAGCTTTCCCCAGAAATGATGCCATTAATGATTGCCGCCAGTGCGTGCAAACTTATCCAGCTTCCGATAAGCGCTAAAATCAGGGTAAAAATTCCGAACCAAAACGAGCTAGCCTCGTCAGTTTCAACCTGTTCATCTTTTTTCATCTGAGATATAACTTTACTCTAATGCCTGCTATAGGTCGGCAGTAATTAAACAACTTATTATTGATAGTTCCAATCCAGCTTCCCCCAATTACATCTTAATTATATCTACTTTCGCCCATTTACAGTTATTTTAAACGTTTAGCAAATCTTCAATAAACTTTGCTGCTAATTCATGCCGATTGGGGCAATTTGATTTAGTATATATACTTGTTGCTTGTTGACGAACAGTCTTTTCTTTTACACCACGCAATTCGCCAATTTCACTCATTGATAATCCCTTTATTAACAAAATTGCCACTTCCTTTTCACTTTCGGTAAGTTTCCAATCTTTAAAATCTTTTTGGATTACTTCGCTTAATTCACCTGAAAGTCGTGCAACCTTATCATGCTCGATACTTAAATCTTTTCTCAGTTGCATTACTCGAATTACTTCATAAGTAAGAACGGCCGAGGTAGCTAAAAATACAAATCCTTCAATAATTAGATGAAAAGAGCTTTCATTCCCTTTCATTATATCTGCAATGATGTCATATAAGAAAAATACACTGGCAGAGCCCAGCACAATAACTGGTAAGTAGTTTTTATATGGCTGCCAAAAACTCAAGTATTACTTTCTTTCTTTTTATTATGCATGGGGAAGACCCTAGATAAAAGATTGTGACCAGAAATCAGATGCAGAGCAACTGCACCCAAATGAACTCCCAAAAACAAAGGAATAAGCTCTTCTCCAACTTCATGTAATTCAGAAATACTGGAATCATCAGTTGTATTGGTTATAAACATAATTGTGCCTGTAACGGCCATCCAGCCAAAAATCACCAACCCAAATGCTTGGACTAGACCAGCGAGGCCTCGATGATCATGCCGCTCTGGTAGTTTGAGTCTTGCGAGGTCCAGAATATCCTCTTTAATAGAAGTTAAATATGACAACTTGTAAGGAAACCAATTAGAAAACCGATATACATCTTGACCCCAGAACCCATATAGAAATCTACTTATTAAAAAAACTAAGAGAGTCATGCCTAGGTAAGCATGTAGCAAATAACCATAGCTATTTGAGTGTTCCGCTAGTTCACCGGTGAGATACGCGGTGATACCAAAAAAGGCTAGACCCAGATGTGCCCACTTGATCCATATAGGGAAATTAGATCTGTTTTCATACATTTTCCATCTCCTATAAAAAAATTTGTCCTTTTCATAGGTTATGGCAAATGCTTTAAATTTATAGCCTACATACGGTCATATTTCATGAATATGGACAAATGTCTATTGCCCTATTCAATATCTTCTTAGGCCAGAAGCGAGTATTCGCTTATCTTTTATTGATTCATATATTAGATCATTACCTTTTAAATAATGAATTAGATTAATTACTATCGCGAGCGTATAAAACTAAACGTAGCAGAAAGAACGTTAGATAAACATTTAGGAGAAAGTATCATGTCTGATGTAAGCAAATGTCCGGTAATGCATGAAACCGGCAAACATTTAGCTGGCGGTGGCACTTCCAATCGAG
>CAJICL010000064.1_pt1 | contig 17415 bp, 21 predicted proteins | sample 9199671 | NCBI WGS metagenome assembly CAJICL01 (sample SAMEA7708341, study PRJEB35096) | sediment metagenome | biome: marine neritic benthic zone biome [ENVO:01000025]; feature: sediment [ENVO:00002007]; material: shallow marine sediment [ENVO:03000034] sea grass bed [ENVO_01000059] ... | reverse complement strand
TACTTAACACCAGATAAAAAAGCAGTAGTGCTGTCTGCCGCACACCCAATTTGGGTGGATAAAAAAGTGATGGGTGTGGTAGTGGCAGAAGAAACTACAAATGGTATACGTACGATTAGGAATAAAGCTTTAGAAAAATTATTTACAGTGATTTTAGCAGTGATGTTACTTAGTACTTTGGCATTATTTCTATTTGCTTCCAGAATTTCATTTCGAATTCGAAAATTACGTACTCAGGCTGAACAAGCAATAGATGAGCATGGGCGGATTCATACTGCTTTTACAGGTTCAAGTGTTAATGATGAGATAGGGGATCTCTCTAGAAGTTTTTCAAGTATCGTAGATAGGTTGGGGCAATATAATGACTACCTTGAAAATATGACTTCACGTCTCTCGCATGAATTTCGCACACCCGTAACGGTTGTGCGTTCGTCTTTAGATAATCTAGCAATGTTAGAACATGACAAAGAAGCAAAGATTTATATGGAACGTGCTCAGGAGGGAATTAAACGTTTAAATACTATTCTGACTAATATGAGTGAGGCCACTCGTTTAGAGCACTCTTTGCAATCCAGTGAAAAGGAAATATTTAATTTAAACGAGCTTGTAAAGGGATGTGCTGAAGGGTACAGCGTTGCATATGGTGCGCATTCGTTTGTAGTGGAAGTTTGTAAAAATGACTTACTAGTAAATGGTGTGCCAGAAAATATTGCACAACTAATTGATAAAGTTGTAGCAAATGCTGTGGAATTCAGTCAATGCGAAAATGTGATCAAAATAGTGCTTAGTAAGGAAATGGGTCAGGCTAAACTCACAGTAATAAATAAGGGCCCATTGCTAACGGATGAAATGCAAGGAAGATTATTTGAATCGATGATATCAGTGCGTGAGCCGTCCCAAAAAAGTCAAACTCATTTAGGTATAGGTTTATATATAGCGCGTTTAATTGCAGAGTTTCATCAGGGACATATAACTATAGAAAATAATAGTGATAAATCCGGTGTGGTCGTATCGATATGGCTACCACTCATTACACGAAATTAATCGATCTAGAAATGCAGAGAATACTCACATTAAGTTTATTGATTTTGCCATTAGTTGCTTGCGTAACTATTAAAGATACAGCAATTGATCCGAGCCAGTCTCGACTGGTGCATATTGTCTTTATCTGGCTAAAAGAGCCTGGGAATGAGGGGCATATCAAGCAAATCATTGTAGAAACGGAAAGACTAAAAGCTATCTCGGAGATTCAAGCATTACGTGTCGGTAAATCGATTCCAAGTAATAGAAATATAGTAGATGATAGCTTTGATGTGGGTATCACTATGACGTTTGATGATAAGGATGATATGGAACGTTATTTAGAGCATCCTAAACATAAACATGTTGTTGAAACTGTTCTTCGACCATTGGCCAGAAAAGTTTTGGTGTACGATTTCTTATAGATAGATTACTAAAACACTACTTTTGCAATGCGCTATATTAGTGCAAATATGCACCAATATGTAGCAATACAAGCCTTTTTGTTAGGTATAGCACCTCATACTATTACTGGGAATATTATTTAACTACCTAGAATATATAAATAAATAGTATAAAAAATGACATTGGCATGGTAGCTGCATTTACATAGTGCAACTGCACAACAATGTGCATGGATGTGCACAATTTGAGCGAGACTAATAAATTTAAAGATATCAGGAGTTGAAAATGAAGCTTAGAAAATCAGTGGTTACAAGTTTTTTTGTAGCGCTCGTATTTTTGTTGTTGCCTCAACTTGGTATGACTGCAGATAAGATTAAAGTAGGTGTTCTGCATTCGCTATCAGGGACCATGGCTATCAGTGAAACCACTTTAAAGGATACGGTCCTTATGATGGTGGAAGAACAAAATAAAGCGGGTGGATTATTGGGTAAAGAGCTAGAAGCAGTTGTGGTTGATCCAGCTTCGGACTGGCCATTATTTGCTGAGAAAATGCGTGAATTGATCGAAGTACATAAGGTTGATGTAATTTTCGGTTGCTGGACTTCAGTATCACGTAAATCAGTATTACCAGTAGTAGAAGAATTAAATGGTCTACTATTTTATCCTGTGCAATACGAAGGTGAAGAATCTTCTAAAAACGTTTTCTACACCGGTGCGGCACCAAACCAACAAGCAATTCCTGCAGTAGATTATTTAATGAATGAAGTAGGCGCTAAGCGTTGGGTACTTGCGGGAACTGATTACGTTTATCCACGTACGACTAATAAAATCTTAGAGTCTTACTTAAAGCAGAAAGGTGTTGCTGAAGAAGACATTATGATCAACTACACGCCTTTTGGTCATTCTGATTGGCAAACAATTGTTTCTGACATCAAATCATTTGGTTCAGCTGGTAAAAAGACTGCAGTAGTTTCGACTATCAATGGCGATGCAAATGTTCCTTTTTATAAAGAACTTGGTAACCAAGGTATTTCAGCAGAGGATATTCCAGTTGTAGCATTCTCTGTTGGTGAAGAAGAATTGTCTGGTATTGATACAGGTCCTCTAGTGGGTCATCTTGCTGCATGGAATTACTTCATGAGCGCCGAATCTGAAGAAAATGATAAGTTCATTGAGTCTTGGCAGTCTTTCATTAAAAATGATGAAAGAGTAAGCAATGATCCGATGGAAGCTACTTATATTGGTTTCAAGATGTGGGCTGAAGCGGTTACTAAAGCCGGCACTACCGAAGTGGACAAAGTTCGACCAGCATTATACGGATTAGAAGTTCCAAATCTAACTGGTGGTACAGCAGTAATGAATACAAATCACCATTTATCTAAACCGGTATTAATCGGTGAAATCCAAGATGATGGCCAATTTGAAATTGTTTGGTCCACTGATGGTGAAGTGAAAGGTGATGCATGGACTGACTTTTTGCCTGAAAGTCAGGTAATTGTTGCAGATTGGACGGATCCGATTAACTGCGGCAACTACAACACTGAGACTAAAAAGTGTTCAGGACAAAATTACTAATTGTCCAATTTCTAAAATATAGTTACATTAGCTATAAATCTATATAAAGCTAACCACCCTTAATCGTGAGGGTGGTTAGTTTCTAAACAACTCATGAAGCATATTAGGTATGAAACATTTACTAGCATTGTTAATGTTGGGCTTATTATTTCTCAATGGCCTGTATGCAGAAGAAATAGAAGTTTCTGAGGATCCTGTTAAAAGTAGCTTCAAGCTGCTAACTTCAAAAAGCTTTAAAGATAAAACTACTGCAATCAATCTCATTGCAGATTCTGGAAATCCCATTGCTACTGAGGTACTAAGTGCCTTGCTGGAAGGCAATGTCTATTATCATAAAAAGAATAAAGATATTGTTCTTATTATTGAGTCCACTCCTAAAAATTATGATATTAAAAATCCAATTACGGATACTGTTTTAGCCAGCAAGACAAAAAAAGAACTTAAAAAAGCATATAGGAAAGTAGGAATCAATAATAAATTAAGAGGACTACTTAATGAGAAGATAGCAACGCTCACCATTTTTAGTGACGATAAAAGAATGCGTCTGAGTGCAACGCGTAATATGCTTAAAAATCCAAGTCCGTCTACTTTGGAGCTACTGCGTGGCGCAGTTTTAGAAGAAAAAGATGCTGAAGTTAAAGAGTTAATGAATGTTTGTATTGCAGCAGCGAATACAAAATCAAATGATGTCGAAATTCAGTTAAACGCAATAAATAGTTTGTCTGGCTCCTTATATCCAGAAATTAGACTTTTACTTGAAGATTTAAAAAGTAAATATGCTGATAACACGCAGGCGGATGAAAGGATATTTCCCGCGGTTGAGTCTGCTTTGGATTCTACCAACTTAAAAGTAGGTTTTAATAAACAACTTGAAAATATATTTTTTGGCTTGAGTCTAGGCTCGGTGCTGTTACTTGCTGCTGTAGGTCTTGCTATTACATTTGGTGTAATGGGTGTCATTAATATGGCACATGGTGAAATGCTTATGCTGGGTGCATATACAACCTTTGTAGTTCAGCAACTGATGCCAAACTCGATTGAGTATTCATTATTTGTTGCGATTCCCGCTGCTTTTATAGTGACTGGATTAATCGGTATCGGAATTGAGCGCGGCATAATTCGGTTTTTATATGGTCGACCTTTGGAAACATTGCTAGCAACATTTGGCTTGAGTTTGGTATTGCAGCAGGCGGTACGTTCAGTTTTCTCGCCGTTAAATCGTTCGGTAATTACCCCAGAATGGATGAGTGGTTCATATGAATTTAATCCTGCTTTATCGCTTACTTATAACAGAATGTACATTGTTGTATTCGCATTACTCGTGCTGCTTGGTTTGTTGTGGTTATTAAAGAAAACATCATTCGGTTTGCAAATGCGCGCAGTTACGCAGAATCGCAACATGGCAAAAGCCATGGGAATACGAACTAACTGGGTAGATTCACTAACATTTGGTTTAGGTTCTGGTATTGCAGGGATAGGTGGTGTAGCGCTGAGCCAATTAACCAATGTGGGGCCAAATTTAGGTCAGGCCTACATTGTAGATTCATTTATGGTAGTTGTGTTTGGTGGTGTCGGTAACTTATGGGGTACTTTTTTTGGCGCAATGACTTTAGGTATTGCTAATAAGTTTATGGAGCCGTTTACAGGTGCAGTATTTGCTAAAATACTAGTGTTGATTTTCATCATTTTATTCATTCAAAAGTATCCGCGTGGCATGTTTGCTTTGAAGGGTAGAGCAGCGGATAGCTAATGATGAAATACAAGCCACTAATTTTTCGTTTATTAGAAAATGATAAGGGTGGAAAATACTTTATCGCTATTCTTGTGTTGCTGACATTTATAGTACCGATCTGTAATTTGTTAGTGCCAGAGTCTTCAGCCTTTCATATGTCGACTTATATTGTAACGTTAATGGGTAAGTACTTAACCTATGCGTTACTTGCCGTTTCGTTAGATTTAGTTTGGGGGTACTTGGGTATTCTAAGTTTAGGCCACGGTGCATTTTTCGGCTTAGGTGGCTACGCCATGGGTATGTACTTAATGCGTCAAATTGGAGACCGTGGGGTATACGGAAATCCAATATTGCCTGACTTTATGGTGTTTCTGAATTACAAAGAACTGCCTTGGTTTTGGCATGGTTTCGATCAATTTTGGCTAGCCATGTTAATGGTATTCATTGTCCCTGGTTTATTGGCATTTGTGTTTGGTTGGTTAGCATTTCGGTCTCGTGTAACCGGTGTATATCTGTCTATCATGACTCAAGCACTGACTTATGCGTTAATGCTAGCTTTTTTCCGAAACAACTTTGGTTTCGGGGGGAATAATGGTTTAACCGATTTTAAAGAAATATTAGGGTTTGATTTACAGTCTGATTACACGCGAAATGTATTATTTGTCTGCTCTGCAATGGCGCTGGCTCTTGGATATTTTATATGTAAATTTATTGTTGATTCACGACTAGGAAGTTTAGTGACAGCGATACGTGATTCTGAAGGCCGTGTACGTGCATTGGGTTATCGTGATGAATACATAAAATTATTTGTTTTTGTAATTTCTGCGATGTTAGCTGGGGTGGCAGGTGCTCTATATGTTCCACAAGTTGGAATTATAAATCCTGGCGAATTTGCACCGATAAACTCTATTGAACTAGTAATTTGGGTAGCCATGGGTGGCAGAGGTACCTTATATGGAGCCGCATTGGGTGCGGTAGTTGTTAATTTTGCTAAAACCTATTTTACTGCCGCAGCGCCTGAGGTTTGGTTGTTTATGTTAGGTGGATTATTTGTAGTCGTTACTCTGTTTTTACCCCATGGAATAGTGGGTGCGATTAAAAAAATATCGTTCAAAAAAAGAAAAACTCAAACTGAAACAGTTAGACAAGAAAAGTTGAGTGCAAGTAATGAGTGACTTTCAAGCAAATAATGCCCCTGTTACTCATGTATCAGATGATACGATTTTATATTTAAATGGTGTATCGGTTAGTTTTGATGGTTTTAAAGCCATTAATAATTTGAGTTTATATGTAAAGAAAAATGAACTACGTAGCATCATTGGTCCAAATGGTGCAGGTAAAACCACGATGATGGACATTATCACGGGTAAAACACGTCCAGACGAAGGCCGAGTGATCTATGATGATATGGTGGATTTAACTACTATTAGTGAGGCGGAAATTGCTAATCTAGGTATTGGTAGAAAGTTTCAAAAACCAACCGTATTTGAAAATCATTCAGTCTATGAAAACTTAAAGTTAGCGTTAGAAGGAAGAAGAAAGGTTTTTGAGAACTTGTTCTTCAAGCTAACTAGTGAGGATGATGACAAAATTCAAGAAGTACTCAAAACTATTGCTTTGCAAGAGTATAGCAAGCGGGATGCAGGTGAATTGTCACATGGCCAAAAACAATGGCTAGAAATAGGTATGTTACTCATGCAAAACCCTAAACTTTTGTTGGTAGACGAGCCAGTCGCGGGTATGACAAAACAAGAGTCGGAACATACTGCAGAATTACTTACTTCATTAGCAGAAAAACACTCAGTAGTTGTGGTAGAGCACGATATGGAATTTGTACGCTCTCTGGCAAACCGAGTTACCGTGCTCCATCAAGGTAGTGTATTGGCTGAAGGTGATATGGATAGTGTGCAGAACAATGAAAAAGTAATTGAAGTCTATCTGGGTGACTAATTGGGTGAGAGATTGAAACTAAATAGTTATGCTAACAATAAATAACCTGGATCACTTTTATAAAGAAAGTCATACGTTATGGGATATCGATTTTGAAATTGATAAAGGTGCCTGTATGTGTCTAATGGGAAGAAATGGGGTGGGTAAAACTACTTTATTGAAGTGCATTATGGGTTTAGAAACTATAGCTAATGGGGAAATAAATATTAACGGCATTGAATTTTCTTCCAAAGCAGCTGAGCAACGAGCGCGTCATCATATTGGCTATGTACCACAAGGGAGAGAAATATTTTCTCAATTAACTGTTGAAGAAAACTTAATAACCGGAATAGCGTCAAGTGGTAAAAAACTTCCTTCTCTTATATATGAGTTATTTCCAGTATTAAAAGAAATGCTCAATCGAAGAGGTGGAGATCTTTCTGGAGGCCAGCAGCAACAATTAGCAATTGGTCGTGCGCTAGCTATTGAGCCTGAATTATTGATACTGGATGAGCCGACAGAAGGAATTCAGCCTAATGTGGTATCTGAAATTGGAGATATCATAAATAAATTAAATAAGGAGCTAGGTCTAACAGTATTATTAGTTGAACAAAAATTGGCTTTTGCTAAAAAAGTAGCAAGTAACTTCAGTATCATGGAAAAAGGCGCCATGGTTGCGACAGGCAAGATGAATGAATTAGGAGATGATCTAATCGATCGGTACTTGAAGGTATAGTTATATTATAGGAGCAGTTATAGCAATGAAAATAACATCAAGTTTATTAATTACCATTAATGCAATCGTTGTATCCATTCCAACAGCGGTGTATGCGCATCCAGAACATGGTGCCAGTTCCGTATCAAATTTTATGCATCAAATTCTATATCATGCAGGTGAGTACTATGTTTGGTGTTTGCCGTTTGCAGTGTTATTGATTGGGTTGAGTGTGCGAGCATTGATTAATAAGTAAGAAATAAGAAACAAACATAATGAGCGCGGTTGCAGAACAATTTGCATCACCTAGCCCCATCGCTAGTTGGGAGGCGCGATTAAAACTAGGCTTAACGTATAAAAATGATAAGACATTGCTTAGTAAGAGACGTCATGAGGGCCCGCTTACCTTGCAAAGGCCATTTTATCCTGAAGAGGATGGAACTTGTCATCTATATGTGTTGCACCCGCCCGGTGGTATTGTAGGTGGAGATTCGCTAAATATAGAAGTTGTGTGTAATGAGTATACTTCCACGCTCATTACCACTCCTGGTGCAAGTAAATTCTATCAATCAAATGGATTTACCGCTTGGCAAAATCAAAACTTAAAGGTTAGAAAGGATGCGTGCTTGGAATGGTTGCCACAAGAGACCATTCTTTTTGATGGTGCAAAAGTAGACTCAACAACAAAAGTTCAATTAGATAAGCAGTCATCGTTTATTGGTTGGGAAATAGTAAGTTTTGGGCGACCAGCATGTAAGGAAGAATTCAGCAATGGCATGTTTAAACAAAATTTTGAAATCTGGCAAGATGATGAGCCGTTATTAATAGACAGAGTAATGATTAAAGATCGCGCAGAAGTATTTTCTAGTTTATGGGGATTGCAAGCACAACCAGTGATGGGCCTAATGACAGTTGTAAATAATGATGTAAATGCATTGTTAGAGGCTAAGAATATCATTCAGGACATGATAGAAGATGTGAGTAGATTAAGTGTTACGGTAATGAATACTGTTTTAGTATGTAGGTGTTTAGATACTAATTCTATGGCAATACGAGATATTTTTATTGATATATGGAAATCAATACGGCCCGTATCTATAAATAAAAATCCTTGTGAACCTAGAATCTGGGCAACATAAATGAAGATTAAATCGATTAGAGATATAAAGGATACCTGATGGAACTATCTCCACGTGAAAAAGATAAGCTATTGCTGTTTACTGCAGGTTTGCTTGCCGAAAGAAGAAAAGAAAAAGGCTTGAAACTGAATTATCCTGAAGCAATTGCTTATATTTCTGCAGCTATACTTGAGGCTGCACGTGAGGGTAAAACGGTTGCCGAATGTATGGAATTCGGCCGCACACTCTTGTCTACTGAAGATGTACTGGAAGGTATTGCAGAAATGGTGCATGAAGTACAAGTAGAGGCAACGTTTCCGGATGGTACAAAGCTTGTAACTGTACATAACCCTATTATTTAATCTTTCTGTATAAAGAATTCAAAACGAGGAAAGAACTATGAAACCTGGTGAATTAATTGCAGATCAAGGTGAGTTAGAAATTAACGCAGGACGCGAAGTGATTAGCTTAACGATTGCAAATTCAGGAGACAGACCCATCCAGGTGGGTTCGCACTATCATTTTTATGAAACGAATTCGGCTTTAGAATTTGATCGCGAAAAATCCAAAGGTAAACGTTTAGATATTCCTGCAGGCACGGCGGTACGATTTGAGCCTGGGCAAAAGCGCGACGTTAAGCTAGTAGATTTAGGCGGAAAAAGAACCGTATATGGGTTTAATGCAAAAGTAATGGGCCAGCTTGATTAATGCATTGCTTGTTAAAATTTAAAAATATAAAGGTTTAAATCATGGCAAAAATATCAAGACAAGCTTACGCAGAAATGTATGGACCAACCGTTGGGGATCGTTTGCGTCTAGCGGATACTGAACTAATTTTAGAAGTTGAAAAAGATTATGCCACCTATGGTGAAGAAGTTAAGTTTGGCGGTGGGAAAGTTATCCGTGATGGTATGGGGCAAAGTCAAGTTACCAGCAAGGAAGCTGTGGATACGGTCATTACTAATGCCTTAATCGTAGATTATTGGGGTATCGTTAAAGCAGATGTAGGAATAAAAAATGGCCGCATTGTTGGAATTGGTAAAGCGGGTAATCCCGATGTGCAATCCGGTGTGGATATCGTAATCGGTCCAGGTACGGAAGCCATAGCAGGTGAGGGTCAAATTTTAACTGCGGGAGGGATTGATGCACATATACACTTTATATGTCCGCAACAAATAGAAGATGCATTAATGTCTGGCGTAACCACTATGTTAGGTGGTGGCACGGGACCGGCTACAGGTACCAATGCTACAACGTGCACACCAGGGCCTTGGAATATTCACCGTATGTTAGAGGCGGCAGATAGCTTGCCTATGAATTTAGGCTTTTTAGGGAAAGGTAATGCCAGCTTGCCAGCTGCTTTAAATGAACAAGTTGAAGCTGGTGCCATGGGCTTAAAACTACATGAGGATTGGGGAACTACCCCGGCAGCGATTGATAATTGTTTAAGTGTTGCGGATAAATACGATGTTCAAGTTGCTATACATACTGATACCTTGAATGAATCAGGCTTTGTAGAAGACACAATTGCTGCGTTTAAAGATCGCGCAATTCATACTTATCATACTGAAGGTGCCGGTGGTGGGCATGCGCCTGACATTATTCGTGTCTGTGGACAATCTAATGTTTTACCATCGAGTACGAATCCAACACGACCTTACACCGTTAATACCATTGATGAGCATCTAGATATGTTAATGGTGTGCCACCATTTAGATCCAAATATTCCTGAAGATGTTGCCTTTGCCGAATCTCGTATAAGAAAAGAAACCATCGCAGCAGAAGATATTCTGCATGACTTAGGTGCATTCAGCATGATTGCATCTGACTCCCAAGCGATGGGCAGGGTAGGAGAAGTAGTAATCCGTACTTGGCAAACGGCTAATAAAATGAAGATGCAGCGTGGCGCGCTAAAAGAAGATAGTGGCCGTAACGATAACTTTAGAATAAAACGTTATATTGCAAAATATACTATCAACCCCGCGATTACGCATGGTATTGCTGATGAAGTGGGTTCGATAGAAGTGGGTAAATTAGCTGATTTAGTGTTGTGGAAACCACCATTCTTTGGTGTAAAGCCATCGCTTATTATCAAAGGTGGTTTTATTGTCGCTGCCCCTATGGGTGATCCAAATGCTTCTATACCTACTCCGCAACCTACACATTATCGATATATGTTTGGTGCACAAAGTAAAGCTAATGCATCTACTTCCATTACTTTTGTTTCAAAGGCCGCGATGGATGCAGGAATCAAAGAATCACTTCGTTTAGATAAAATTGTAGCTGCAGTAAGTAATACTCGAAATGTGCAAAAGAAAGATCTATATCTAAACACTTATCAACCCACTATTGATGTGAATCCGCAAACGTATGAAGTGCGTGCAGATGGCGAACTTTTAACATGTGAGCCAGCGACAATTCTTCCAATGGCGCAAAAATATTTCCTATTTTAAATAACCATGCTGGTATTTACTCAACGCATTACTCATGTGCATGATTTTAACTATACACTCACGTTAGCTTATGAGTTGCGTAAAAAGGCACGGCTTAAAACGAAATCAGATAATGGTGAAGAGGTGGGAATAATGTTGCCACGTGGTTTAGTGTTACGCGGCGGAGATTGTTTACAAAGTGATGACGGAGTGATTGCAAAAATTATTGCTGCACTGGAAGAAGTTTCGGTGGCACGAACAAATGATAAATTAATTTTAGCCAAAGCATGCTATCACTTGGGTAATCGGCATATGCCACTACAAATTGAAGAAGACTGCCTCATCTATCAAAAAGACCATGTTCTAGATGAAATGGTTAAAAACTTGGGTTTAGAAATCACTCATGAAATGCGAGCCTTTGAACCTGAGCCAGGCGCCTACAGTGCTCACAATACTACTCATAGCCACGGACATTCGCACTAATTATGTCAGCCGAGCTATCTGATAATACAGCAATGTTAAACCTTATGCGTTTAACCAGCCCATCTTTGCCTATTGGTGCGTTTGCTTATTCGCAGGGTTTGGAGTTTGTATGTGACCAAGAGTGGGTAAATGATGAGAAGAGTGCGGAAGATTGGATTGCAGGGTTGATGCGAAATACACAAACGTATTTAGATGTGCCTGTTTTACTGCGACTCTATGATGCATGGCATACTCATTCTTTAGATAAAGTGGAATACTGGAGCAAATATTTGCTCGCCAATCGAGAGTCTCAAGAATTGCAAGATGAAGATCGTTATATCGGTAATGCCTTATTAAAATTATTGGTAGATTTGAATATTATTCACGCCGAAGAAATAATAAATGCGTCCTATGCTACGTACGCAACGGCTTTCTCCCTAGCTGCATGTCATTGGCAAGTGAGAAAAGAAGACTGCTGTACAGGCTACCTCTGGACTTGGTGTGAAAATCAAGTTAATGCTGCTATTAAACTCATTCCATTAGGGCAAACTGCAGGCCAACGAATGATTTCATCTTTGATAAATGAAATTCCAAGTCTAATAGAAATTGGAATGCAATTAGAGGATGATGAAATTGGCAGTACGGCAATCGGTTTGGGGATTGCGAGTGCAAATCACGAAACACAATATTCAAGACTATTTAGATCATAAAAAGAAATATCATGTCAAAACAAGTATTAAGAATAGGCGTAGGTGGCCCAGTTGGTTCCGGTAAAACAGCGTTATTAAACGCTTTGTGCTTAGCAATGCGTAATGATTATGAAATAGGTGTGGTTACTAATGATATATACACACGCGAGGACGCAGAATTTTTGATTAAACATGAAGCACTCGCACAAGAACGTATAAGAGGGGTTGAAACGGGTGGCTGTCCTCATACTGCAATACGTGAAGATGCTTCAATCAATTTAGCAGCCGTACAAGAATTATGTAATGAGTTTCCAAAGCTAGATTTTGTTTTGGTTGAGAGTGGAGGGGATAACTTAAGTGCTACCTTTAGTCCCGAGCTATCAGATTTAACCATATATGTCATCGATGTTGCTGCGGGCGATAAAATTCCTCGTAAAGGTGGTCCGGGCATTACTAAATCAGATTTGTTGGTGATTAATAAAACTGACTTAGCGCCGATGGTGGGTGCATCTTTAGAGGTAATGGAGCGCGATGCAAAAAAAATGCGTGGTGACCGACCATTTGTGTTTACCAATCTAAAAGCACGAGAAGGCTTGGAAGATATAATTCAGTTTATTAAGACTGAGGGGATGTTAAGTCACTGAGTGTGAGCTTTAAATTAGGAGAAGGTATTCAGTGAGTAGTGATTTTGTAATTCTTTTCTTAGAATAGCTATTCTGTAATTTAATTTAGCTTTTGTTCGATCCCTGTAGAGAAATAGTATCCTTTGATTATGTTCTCTACCATTAGTCCAACTACTATAATCAATTCTTTTTCCTCTTTAGTGTATATTCTTGCTTCACGACCCGCTAGGCATAATACTCCAATGTTTTTATTTGATTCAGATTGTATTACAAAACCAATATATGACCTGAGCTTTGGTGTACCAACCACTAGAGGGCTATCAAAAAATCGAATATCTGATTTCAAGTCGTAAATCTCATAAATACGATCATTTGGATTAGTCGATGTAATGCCACAAATTGCATGGGCACATATTGAATGGCTACGGATAGATTCTGTCAAATCCATTCCCCAGGTTGATTTATTCCATTGACGGTGAGTATCGATGAAAGTAATTAAGCTGATTGGAACCTTAAGTTTCTCAGATATAAAACGAGTAATGCAATCTAATCGCGCATCGGGAGGGGTATCGAGAATATGAAGTGAATGCAATGCCTGCAAACGGCTTGCTTCATCATCTGGTAATGGAGCTAGAATCAAAATATACCTAATCTAGTATTGCTAGGTAGTTCATATTTTTGTCCCTTTCTGTTAATTAAATTAAAAAAATTAACAATATGAATAAACAGAAAATAACATATTTGTGTGTTTCTCGGCAATAAAAATTATTTTAAATTAAATAAGAATTATTCATTCTTTAAAATATTTTCTTTTTCGTGGAGTGTGCCTTTTTATACACATTACACCACCCCCAGTTCGTCCATCATTAGGCAATGTGACCATTTGTTTATCAAAATCACAATATAATCCGATAACTTTGAAGTCATATGCAATGATTAAGGAACCTGCTGGGCACGTTTCTGAGTTTTTATAACAGTAAATATCATCAGAAGCAGCAACAAATGAAGTGGTGAGTAAAAAAGTTATTAGATATTTCATTTTGTTCTCCTTTTATAATTCTCATAGCTTTGGGTCGTTAGTGGTTTTTGGGCTGTGTTGTTTCGAGATAATCAACCATAAATATCTTTTAGCGGACATTTTACATAATTAAGTTATTTATGTTTCTTAACTTCCCAGTCTTCAATATTTCCCTTTACTACACGAAAAAAAGGATGAGCATCAAGTTCCTTAATCACTCTTATCTTTAAATATAATGATCGATCTCTAGATTTTAACTTTGCAAGTAAATGTTCCCTCTCAAATTTTAGTTGGCCTGTATTTACATCCATTTTCATCCTAGATTTTGTGCTTTCGATTTTATCTACATTAAAGCAATATCCTCGCTGTAAAGATTCTATATGTATGTGATATAGATACTTACCAATTGCGGCAACTGAATCTCGCTTTATCTTGAATCGGTCTAATTGAGGGTGGTTTCGATAACCTTGCGTTTCACCTTTCAATACTTTTTGGGCAAGTAATGCCTCTCTCCAAAGAGCAACTAGTCCTTTTGTATCGAGATATTTCGGATGTATAGACCACAATCGCATAGGTATTCATTGTGTGCGATAAATAGGAAACTTGAAAATATTGAATATTCGCTTCGGGTCGTTAGCGGCCATTTTGAGCTTTTCAATTGAATTGCCAAACCTGTATTTATTTATAGTTTACACTAACTTTAATTTGTTGCGTCTTGCTAGAAACAGCATCCTGAGTTTCTAGCACTTCCGCCATCCATGGCGGTCGTCTCTTAGCTTATTATTTATGCGCGTTTTGGCATTAGAAACCATAGAACAATCGCAACTGCAAAAAGAGCAGGCACATCACCAAACAAATTAGCATGTTCATGACCTTCATGGCTGGTGATGGCTTGATACGCCATGATACCGCCATGTGTAATGCTAGACCACACGGTAAACCATAAAAGGCTTCGATGTTCGCTTGGGTTTTTTGCTGCAAGAATTAAAAACACACCTAAGGTTGCATAAATAACGATGATCATCTCTTCGTATTCGCTTTGCCTTGGTGTCCAGCCCCAGCTTTCGGGTGCAATGATGTTCATCATAGGGTAAATACCGATGATAAAAAAGATACCTGTAATAATTAAAAAGATTTTTAATAGTTTTGCTTTGTTATCTTCTGCCATAATGAACTCCTTAAACTTTTATTATTATTATGTAACCTCTATTTGTATGAGGGTAGTTAGTTGTATAAAGATATTTCTTTATTTGATGCCCATTTTCACATTATAGATGATCAATTTTCACTTGTGGAAAATAATGGGTATTTACCTGAAAAATATACATGTGATGACTATTTATCACGTTTAGAAGGCATAAACTTAATTGGAGGAGCGGTGGTTTCAGGCTCATTTCATGGATATGATCAAAATTATATGAAAGCCACACTAAATAAACTTGGGCCATCCTATGTAGGTGTTACCCAATTACCAACGACTGTTTCAGATAAGGAAATTATAGACTTAAATATAATTGGTATTCGTGCTATCCGGTTTAATTTGGAAAGATGTGCTGGTATAAAAATAAATAACTTAGTTGAATTGGCGCATCGCGTTTTTGATGTAGCGGGTTGGCATATAGAGCTATATGTTGATTCAAGTAAATTACCAGATTTATTTCATGTGCTAATTAAATTACCCGCCGTGTGTATTGATCATCTTGGCATGTCAAAAGCAGGATACGGTACACTCTTAAACCTTGTTGAAAATAACGTTTATGTAAAAGCAACTGGGTTTGGCCGAGTAGAATTTGATGTAGCTAAGGTGTTAAAAGAGCTGTATACAATTAATCCAAAATGCTTAATATTTGGAACTGATCTTCCCTCTACGCGTGCACCAAGATCATTCCATGAAGATGATATGCATTTAATGTATACAATCTTTAACAGAGAAGATGCAGAAAATATCCTATATAAAATGCTGTTGCATTTTATAAAATATAATAATGTCACAAAATAATGTTCTTAAGTTCGCAGCTATTCAAATGCAAGCTGTTTTGGCCAATGTCGATAGAAATCTCACAAATACGGAGCGTTTGATCCGAAACGCTGCGGAGCAGGGTGTAGATTGGATAGTTTTACCTGAATTTTTCACTTCTGCTTGCGCGTTTCATCCTAAGATGTTGGATTCAATCTTGCCTATTGATGGAATTGCAACACAGCTACTTAAGAAGCTTTCTAAGGAGCTTAATGTTGTTATTGGCGGCTCGTTTCTTGCAGCACATGATAAAGATGTATTTAACACTTTCGTGCTTGTATTTCCTCAAGGCGATATTTTAATCCACAATAAAGATATTCCAACCATGTGGGAAAATTGCTATTACATAGGTGGAAATGATGATGGTGTATTAAGTACTAAAATAGGCGAGGTAGGGGTTGCCTTATGTTGGGAAATGCTACGTTCGCAAACGGCAAAACGCTTGCTTGGAAAAGTGAAATTTGTAGTTAGTGGTTCGTGTTGGTGGGATCTACCTGAAAGCGCACCTAAAAAATTTAATCCCTTGCGTAAAAAATCATTAGAGTTACTTAAGTCCGCACCAGTAACATTTGCAAAACTGTTGGGTGTGCCGGTTATTCATGCTGGGCATGCTGGTAATTTTGAAGGATATGCTGCACCAAGTGAAATAAATAAATACACTAGTCATTATTTAGGTGAGTCTATGATTGTTGATGGAAGTGGAAAAGTTTTAGCAAGCTTAAGTCGAGAAGATGGGGAAGGAGTTATTACTGCTGAAATTAATTTAGATAAGGTTTATGAGCCAAGCATGAAAATTTCAGATGAATATTGGATTCATAATATGCCAAAGGCATTTCTAGCAGAGTGGAACAAACTAAATATATATGGGAAAGATTACTATAAAAAGAAAATGCATTTATACGTTAACAATTAAGTATTGTCTTTCATGTTGCATAAATTAATGTTTTTGCAAAAGAGTGCAGTAGTCCTAATTATATTCTCTATTTCATTAGTGCTTATATATTGGCAGCCATGGGAAATATTGACTAATCATGGATCTATTTATGTGCTTTTTTGTGAGCCGATATATGAATCAAAATCAGTGTGGGAGTATCAAGAAAAAAATAAAAACCTAAGTAATGAAAAGCAATGCAGTACATCTCAATTAAGTGCGATTAAGTTAAATTACAAAGTGTTTATAAATAAACAAAAAGTTGTATTTACTGGTAATGAAATCGGTATCTTAAGTTATGAGTGTGACGTGTATGACCGTTTAAACTTCGCTTGTCCAGATAAAGATATCAGTATGGAAAAAGGTGAGGCATTGTTATCGTTTAATAGTCATGAAACGGTTGTGTCCAGATGGAGGTATCTGCTTATCAAATTGAATCTTTTTTTAGATATACAATTCAATAGGGAAAATGTCTATAGGGTGCATTAAATTTAGTTTAAATTTGCAATGAAAAAAGAAGGTTTATTACCACTCATATCATCAAAATAGCTTATTTGCTCAATACCTTCTATATATATAAGGGTAAATTCCGATAACTTATAGGTCACCATTTAAATTAGTGGAGGTCTTGTGAATTTTAAGCAAGGGATTGCACTCTTCCTATTAATACTCTGCTCTTCAGTATCAGCTGAAGAAGACATATATCTCATTCGAGCTCAGTCTAATGAGAATACACTTATTCAAGGTGC
>CAJICL010000246.1_pt1 | contig 17860 bp, 18 predicted proteins | sample 9199671 | NCBI WGS metagenome assembly CAJICL01 (sample SAMEA7708341, study PRJEB35096) | sediment metagenome | biome: marine neritic benthic zone biome [ENVO:01000025]; feature: sediment [ENVO:00002007]; material: shallow marine sediment [ENVO:03000034] sea grass bed [ENVO_01000059] ... | reverse complement strand
ATTATTAACCACATCAAATGTTGTAGGTGAAGTAAATGTGATACTGAAATCATGTGCTTGGAAGGCACTGTTATCTAGAACAGAGCCTACAGAAATTAGACCGTCACCAGCATTCGATGAATTAGACGATGTTACAAAGTCACCATTACCATTTTTTATATTTACAAAAACATCGTACCCCGACTCAGAAGCAACAATCGTGCGGTTACTAGATATTTTCAATGAAAGTTGGTTCTGATCACCATTATAAACTACACCCGATGCAGTCTGTGTGAAAGCTTGAGTGCGATTCTTAGAACCCGAAAATAGATAATTACCATTACCATCTCGCGAATTCGCATAATCAAGTAATTCTTGCAATATTTGCTCAACTTCAGCGCTAATAATTGCTCGTGTTTCACTTGTTTGAATTCCGCTATTAGCTTGCAACGCTAAATCTCTAACGCGTAGTAAGGTGTTATTTACACTGGAAAGCGTAGCATCTTCTAAACCCAATCGTTGATTTGCAAAAATACTGTTGCGTTGAAATTGATCTATGTTTCCAATCGCCTGATTTAAATCAATCACTCGTGCAGATTCTGCCGGACCATCAGAAGGCTTATTAAGACGTTTACCTGTACCAATTTGATTTTGAATTTCTGAAATATCAAATTGTTTGCGTGCAATATCAACCGCAGTCTTCTGAAATAAATAGGCTGTAGTGATTCTAGTCATGATATTTATCTTCTAACGACTGCTAAAAATGTATCAAATAATGTATTAGAAGTAGCTATTACTTGGGCGGCAGCTTGATAGGCTTGCTGATATCTAAGCAAATCTACTGCCTCTTCATCCAGATTGACTCCTGAAACATTATCACGCTCCTGAACTGCTTGATCGAATAATGCTTGCTGTGTCTCACTGCTTATACTGGTTTGACGACTTACTGTTCCTACCTGACTTACTAATGCACCATAACCTTCCTGTAGAGTTGCGGTACCACCAATCGTTTGCGAAGTCTGCAACCCTAATAACGCAACCGCATTAGTGTTGTCACCAATACCGCCCGAATTACGCTCTATGGTAAACACATCTCCTGCTTCAGGTTGATTCTGTATTTGTACACGAATGCCATTAAAATCAATATTGGCGTTATTAGTATATGCAACACCTGCTGCAATCGTAACGCTATCCGTTACATTTACGATATCAAAAGTAGAAGCGGGGGAATTAAAACGTATTTCAACCGTATCAAATAAGTCCGCATTACTTACATCCAAAACTTGCGGAGATGTTACCGTACCACTTCCTAAATTGGAGATATTATCTAAACTACGCACGGGTGACGCCGCTGCAATTTGACTAGCGCTGGTTAGTAATACATCAATACCTGATGCTCCATTTTTGGTGGGCTGAACTAAAAAACGATCCCCTGCGGCAGCCCCACCAACAATATCAACTTGTATACCATCAATATTTAATGGGCCTGCGGCTGCACTGGTATTAACACCGTCACTTAAACGAGTGAGCGTATAATTAGCTCCGTCGTAACTTAATTCATAATCTGATGCAGTCAACTGGGCGTAATCTGTAATAGTAGTAGTTACGGTTGCTGCACCTGTATTATTTTGGTTAGCTAATGTTTGCGGTGAAGAAACTGCGAAAAACTGTGCACCCAGCGAACCGTTGGTATCTAATCCAGCTTGGTGTTGGCTATTAAATTCGTTTGCTAACACTAAGGCTAATCGACCTGTTTGGTTTCGTATTTCGCCAAGTTGTTCGGATCTGAAATCCAATAAACCACTCAGGCTCCCCCCGGTAATTTTATCAGTTATATCAAAAGCCCCTGAACCAGCATCAATTCCTACTATTAACTCACCTGGATTTGCAGGATCATTAATGGCAGTTAATTGTCTCGCTTGACTACCAACAACTAATGATTCACCACCACCTATAAATACATTAACAGCACCATCACTAAGTTCTACTGTATTTACTGCAACACGTTCAGACAATCTGCCAATTAATACGTTTCTTTGATCTACCAAATCATTTGGTACATTTTGACCTGATGTAGTGGCCAGTGCTTCGACAATTTCTCTGTTTAAATCAGCAATTCCACTAGTAAGAATATTAATATCATTAATATCACCTCTTACACGCGTATTAATTTCCTGATTAATATCGTTATAGGTCGAATCCAAATCCTTAAAGCGGGCGATCAAAGTATCGGAATTACTTAAAACAACTTGTCGAGCTGGAACGGACGCAGGATCATTCGAAAGGTCTTGCAAGCTATTGAAAAAGTTTTGCAATGCACTATCTAGGCCACCTTGAGAACCTGAAAATAAATTCTCAACACGGTTAACTAGACTTAGATAGGAGTCTAGTCGCGCTACATCAGATGCACTAGATTGGACACGCGCATTAAGAAATTGGTCTTCTATACGCTGAACACCTGAAACTCTAGCACCGCTTCCAAAATAACTATCACCAAATCTTTGTGATGGACGAGTAGTAACATCCACACGTTGCCTTGTATAGCCTTCAGTACCCGCATTGGCCACATTATTTGAAGTAGTCGCAATTGCACGTTGGAATACTTGCAATCCTGTTATTGCTACTTTAGTTGCATCTACCACTTTACAATCTCTATTTTAGTGAGCGCTGTTAGTTTCATAATTGGAAACCTACTTTGGTAGCACCTTCTAATTCATGTAATGAATGAATAGCGTTTTTCAATATACTGCCATCCAATATCGAATTTATTTTATTGGCATAGTTTGGATCCGTGGCATAACCAGCTTTTTGTAGCTCATCCACAAAAGTCTTACTGTCACCACTATTATTAAGAGCATTTTGATATCGTGGGTTAGCTAGCAAAAATTCAGCAAAATCCTTAAACGAATCCTCTGGAGTCTCATATGCTCTAAAATCATCCTCAATCACTACCATTTTTTCTCCGTCAAATTCCTTAGTGACATTTGTTACTTCAGAGCCTTGCCAGCTATTTGCTTTAATCCCAAAATAATTAAATGAATCTTGACCATAATTCGCTTTCGGTGTGTGCAAGCCCCAGCCAGTCTCTAATGCTGCAATAGCTACTAATACATCGGCAGATGTGTTCAATTTTGTAGCGGCACGCTGCGCATGTGGATAAACCTGTTGTACAAACTGCTCAGGAGTGGAAGGTTTAAGCCGGCGCGAGCCTCCAATAGCTTCTGAGGTTTCTTTTGTAACTAGTTGTTTTATTTTGTTTTTTATAGGATCAATTGTATCCCGCAATGTATTACTAACAGATGTCACCAGTGCTGCACTATTAAATTCACCATCAGATAAATCATTAGCATTATCAATTGATGAGAAATCACTATGTCTGAATAATGCGCCTGTATGTAAGCTTGCGCTGTTGGTAGAAGGTGCGCCCGACTCACCTTCAAATTGACGACGCAATAATTTTGCAACCGCAAACGTTTCCTTAGAGGCTAAATCACTAGCAAGTTGTTGATCATGCCAATCTTGGTAGAAATCAGATTTATCACTATCAAGCAGTCCTGATGACAAGGAAGCACTACGCATACTTTTCAACATAGATTGAATGAAAAATGCTTCGAACTTCTGTACGGCGGCGCCCAACTCAGAAGGACGCTCCGAAGCTGAAGGTGTAACATTCGTTTGCTGATTAGGTTGTAAAAGTCCATTAAAGGCTTCAGCTACATTTACGTGCGATTCCATTTGCACCTTTACCCTAGTTATATAATGACCAGCTCGGCACGCAATGCACCCGCTTGTTTAAGTGCTTCTAAAATAGCTACTAAGTCTCCTGGTGCTGCTCCTACCTGGTTTACCGCATTCACAATTTCATTAAGCGTGACACCTGGCCCAAACACAAACATACGGTTAGCATCTTGCTCGATTTCTATATCAGTCCGATCTACTACAACTGTCTCACCTAATGAGAACTCATTTGGTTGACTTACTAAAGGATCAGATGTAATCGTGACAGCCAAACTACCATGCGTTACTGCGGCAGGCGTTACACTTACATTTGAACCAATAACAACTGTACCAGTCCTTGAGTTTACAATGACTTTTGCAGCAGCTTCACCAGGTATTAATTCAATATTTTCAAGATCCGCCACAAACGAAACTCTTGACACAGTATCAAGAGGCGCATTGATTTTTACCGTTACTGCATCTAAAGCATAGGCAATATTCTGTTTGAAATGTTTATTGATACGCAGTTGCACACGTTTTGCAGTAGTGAAATCTGCTGCATGTAAATTTATATACAATTCATCACTCGATGCGAATGGTGAAGGTACAGCACGTTCTACAGTCGCACCATTTGGTATTCTACCTGCGCTAGGAATGTTAATACTAATACTAGAACCATCACTTCCTTGCACACCTAAGCCTCCAACTACAAGATTGCCTTGTGCAATAGCATAAACTTGCCCATCTATACCTCGCAATGGAGTCAGTAGTAAACTTCCTCCGCGCAAACTCTTCGCATTCCCTAGTGAGGATACTGTGATATCAATATTTTGACCCGGCTTTGCAAAAGGCGAAAGCTCTGCATGCACAGTCACTGCAGCAACATTTTTAAGTTGTGGATTAATATTAGGCGGGATCGTAACGCCATATTGTTTTAAAAAACTCTTTAAACTTTGAATGGTAAACGGAGTTTGAGATGTCTGGTCACCAGTACCATCCAGCCCAACAACCAAGCCATAACCTAGTAATTGATTACTACGAACGCCTGCAAATGAAGAAATGTCTTTGATTCGCTCCGCACTTGCATAACTTGAAATCAAAAATATGCATGCAGTGGCAATTAAGTTAATGATATTTTTTATATTCATATTTTAATATGGAAAAATTGCTGAAAAGAAAAACTTAGTTAGCCATCCAGGTTTACTACTATTTCTAACAATCCCTTTTCCCTTATACGTTATTTGTGCATTAGCGACTTGGTTGGATAAAACTGTGTTATCGGTTGTGACATCTGTTGGGCGGACAATACCAGAAATTCTTACCACCTCACTACCTTCATTTAGTTCAATTAATTTTTCACCTTTAACTAACATGTTCCCATTAGGATAAACTTGGTGAATCATTACAGTGATATTGCCCTCTATACTGTTTTCTTGTGTACTCTCACCCTCACCTTCAAATTCATGACTTGACTCAATATCATTTACTATTTCATTTAAACGGTTATCTTTACCAAAAAGTGTTGGCGTAGGAATATCAATCGTAGATTCTTTGTCTGCCTCTGTACTTGCTGACTTAGAAGCATTAATACTTTCTTCCAATATGACAGTAATAAGATCGCCGATTCTTCTTGCTTTTACGTCTTCAAACAGAAACAAATTATAGGAAGGGTCATAAATAGCGCCATCTACAACCGTTTTTGTTTCCGGGATCATTACCTCACTAGGCGCATACTCAGGGTCCTTAAGACCACCTATAGATGAACACCCCGTTGCAAGCCAACACAATACAAGTATAAAGAATATATATTTCATATTTTTATCTTACTTAAATTGTATTATTAGCAAACTCAAGCATGCTGCTAATGGTTTCTATTGCACGCGAGTTAACTTCATATACTCTTTGCGTTTCAATCATATTGATTAATTCTTCGACAATATTCACATTTGAAGTTTCTAAAGACCCTTGATCAAGTTGACCTAAACCGTTCTGCCCAGGTGTACCAATTTGTGGTGTACCAGACGCAGCAGTTTCAAATAACAAATTTCCACCACGTGCCTGCAAACCTGTTGGGTTGATAAAATCTGCTAATTGTATATTTCCAACCTGAGTAGGTGCTGCTGATCCACTGGTTTGTGCTGACACGGTTCCGTCTGCACCAATCGTTATATTTGTTACATTAGGTGGAAGCGTAATTGATGGTTGTAATACATAACCACTAGAGTTAACAATCTGCCCAGTTGAATCAAGAGTAAATGTACCGTCGCGTGTGTAACCAATTGTTCCATCGGGTTGTAAAATTTGGAAAAAACCATTGCCTTGAATAGCTAGATCTAAAGATCCGCCAGTGCGTGTTAAATTTCCTTGGGTAAATAATTTTTCCGTTGCAACTAAACGTACACCTGTGCCTACTTGCAAACCTGTAGGGAATTGCGTGTCTTCAGATGATTGCGCACCTGGTTGACGAACTGTTTGATAGATAAGATCTTCAAATACAGCACGATCACTTTTAAAACCGGTTGTATTCGCATTAGCCAAGTTATTAGCAATCACAGAAATCCGTGTTTGCTGTGTATCCAACCCTGTTTTTGCATTCCAAAGCGCTGTAGACATTATTTGTTCCTAGTTTTAAATATTATATTTAGTTAATTCTTAGTAATTGAGTTGTAGCAGAATCATTCTCTTCTATCGCTTGCATCATTTTGATATGCATTTCAAAATTACGCGTCAATTCAATCATGTCGAGTAATTCCGTAACGGTATTAACATTGCTAGACTCTAAAACACCTGAAGCAACAGTAACCGATGCATCTGCCTCAATTGATGCACCGGGAACCGCCCTTAATAGACCTTCTTCACCTTTAACAAGATCTTCTGAATTTGCACTCACCAACTTAATACGATCAATCGTTGCAAGTGTTGTAGCCTCTTGGCCAACGGGCAAAATAGAAATCGTCCCATCAGAACCAATTTCAAGCTTTTCAAAAGGAGGTAATGCAATCGGGCCATCGTTTCCCAACACAGGATGGCCTGCTCCTGTTTCTAACAAACCGGCAGAGGTTGTGTGCAAATCACCCGCTCGCGTATACGCGCTACTTCCATCAGGAGCTTGAATTTCAATAAAGCCATTACCACTTACTGCAATATCAAGCTCTCTTCCAGTTTGCTGTAAGGCACCGACACTAAAATCTACTCCACTACGTTCGTCTTGATTATAAATTCGACTTTGATATCCAGGGCCCACAACAGGCAGGCTATTAAATGCATCAAAGTCTGCACGAAAACCCGTAGTACTCGCATTTGCAAGATTATTAGTATTCGTTGCCTGGTGTAGCTGTACTTGCTTTGCACCATTCATTGCCAGAAACAATGCGCGATCCATGATCTTATCTAGTCCTTATTAATTAACGAATATTGATAATGGTTTGTGTAATCGTATCTGCAGTACCAATTACCTGTGCATTGGCCTGAAAGTTACGCTGTGTTTGAATCAAGTTAATAAGCTCGCCAGTAACATCAACATTCGACTCTTCCAAAGATCCAGATTGAATTAATCCCAAATCGGCTGAACCTGGTGAGCCAACCAGCGGTTGACCCGATGCAAATGTTTCCGACCACGCTGAATTACCAGTTGGACTCAAGCCTTGTGGATTAGCAAAATTTGCAAGTGCAACTTGTCCCAAGGTTATTGATTGGCCATTGGTATAACGCGCAAATAACTGCCCAGTGGAGTCAAAATCTAAAGAACTCAAACGACCTGTTGCATAACCGTTTTGATCAATTGCATTAATACCAAATCCGCCACCAAACTGGGTAATACCACTATAATCGACGGTAAATGTTGTTGGTGCACCGATGCCACCTGGGGTAAAGGCAGCAGAAGTAGTAGTGGTTGCACCAGGAACTGCATTAATTTCAGTTAAAGCTCCAAATGCATCAAAGGTTAAAACATCAGGACCGGATACCTGCGTGTTATCAACAAACTGATAAACTTGCCAATCGGTTGCATTATCTTTTCTAAAATAATTAGTCGTTACATGCTCTCCACCCAATGAATCAAACACTGTATATGAAGTAGAGTGATTAAAGGTTGCCGGATCTGGACCGGTTGGCCCTACCAAAAATGCGGGCAGCACGGTCTCAGCCGCATCGACATTGGCATCAATATTAATTGTACTTGTCACATTAGGCGCCAAATTAGAACGACTAATTTGCAAAGGGCCTTGCGCACCCGTTAAATTACCACTGCTATCCGCTTGAAATCCTACTAACTGGCTACCGGCTGAGTTAACAATATTACCAAGGTTGTCGACTTGGAATGCCCCTGCGCGAGAAAAAGATTGTGCTCCTCCGTCACTAAGTACAAAAAATCCACCGCCTGATATCGCTAAATCTAATGAATTATCTGTAAAGGTGATATCACCATCAGTGAATTGTTGTGAAATTGATGCTACCTGAACACCTTGGCCGATTGCATTGCTTGAAGTGCCAAATTGTGATGTTGCATATAAATCTGAAAACTCAGCCCTTGATCGTTTAAAGCCGTTAGTTTCACTATTAGCAATATTATTAGATATCACTTGCAAATCGTTTTGAGCTGCATTTAATCCTGTAAGTGCAATATCGAATGGCATAACTATTCTCCTTATTTATTAAAATAAAATTAATTTAAAACTACTTATTCAACTCTTAAAATTTCAGAAAATTTTAATTCTCCACCACTTTCTACATTTAGCCGTACAGAATTAGAATTTTCTCCCAATGAAATACTTTCAATTCTTTTATATGTATAAGTATCCAGTGCAACGCTATCTTCACCTTGCCTACCGACTACTGAAAAGAAATACTCACCTTCTGGCGCTTGGTCACCACTCACATCTGTACCATCCCAGACAAACTCTTGCAGTTCCTCATTAACAACACCCAGAGGTATGGTTTGTACAAGATTTCCTGCAGCATCAAAAATATTTACATTTACATTATTTGCAGGAGTGCTGGTACCAATAGCACCTTTTACTGACTCGCCTTCTTTAAGGCTCAAGCTATCTGAAGGAATTAATGCACTTTTACCAATTAAGTTGGTTGCACCTAAAGATTGAACTGACGTTAAAGAACTTGCCAGATTACTAAACGAATCATTTAACTCGCCTACACCGGACACTGTCCCAAACTGTGCAAGCTGGCCTATAAACTCTCCACTTTGAAGAGGTTCAAACGGATCTTGATTCTGTAACTGCGTAACCATAAGTTCAAGAAAGTCTTCCTGCCCTAAATCATTAGCACTATCTTCTTGTGATTGAGGAGAATTAATTAAACTTAAAATTTCTGATGAAATAGCTTGCATATTTATTTACCTTTTTTATAACCTTCCCAAACGCAATGTTTGTAACAGTAATTCTTTAGATGTATTCATTACTTCGATATTGGATTGATAACTACTTTTGGCTGACATCATATTTGTCATCTCTTCGATAACATTCACATTGGATAAATAGATATAGCCATCTTCATTTGCCAGCGGATTACCTGGTTGATATTGAGCAACATTTTCCGCCTGGCTTTCAACAACTCCTAACGTTCGTACACCTGCACTTGCTGAAGCATTCGGATTACTTAATTGTTCTTGATAGGTTGTTGCAAATACGGGCTGTCTGGACCGGTATGCTCCTTCAGGCGTGCTCGCAATTGATTCTGCATTAGCTAAATTACTTGCAACAGTATTCAAACGCGTGTTCTGAGCACTTAACCCACTACCTGCGATATCAAATATATTAAAGAGTGACATTGTTATTCGCCTTTCAGAGTACTAATTAAACCTTGAATCTTGTTATTAAGCATCGACAGACTAATTTGATAACGTACGGCATTTTCAGCGAACTGACCTTTTTCGATATGACTATCTACAGTATTGCCATCAAGTGAAGAGTGTTCTGGAATACGGTATTTAGTTTGCAAAGAAAAAGGATTGGTAGATCCGTTAGTAATATGATTCTGATGGCTTGCTGAAATCGAAACAGATTTCACCGAATTAGTTTTACTATTTGTATTTAGAAGCGCGTCAAAGTCTAAATCTTTTGCTTTATAATTTGGCGTGTCAGCATTTATGATATTCGACGCTAAAACTTCTGCGCGTTTAGATCTAACCAATACTGATTGTGCGTTAACACCAAAATAATTATCTAATACATTCACGATTTATATTTTTATAATTAATAACAGTTATGAATAAAGCAAGTGCCGTGCCAACATTAGAAAACGAATCATTTAATAAGAATTTATAAAACACTTTGGATAAAACAACGAAAAGTACGGCAAGATTTGCCGCTATACGGCAAAAATATCTCGGCAAAAGTCTTACTTAGGTTTAAAACTCTAGATATTTTTTAGGTATGTATATTGCAGTGTTTATATAAAGACAAAACCAGCTCATAAAGTGAATATAAATTATGACCGATGGAATTTACTTCTAACTAACGAATAAACGATAATAAGTTATGCAAAAATATTTCATACTGCTATATATTTTGATCACATTACTCAGTTCGAGTAATGCTTACGCCAGCATCCAAAGCCATGAAAGCTTAGAGAAAGCAGTTATCCTCTTTCTGCAGTCAGAAACCCGCGACACACAAGATACTGAAATAACGGTTAAAGGGTTTGATAAACGCCTTCGTTTGCATCAGTGCTCAACTGACTTAGTAGCATTCTGGCCACTTGGCAATAAACGCCTTGGCAACACTACAGTGGGGGTCCGCTGCCAAGGTGATAAACCTTGGAAAATTTATGTGGGTGCACATATACATATATATAAGAGTGTCTGGGTATCGAAAACAGGCCTAAATCGCAACCAAGTACTTGATTTAGCGTCAGTTAGTAAAGAAAAGCGCGATATTACACGCCTTACAAGCGGCTATTTACTCTCTGATACACCCATTGAAGGCATGCAGATTAAGCGAAATGTTCCAGCAAATCATGTGCTTACAAACACTATGCTGGATTCTCAAAAAATGGTGAAGCGCGGTGATCGAATTACCATCATTTCTAGATATAAAGGCATCGAAGTACGCGCATCAGGTATTGCCTTGAGTGATGGCAGTAAAGGTGAACGCATAAAGGTGAAAAACGTCAGCTCTAAGCGTGAAATTGAGGCCTATGTCTCAGGTAAGCATTTAGTAATGGTAACTATTTGACAGAATTCACAAATTATTTAAATAAACTACTAAAGTTAATATGAAAACAGCCGATAAGCAGCTTAGTGAAAACGAGAAAAGTAGATATGACAGATAAAATAAGCAGTATAAGTGGACCGATAAACGGTAGTAACTTACAAAATACATCTAAGGGTTCTAAGCCTTCCAATGATAGTGGAAGTGAATCTGCAAGAATTGCTAGTACAGCAAAGGTCGATATTTCATCTGCCCAAACTCTGGATAAGATAAGAGAGAGCTTGGTCTCGGAGCCCGTTATTGATCGACAAAAAGTCGATACAGTCAAGCAAGCATTGCAAGATGGAACTTACAAGATAAATTCGGAAAATATCGCAACAAAGCTAATCGAGTATGAGCAACTATTAAAGTAGTTCATGTATTCACCCGATAACAGTAGAAATACGGGTATGCACTTAAACCCTTATTCAGCCCCTTCTATTAAAGATTTTTTAGCAGTTTTCAATAAAAAGTTAGAATCTCTTATAGAAATACTTCAGCACGAGCAAAAGGTATTAACCAAAGGCAGTGCCGATGAAATTAGCACGACAGCTCAGGAAAAACTTGCTTATATGCAAGCGCTATCTAATTTCATTGCTAACTATTTTAACAGTTCATCTGTTAGTAAAAATAATGGTCTTGAAGAGTCTATTAAGATGCTGAATGAAGTCTGCATTGGGGAAAGCATAGTAGAATGGGATGAATCACAAAATTTACTTCAACTTAGCCGTGAATTATCTGATGAAAATAGCATACTCCTTGCAAACCGTTTGAAGTCTACTAATAGCGCTCTTAATACTCTGTATTCATTATCTGGAACACAACCAACAAATACTTATGATGATCGCGGCCACTCGAAGCATCCGCTCATATCAAGACAAATAGCCTCTGTATAATAATAGTTTAATAACTAAATTATTTTGTATTGATTATTTCATAGAAAATACAAACTATTTTACTTAGTAACTTAATATTTAATTTCATTTGCAGTAAATTTAAAATGCATTAACTGTATATTCATACTTTATTTAGCATTTACTGTGTGCCACATCACATCAATTTTGTTAACTATGTACGCTAGTTCTTATAAATATAAACTTAGTTAACATAACAAACATTTTGTCTCTCATTACTTAACAATATTAAATAATTTTTGAACTGATTAACATCAGCGAAATCTTATATTGCACATAATCTACTGACGGCATTTAATTTATTAAATGATATTAGAGGTATCGATTAGCCGCATATACCTAGAAAGGTTAATTTCTAAGGAGAGGAAATTTGAATAGTTCTAGTGTTGAAAATTTTACCACTAGCTCTAATCATGCGCTTGAAATTGCAACTGCAATTACTGCAAATAAACCGATTAATCGGACAATCACTGCGTTATTATTAAAGCTACATTCTACATTAAGCATCAATGAAATCATTGAAGCTTTCTATGAATCATTAAAAAATGATTTGGATGCCTATGGCATCGAATATATGTATCCATTGCTTTATACACATCTTTCTTATGGCAGTAAAACTAATAGTTCATACAGTTTTCTTATAGAAGAAAATAACGAAACATTGGGTAATATTGTAATATATTTTGAAGAAGATATTACTCCAGATAAAAAATTATCATTAAATAAATTTGTTTCTGCTGTAATTCTTCCACTACGCAATGCAATACAATATGAGAACGCAGTAGTCATTGCAGAAAATGAATCTTATTTAGGTCTGCCAAACTGGGGTTTGCTTGAAAGCCAAATCACTAGAGAAGCTAAACTAGCCATTAGACAGAAACAATCTATAAGTTTAATACTAATAGACATTGATCGATTCACAACATTGAAAAATAATAATGGCTTATTATTTGGCGATGTAATTATTCGGCATGTGTACGAGACGTTGCAAGATGCGTTAAGAGACACTGATATTCTACATCGATTTGGACATGATCAGTTCTCATTAATTTTGAGAGACACTCAAGCCTATGATGCATATATGATTGCAGAGAGAATTAGATCTACCGTTGCAGAAAATGAAATTCTTAATGACAATGACAACAAATTAAGACTGACTATCAGCATTGGTATCACTGAGTTACATGCCGATGATTCAGTAGAATCTTTATATGCAAGAGCATATAACGCATTAAAACTTGCTAAAAACTCAGGAAGAAACCAAGTTAAAGTTGCAGACGGAAAATTCTTACGTTAACTTTACTTAGCTGTTTCAGTGTTCACACAATTACGGCCATTCTCTTTGGCAGCATAAAGTGCCTTATCTGCTCGTTCAAAAATGCTTTGTGCGCTGTCATTGGTTTGTAGACTTGAAATTCCACATGAAACTGTAATTTTAACTTTCTTTCCTTTAACCATAAAAGTTATATTAGAAACTTCCTCACGCACAAGTTCCGCATATTCTATTGAGTCTTCAAGCGATATTCCTGGTAGTAACATTGCAAATTCTTCACCTCCATATCTCGCTAAAAAGAACTCATCTTTGAGCGATGCATTAAATTTTTCAGCAACCGCCTTTAGAGCTTTATCCCCCACCACATGGCCATAGCGGTCATTAAACTTTTTAAAATTATCTATATCCCATATCAGTAGCGATAAGTTATTATCATACTCTTCAGTTGCAAAAATGATCTCAGATATTTTTTCATTATAGGCTTGGCGGTTATACAAGCCTGTAAGTGGATCACGAAGCGCTTGCTCTTTCTCGCGCTGAACTTTATTTCTAAGCTCTTGTGCTTCTAATTTTAATTCATTTACTCGACTTGCCAACGCTTTTACATTTTTATTCACACGCATTTCTTGCGCTTTTACTATTTTCCGTTCTTCTTCTACTATATTTTGTAAGGTATCAAGCTGCACTTTAACGGTGTTTTTTAGTGATACCAAATCATTGCCTGACATAATATTTTTATTAATAAGGCATACAGCATCATTCATTTTTAAATTTAACTCGCCTTGAGTCTTAAGATCATATGCCTGCTCTTCTGTAACAGTCTGCAAAGTATCGCCTATGCGGCTAACTTGTGCCCCAATATTGAATAAAAATTTTTCTAATTCTTCTTTATCAGAATATGTGTCTTGGTAAACACCATAAAATAATTCATATATATCCTGCAAACAAACATTCAATTCGGTAATTGACTGTATCTTCTTGCATTTATCATGAAGCGCATAACTTCTCTTTTGGTACTTTTTAGAAAACTTAAACTTCTTAAGAATTATACTTGGCAACTCAAATACTATATCTTGTTTTTCTACCAAATATTTTTTACTTACTTTTTTTAATACATTAGTTAAGGAAATTAAAACATGATTAGATTCTGATATATTCGAAATTTCATTCGCCATGTTTTTAACTGACCCAAATGCACTATTGTTTGGGAATAGTTCTTGAGTTTTATCGATCAATCTGACTAATGATTTTGACACTTCATTAATATCATTACTATTTTCATCTCTGTTACTACAACTTTCAGCATCAAGAACTACATCAGCAGTATTATTCTCTACCAACTGTTCCGAATTAGCATATAATTTTTTTATAAAAGCAGCTGGTAACGAAAGCAAGCCTGATGACTTATTTTCTGACACTTTATCTTCTGATTGTTGCGTATCCATATTTATAAATTAGACTCTGTTTTACCACTCAGCTGTTTCAGTGGGATATTAATAACGGTATTTTCTAGATCCTCTTCATTTTTATGCTGCTTACCAGACCATGGGCGAGTAGCAAGATTTCTACGTTCAACTACAGGTGCATAGTTTTCAGCAGGGTATAGAACATTTAGTGGTACAGACAAGCCATTTGCCTGCACAACACGCGCATGACGTCGATCTAATTCACGCGGATGATTAACTCCGCAAGAGTGCGCAATCATACCTACCTCATGTACAATATTTTTAATATAATTTTCCACACGAATAGATTTTAAATGTGGGTTCAATCCGCGCTGCAATCGTTTATCATGAGTAGTAATTCCTGTTGGGCAGGTGTCTTTATTGCATTGCAAAGCCTGAATACATCCTAATGCAAACATGAATCCACGCGCTGAAGTTACAAAATTAGCCCCTAAACAAAGGGCCCAAGCAACATCTGCTGGTGTAACTAATTTCCCAGAGGATATTACTTTTACTCGCGAGTAAAGGCCGTACTCATTAAGTTTATTAACCAACATCGGTAAACTTTCATTTAAAGGTAAACCCATATCATCGAGCAATGGCATAGGAGCAGCGCCTGTTCCACCATCAGCACTATCGACTGTAATAAAATCTGGCGCAGAAGACTTGCCGCGCAAACAAATTAAATTAAATAACTGATCTAACCAGTCTTCTGATCCAATTACGCACTTTATTCCCACAGGTTTGCCTGTTAACTCACGTATGAACGCAATCATTTCTAACAAGTCTTCGTCACTACTAATTTCTGGGTGACGATTAGGGCTAATAGAATCTTCGCCTTCTCTAATACCACGAATCTCAGCTACCTCTTTGGTCACTTTCGCGCCGGGTAATATACCTCCTTTACCTGGTTTGCCTCCTTGGCTCAATTTAATTTCAAACATTCGAACTTGGTTATATTTTGCCACTTCAATTAGTTTAGATTCGCTTAATCTCCCACTAATTGGGTCACGCACACCATACTTTGCTGTGCCTATTTGAAAAACTATGTCGCATCCACTTTGTAAATGATATTTAGATAAGCCACCTTCGCCTGTATTCATCCAACAACCTGAACTCTTTGCTCCTTCAGCAAGCGCTAAGACAGCAGGCTTTGAGATTGCCCCATAACTCATCGCAGATATATTAAATATTGACTTAGTGGTAAACGGAAACCTGCACTCAGGCCCAATGGTCTGCTCAGTAAGTGGAGTCGCATCTTCACCTAATGTTGGATAAGGACAGTTCGCAAATAAAACGGTACCAACTTTATTTAAATCTCTTGTTGAACCGAATGCTATAGTGTTACTAATGTCTTTTGCTGCTCTATAAACCCATGAACGTTGAGCACGATTAAATGGCATCTCCTCTCGATCCATTGAAAAGAAATATTGCCTAAAAAATTCACCTATGTGTTCAAAAAAATAACGAAAGCGACCTATTACTGGGAAGTTGTGTCTTACAGCATGTTTTGATTGGGTGATATCAACTATATATAGGATAGGTATACTAACTATCAAGGCTAGAAATAATATTGAAAACAGGTCTTGAGATATCTCAAGACCATAAGATATCAATATCTTGCCTAAGCGCAAAAATTCATCCATACCGTAATTTAAAAAGTGTCTGACAGTTAATTTATCGACCAGAACTTACTTTTCTTTAGGCATTTTTTATATAAGTTATTGAATTTAATGATGTGCTGGCTCATTAAAACGGCTAGGCGAGATTTTTCTCACGTATCAGCTTTATTTCTTTACCGCGTACGTGTTTATGAATTGCTTCTCGATCTTCAACGCTAATATGTGTGAATTCGGCACCAATTATAAATTGATTTTTTTCCTTTTCACTTTGGTCACACCGGACTATTTTCCCATATGCAAGTATGTAATTGCTTATTTGTGAAAGTTGTAGCCTAAGTTCTACATATGACCCCATACTCAATTGCTTATCATAGCTAAACCGCAATCCACTAGCACTTATGTTTACTTCATGCCAATGTAAATCGGGAATTATAGAACATGCTGAAAACTGTCTTCTTGCTAAAGTATTAATTTTATCATCAAGTATTTTTAAATATTTTGCGACTTCTGGATAACGCCTTCTCAATAACGCAAACTGATCCGTTAATGCTTTAGAAGAATCACTAAAGTCATTTAATAATTGCAACTCTGCATTATTTTCAGGATATTTTTTTAAAAAATCTTGTATTTGATCATCTGGTATAACACGTAGCGATAATAAAATACTGTCATCAATTCTAAAAGCGCTTCGATTCTCTAAAGAGGTATCGCTTACATTGACTTCTTGTGTATTTTCCTTACCCATAGTGGTTTTGATTAGCTCGAATTCCCTTTACCTGAGGATACGGATTCATCGTATTCATAGAGCAAATGGTTTCCACCTAAAATAGAAATTTCAACACGCCGGTTTTTAGAACGACTCTCTTCCGTATAATTTGTAAAAATTGGCTTGGTGTCTCCATAAGCACGAATTTGTAGTCGATCAGGATTAATATCTTCTTTAGACTCAAGATGATGGACTACTGCGGCGGCACGAGCTGCAGACAGCACCCAGTTGGATGGAAATCTAGATGTGCTTATAGGAATGTTGTCAGTATGACCTGAAACAATAATGTTTCCTTCTACACCTTTCAATGCCATGGCTATTTTTTTCAATAATAATGAAAATTCACTTCCAATCCTGTCATCACCCGATGGAAATGTCCCTCGTTCTCTTATTCGTATAATGATTTCTCGGTCGGTCCAATCTACCTCTACCGTTCCAGATTCTATTTCGCTTTGTAAAGCAGCGGTTATTCTCTCTGCTTCTAATTGCATACGCTTTACAGCTGCTTGATAAATTTCTTTAGCTATCTTCTTTTTATCTAAACTTTTAGCACCACTAGAAAAGTCTAAGTTATCTTTACTTTCATCTGTAGTTTGTTGGCGCATTATTTTCAATAAGGTTTGATTATCTGGCTTACCTGGACTGAATTCAGCTGTAACTACACTTGTTCCCTTTGGAAGTTCGTTTGCAGGTACATCTCGTTGCACACCAAAGGCTTTTGATAACGAGCCCGCAAGTTCTTTAAATTTTGCCTTATCCATTTCTGAAAACGAAAGCAACAAAACGAAAAAGCACATTAATAAGGTTGCAAGATCAGCAAAAGTTGCCATCCACGCCGGCGCGCCGGCTGACTCTTCTGCTTTTGCGGGAGGTGCATCAGACATAGTAGGTAGGTGTTAACTAAGCAGCCTTTTTCTCTTCAGCTGAATCACTTTCTTT
>CAJICL010000277.1_pt1 | contig 19363 bp, 21 predicted proteins | sample 9199671 | NCBI WGS metagenome assembly CAJICL01 (sample SAMEA7708341, study PRJEB35096) | sediment metagenome | biome: marine neritic benthic zone biome [ENVO:01000025]; feature: sediment [ENVO:00002007]; material: shallow marine sediment [ENVO:03000034] sea grass bed [ENVO_01000059] ... | reverse complement strand
GCGATGGTTACAGCAAATCGTGCTTCTGCCATGCACGCATTGGCAGAGGAGTCGGATCATGTTGATATGGCGTTAATGGCGGTATCCGAATTTGATACGGTGGCTGAATTGTTTGCCAGTGCGGATTTGACTCGTTTTCAGAAACTGGCTGAAGGACGAAGAGACCTGTCAAAAGGATTAGTAAAATTACTTGAGGTGTAATGTGTATAGGAATGTGCCTGTATCATATGTAGCCTAAAACGAGAGGATATTATTCATGCCAAAATACGTTTTTATTTACCTTGGAGGTGATCACCCTGACAATCCAGAAGAGGGAAAGAAGCACTTCGAGAAATACCAGGGATGGTTATCCGCTTTAGGTGATGCAGTTGTTAGTCCTGCCATTCCCCTTAAGGATACTCAAACTGTGCATCCTGATGGCACGGCGGAACAAGGAACTACCACACTGATGTCGGGCATGAGTATTCTTAAGTTTGCATCGATGGATGCTGCACTGGAAGCTGCAAAATCATGTCCGTTCTTGGAGATTCAAGGAACGCTTGAAGTTTCCGAAATGATAGAAATGCCCAATACTGTGAATTAGGCCAGTAGAATTTTACGAGTTGAAGTAGATAAATCGTCTACAACGCCGTACCAAATCGTCTAGTTAAAACAGCTGAATTTTATTTATACCAATATGACGCACAAGTTGATTCAGAAACATTTATTGCACGGTACGCAAGAGTTCGAATTAAGGGATGATTTTATCAAAGTTAGAATCAATAGCCTCCTGAAGGGAAAAAAAGAGCTTGATATTGAGTTAGCTATGCTGAATCCAGAGCCGGTAATTAGTGATTCGCAATTACATTTTCATAGTCGTGTAAAGTGTGGGCCGCTAATCTCTCTGTATTTAAACAAACCCAATGAAGAAGAATTTAACGCCTTTGTTGAGGCCGTCAAAGCTAAAGCCAAGATGGAATATGATGCTTTTGCCGGGTTAAAAAATTAGTTTCCGGCCTTGGTTTTTTTAACGCATCAAAACTCTTAATGATATGAGCACCAAACTCACTCAAAAGCACTTTCTCAAAGGCACACGCGAATATGAGATTGTCGATGGCCAGCTCAATATCCGTGTTAAATCGCGATCTAAAAAAGAAATGCTTAGTGTCACGCTTGCAGTGCTTAATCCTGAGCCTGTCATAACTCGATCACATCTGGAATTCCTTAGTCGTGTGAATGGTGAGGCGTTGTTTTCCTTAGCGTTGTCCCGGCCAAATGTGGCTGAATTTAACAATTTTGTTAACACGCTAAAGCAAAAGGCGCTGGAGGAATACAATGCTATTTCAGGGATTAGCGTCGCAGCTAAATCTACTATGCTTAATGGCAATGTATATGAAGAGCCACCCGAGTTTAGCGAGGCTTCCCCTTCAGAGATCAGCAACAATAAAACCATCAGCGTTGAAGGTGTACAGAATGCCATCAACATGCTGGAAACCTATGTAAACAATGAAGAAGTCCAACCCTTGATCACTGTTTTAGAGTCGCTCAAACAAGCTCCGAAAGATCATTCAAAGTTGGTTGAGGTGGCTACTGTATTTAACGAACTTGGATCAAGCCAGGGTGCGGTGTTAACCTATGCACCCTATATCGCGATCATGCTGTCAGATGACCCGTTCGGGTCAGGGTAAATATAAAAAGCGCAGTACCCTTTTTCTTTGGAATGATCTCTTTTGGTATAAAAAACCATTGGGGGAAAAGGTAATAACGGTTAAATGAAGGCGTCATCCTTGATGTAACTCTCATTCACATGTCCCCGTGTTCACGCTATAGCTATATTCTTATATATAGATAAATAGAAAATTGTCATCCAAGTGTGTAATTTTGCTAAGATTTGCCAATCGAACAATTTCTATTTTTTCAAGTGAAAGGTGATTTATGAGTGAGCAAAAAAATACTAGACCCAAGGTTCCTGAGGGCGAGGCTCGTTTTTTCAAAACACGTCAAATGGAGCCGAATGAGAAAGGCTTTGTTGGATACGAAACTATCTGGGAGTCATTTCAGAAAGAAGCAGAATATGCAACGCCAAAAAAACCATGAGTTTTGTTGGCTAAATTTAGTTTTACAAAAACGCATTCTAAGGCCCTCGTAAGAGGGCTTTTTTGTTTTTGCCGTTACACTTTTTGAAAACTAGCCAATTGAGATGGCTTGGTCTGTTACAGATTTAACGTTATAGTCAATCAATCATGTAACGTAGTTCCTTGAAATTTATGCAACAAGCCTTGGCCACACAAGATAATCATCCACTCGCAGGTACAAAAATGACCGGCTCGGACATTATTGTCCAAGTTCTTGCACAAGAAGGTACCGATGTGATTTTTGGTTACAGTGGTGGTGCAATATTGCCGACTTATGATGCGGTTTTTCGTTTTAATGCAGAAACCAATGAGTCCATGCCATTGATTGTTCCAGCTAATGAGCAAGGTGCTGGTTTTATGGCATCAGGTTATGCGCGTGCCAGCGGTAAGGTTGGAGTAGTGATGGTGACTTCCGGTCCGGGCGCTACCAATACTGTTACCCCCGTGCGCGATTGCATGGCAGATTCCATTCCTATAGTGGTTATCTGTGGTCAAGTAGCCACCCCTGCAATTGGCAGTGATGGTTTCCAAGAAGCGCCGATTGCAAACATCATGGGTGCGGTTGCGAAGCATATATTTTTAATTACCGATGCCACTAAGCTAGAAGCGACAATCCGTACTGCGTTTGAAATTGCACGAACCGGCCGCCCAGGTCCTGTTGTGATTGATATTCCTAAGGATGTTCAAAACTGGGAAGGTGTATTTCAAGGCAAGAGCCAATTACCCATTCGAGGTTATCGGGAGCGTATAGAAGAAGTCGCAGAGAACCTATTGACCGACGAAGATTGCGAATCTTTTTATGCAGCTTTTGCAAAAGCAAAACGCCCACTTATTTATGCTGGTGGTGGTGTTATTAATGGCAATGCTTATGCAGAAGTACGCAAGTTTGCAGATAAATTTAAAATTCCAGCCGTAACTACATTAATGGGTATCGGTGCTTGTGATACTACGCAACCACTTTCATTACATATGCTTGGCATGCATGGAACTGCATTTGCAAACTATGCAGTGGATGATTGCGACTTTTTAATTTCAATAGGTGCACGATTTGATGATCGTGTGGCTGCTGTTCCTGCTAATTTTGCACCTAAAGCAAAATTCATTGCACATTTTGATATTGATCCATCAGAAATTCATAAAGTTAAAACTGTTGATTGGCATCATGTTGGATTATTGCCTCAAGCAATGAATAAGCTTTTAGAATATGGTGTAAAGACTGCTAATTTATCCACTGATTATGCCGAGTGGCATGCACATGTTGCGGAACTAAAAAGCACTTATGCAATGAATTACGATAAACAAAGCAAGCATATTCAGCCCTATGCAGTTATTGAAGAATTAAATAAGCACGCAAAGGGTGAAGCAATAATTAGTACCGGTGTTGGCCAACATCAAATGTGGGCTGCACAATACTTTGATTTTAAATCACCACGCCTTTGGTTGACTTCTGGCAGCATGGGCACCATGGGTTTTGGTTTACCTGCGGCAATTGGTGCACAATTTGCTAAGCCAAATTTAGTAGTAATTGATATTGACGGTGATGCGAGTATACGCATGAACTTGGGTGAGCTCGAAACAGTAACCACCTATCATTTACCGATTAAAGTAGTAGTGCTTAATAATTTAGGCGACGGTATGGTTAAGCAATGGCAAAAGCTATTCTTTAAAGGCCGGCTATCTGCGAGTGATAAATCACTTCACAAAAAAGATTTTGTTAAAGCTGCAGAAGCAGATGGTTATGAGTATGCAGTTCGATTAGAGGATAATGCTGAGCTGTCAAAAGTAGTTAAAGAGTTTATGGAATTTGATGGGCCTGCATTTCTTGAGGTAATGGTTGATCCTGATGCAGGAGTGTATCCAATGGTGGGTCCTGGTATGAGTTATGATCAAATGATCACAGGTGATCATATTCCAACGCGCAATGTGGTTGTAGATACAAAGACAGAAGTTGATTCTTCAGAGATGTTTTAAGGGCCCTGGCCCTATGCATTAAATTATCGTGCAGATAGAAGGGGCTACTTGCATTTGTAAAATATTTGCATACATGATTCCTAACTAGTCTGCTTATTCAACTTACTCATTAAGTTCAATTTAGATGCAAAGTTTTGTAAATACTGAACATCACTATCATATAAAAGTTCCTAGCTAAAGATATACTTATAACAAATAAAGTTGTATGGCTCTGTAAAAGAGCTCAGTAATCTTTCTATGAAAAAAATTGCACGAATCGTTCTATTAGTATTTATTTCTGTTTTTCTATTAGTTGGTATCGTAGCTGGTATAGGTGTCTATAACCCTCGCGCATACGAAGGTGTTCTTAATAAATTGGTGTATGAGAATACCGGCTATCAGTATTCTACTAGCAATCTCTCGATACAGTTTTCACCAACTATAATTACTATCGAAGATTTTGAGCTTATCAATCCTGCATGGGCTCAAAATCCTAAATTATTAGCGGTTCATCATGCCGAGATCTCTATAGATATTGAGCATTTAATAGATAAGAAATTGCCATTTTGGAATGCTTCGGTAAGTGATGCAGAAATTCAATTTATAGAAAATGAACAAGGAGAATTAAATTGGAATACTTCTGTATTAGCCAATCAGTCAAAACCGGTGTTAGGAGAAGAAGAGCCGTTAAATTTAAAAAATGTACTTAGCTTTTCTGAAGTTGATATAAACCGTGTGAGTTTGCGACATCAAAAACAGGATGTGGCTGAAGATGTAGATATATCTTTTTTTAATCTAAAAAGGGCAGATGAAAACTCGGTAGAGTTAAGTGGTGTTGGTATATATCAAGAACAACAAGTTGATATTGTAGGCTCGGTGGACATTGAGGGAGACAATGCTCCTGAGCAGATTTTACAGTTTGCAATGCAAGCCAAAGGGTTGGGTGTTGATTTACAAACGAATGGAACTGTTAATCTGCAAAATATTGATGGCACAAAGCTTTCCTTAAAAGCAAATTCCGATAATTTAGAGAGGTTAGAAAAGTTTTTAGAAATTACCTTCCCTGCGGTGGCGCCCGTGAATGTATCGCTTGAGTTTTTGTCATCACAAGGTAGCTATGAGCTTTCTAAGATCGACTTAAAGCTGGGGGAAAACTATATTTCAGGAGACGTGTTATTTAATCCAAATGATTCATTTGTTCGAGCAAATTTATCTTCAGAAAAAATTGATTTAGGTCCTTTTATATATGCAGAGGCTTCACAAGATACAGAGGATAAAACAAGTCAAAAAATTAAAAATGTAATGAATGGAGAGGCAGAGATAGATTGGTCGTGGATGAAAGCTCTAAATTCAGAAATTAATATAGAGATAGGAGAAATTTTAGCAAATCAGCAAATTTTAAAAGATGCAAGTGCACAGCTGAAACTTGTCGATGGTGTGGTTGATATCAATTCATTAAAAGCGCGCTTAAAGTTAAATGATAAAGAACATCCTGAACGTTCGCTCGTAACAGACCTTGTAGAGATTTCTGGAACGATACAACCATTGGGCAAAAAAACTCAAGGCAAGGATGTTCAATTAGCCATAATTGTAGATGATGGTAATGCAAAGCTAGAGCTACGGGGTGACCTTAATGTAAATGGTTTGGGTGAAAACGATTTGAAAATTGAAGCTGAGGCTAAAAATCTAGATGCGTTGTCAAAATACTTGCAAATAGATCTTTCATCACATCTTCCAGCAAATGCCAGGGCAAATGTTAAGACATCTGAAGATGGGTTACTGATTCCGCAGTTTATAGCTAATATTAATGAGAGCGATGTTTCTGGAAACATCAATGTGGACTGGTCAAATAACGTGATGAAGATTAATGGGGCTGTTAATTCTAAATTATTTGATTTAACACCTTTGGTGTCAGTATCCAAGGATGTAAGCGAAAAGACTGAAGCGAATAAAGGACAAGTTTTTAGCGATGCGGTGATCGATTGGGCTTGGTTGGAGTCCTATGATGTAAATATTGATTTAAATGTAGATAAGTTGGTGGCGGATAAAAATACTTTTCATAAAGTTAACGCAAGCATTGACCTTGGGAATGGCGCTCTACATTTAAAGCCACTGCAAGTGTTTTATGCAGATGGACGTATCAAGGGTTTGTTAATGCTTAAAAAGACTGGCGACTCAGCAAAATTAGTTTCTGAATTAGATGCGATAAATTTAAGTTTAGCAGCTATGGGGGCAACGGGTGATAGTGTACTGGAGGGTGGTATAACGGACGTAGTTATGGAGTTAAGCGGTGAGGGGAAGTCATTGCACCAGATAATGTCTTCTCTGAATGGTGAAATAGTGGCTGAAGTGCAAAAAGGAGTTATTAAGAACGATGCTTTCGAAATCATTGGCTCTGATATTATTTTAGAGTTACTTACTATGTTAAATCCATTTATGAAAGAGGATGAGACTACTGAACTTGAATGTGCAGCTGTAAAATTTACTGCCAAAGATGGAGTGTTAACTAGCAAGAATCAAATGGCAGTGGAAACCACAAAAATGAAGATTGTTGGTGGAGGTATCGTTGATATGAATACTGAAGAATTAGAAATTGGCTTTAGCCCGTCTGCAAAAGAAGGGTTTGGTGTAAATGTGAGTAGTCTTGTTAAGTTTGTGCGATTAGGTGGTACTTTAAGTAACCCTTCCCCCGAAGCGGACCCAGTAGGGATTTTAAAAAGTGGTGCAGCATTGGGTGCGGCCATGTCTTCTGGTGGGCTTTCATTGTTAGTTGAAGGTTTGTTAAAGCGAGTCACAAGTAGTGGATCAGCTTGTACTAAGGCATTGCAGGATGCTAATGAGCCAGAGGAAAAATCTGTGATGACTCCATCAAGTAATAACTAACTAACCTAATCGAAGAACCTTAGAAAATTAGCTAAGCGGTTCATATATCTAAATTTAGTTTGATAACTAAATTGATGTAATTGAAAAATAATGTAAATCTGTTAATAAAACGCTGTTCAATATACTGAAATAAGACTATTTTCCAATCTCACCCCGAATAAAATTTATAAATAAGGGAGAGAGTAATGTCGACGTCTAAAAGTCTTGTAGCCGAGTTTATCGGCACATTCTGGTTGGTGTTTGGTGGATGTGGTAGTGCAGTTCTAGCTGCAACTTTTATTTCTAATGGTGTAATGATTGGGGAAAGTATGCATTATCCATTAGGTATTGGTTTGCTTGGTGTATCTTTGGCATTTGGTCTAACCGTAGTCACAATGGCATATGCAATTGGGCACATTTCAGGTTGTCATTTAAATCCGGCAGTTTCATTTGGCTTGATGGTAGCGGGTCGTTTCCCTGCGAATCAATTAATGCCTTACATTATTGCCCAAGTTCTTGGTGCAATAGCTGCATCAATAATTTTGTATATCATTGCAAGTGGTAATGGGGATTATGGTGGCTTGGCATCGAATGGATACGCAGCGCATTCCCCTGGGGGGTATGACGTAATGGCAGTGTTAGTATGCGAAATTGTAATGACCTTTGTATTTTTGATGGTCATTATAGGGGCGACGGATAGGCGTGCTCCGGCAGGTTTTGCGCCCATTGCAATTGGTCTATGTCTTACACTAATTCATTTAATCTCAATACCTGTTAGCAATACTTCTGTGAATCCGGCAAGAAGTACTGGGCCAGCTCTTATAGAAATGTTAACAGGCATTCAAAATATAGCGGTTAGTCAATTATGGTTATTTTGGATTGCTCCAATTATAGGAGCAGTTATAGCCGGTATTGTTTACAAAACTGTATTCGAGTCATCCGAAAGTTAGTTTGAAATTTCACACTATTAAAAAGGGCGCTTTTTGCGCCCTTTTTAATGTCTGATATGATGACATGTACAACTACAGGGATAATTATGAAGTTTTTAAATAGTATTCTGGCAATAGCGATTATTTTCATCTGTTCCGCGTGTTTAGAGAAACAAAATGAAACTCAAGAGACGAATTTAAATCCAGATGAAGTATTGAAAAGGCAACTCATGGTATACGAGGCTGCCGAAGCCGATCCACGGCAATTTAAAGCAGAATTAAAAGAAAATTGCCCACATTTTGGACATGCTTTGCTTACCACTGCTGAGACCATTCAGCTTGGAACAAGGGTATTTAATGCGGGTGGTGTAAGCCTTACGAAACGAATTTATGAAGGTACTGTCTATAAACTATTGTTCGAAATTAAAGATGACTGTATGAATTTAAGTGATGCATTACAGATCGGTTTAGCAAAAGCAGCTGAATCTGAAGATCATCATGATCAGGCATGGGCTTTGCGTAATGCATTAGACTTAATTATGGGTGGTCCTCCATTGAAGCCTCCTGGTGCGCAATAGTAACTTGCTTATGTCATGTCTAATAGAAATAATTTAAAAAGATATTTGCTTGTATTTTTAATATCGCTGAATTTTACAGCAGTTGTTTTTGCTGGTGAAATTATATCTACAGATAAAGAAAGTTTTGCCAAAGAGTATGCTCAGCTAGGAATGCTATTGGAGAAAGTACAGGATAAGCAAACCGCTATAGAGTATAAGCCTCAAATTGCCAAAGAACTGGAACGAATTAAATTAGCAACCGGGAAAACTAGTAATTTTGATTCACTATCTGAATTAGAAAAGAAATTATTTGTTAAGAAATTTCAAAATAATAATCGTCACTGTGGTTATGTAACAAAGGTGGCACAAGAGCGCAACAGACTTCTCTTGAATGAGGAAGCAAAAAACGAACTCGGTGAGTTGTTAGATCAATTGCTGTAGTAAAAAACTGACTTTAAATATAGTACTGTCCATTCCATGCGACTGTCTCTTGTGGCAATATTTCATTTATGCCCTTTCTGAGAATTCCTAAGTTTCAAAATATATTCATAAAGTTTTTATTCACACATGTAATCGTATTTTCAATATCAGGCTGTGTAGCGTTACTGTTAAATGGTCATCTAAGTTTTAGTCACTATGAAGCTAAAAGTGGGACATTTAAATGTAAACTTCCGGGTGGCGCATTGAGCTCTCGGCTCGATGTGATCGACCGCAGTAATGCTATAGGTGAAACGGTAACGTTTAGTTTAGATTTGGGTTTATTGTGGCGTATAGACCATTTGTTGATAGGTAAACATAAACTTGCAATGCTAAATAACCAATCAAGCAGCCTAAAGGAAAGAAGAAATCAGCTGGATTTGGCCAAACAGAACTATATATCTGGATATCTCGCACAAAATACGGATGGTGTTGAGATAAAGTGGGAGCAGTTTGTTGCGGTAAATAATGCGGAAGTGTTGATCGCGAATACTTATGTGAAGTGGGAAGATAGAGAGGAAGTCCGCGAGTTATTGTTCTCTATTGATGGAGATTACTTAAACATCATTCACTATGCACAAAATGTATCTACTGAATTACAAACATTTACTACCGGTGCTAAAGGATTTTACAAGAGTTGCAATTTTTTCTAGTCGAACTCTCTTAATTAGCGTTAACGGTACGAGAACGCGCCCATTCTCTTAATTGCTCTACTTTTTCTGCCATGACGACTGATAAAGGTTTGGTATTCAACAATTCTTCTAATAACTGAATTTGCTTGAGCGGAGAATTTTCAGCATGTGCTGCATATAGAGCTGAAACCACTGCTTGTTCAATTTCAGCACCTGAGAATCCTTCGCTGATTTGTGCGAGTCTGTCTAGATCAAACTTATCTGAAAGTACGTCCCGTTTATTTAAATGAATGTGAAAAATTTCCTGCCTTGTCTCTTGGTCAGGAAGATCAACAAAAAAGATTTCATCTAATCTCCCCTTGCGAATTAATTCGGGTGGCAAAGCTTCAATGTTATTGGCTGTGATCGCTAAAAAAACAGGATGTGCGCGTTCTGCCATCCAGGTGAGGATTGTTCCAAGCACGCGATCACTTGTGCCAGTGGTGTCGTCACCACTACTAATACCTTTTTCAATTTCATCAATCCATAACACGCAGGGTGACATAGTCTCTGCAGTTTTTATTGCATCGCGAAGATTTTTTTCAGTTTCGCCAATAAATTTATTAAACAGACTGCCCATGTCCAAACGCAATAAGGGCAAGCCCCATACACCAGCAATTGCTTTTGCGGTTAAACTTTTACCACTACCTTGAACGCCGATGAGCAAAACACCTTTAGGGCGATCGAGCCCTTTAGGAGGAGTTTCTGCGATAAATATTTCTTTTCGATGAGATAGCCATTTTTTTAATTTTTTCATTCCGGCCACATCAGAAAATTTTGCCGTGTCATATTCAAAAGATAGTCCATTATCTTTGCTCAATAAGCGATACTTAGCAGCCATGATTTCGGGTAAATCAGATGTAGTGAGTGCCCCATCTACTGCTATAGCTTGACGGGCAAGTCGACGTACATCTTGTTCAGGTAACCCGTTTAAGTTACGTGCCAATAAGCTGACTACCTCATCATCTTGAATGACATGTTTATTGTTCTTTTTCTCATGCCAGCGAATTGCTTCTTGAATGATAATATTTTGAAGCTCTTTTGCGGAAGGTAAACGCAATTCAAAGTGCGCAACAAATTTCTCTAGTTCTGCTGGAATTTTTAAATTATGGCTAATGAAAACTAAAGTGTTGGGACTATTTTCATACTGCAGAGCGATTTCTTTTATGGTGCGAATATTAAATGGGTCTTCAATATAGGGGTGGAAGTCCATGAATAAATAAATTCCAGATTTAGATCCACTGCGTATATGTCTTAATGCTTCAAGCGGTTCTTTGTTGAAGGCTTGCGGACGCATATCGTCCATATCAATCCTCTGTAGGCCTTCGGTTACTGCCCATTTATAGAGATGGCTAGGGTGCTCAATAATTAATTGAGTAAACAATTTTAATACACGTGTTTCATCGTGAGTTTCGATTACAATAATCGGTGTTTTGGACTTGATAAGGACCTTGAGGTCATTCAGTTCATGCATGTTGTGAGAACAGCCCTAGTAAGATAGAAGTATTATTATGCATTGAGTCGTTTTATCACTGAAATTAATAATTATGCAAGAATATGCATGCCCAAGTGCGCGATAAGATGGATTATCTGTGGCTTTATTGCTGAATCGCTAAATTCGCTAAAATTATAAGTTCTTTACAATACCTTTGGTATATGTTGAATATTCGAAAATACTATAACGTTCATTTTATCGATGACAAAATACTTTCTTAGCACAATATCAAGTAAATGGAAGACAAAAACAGTACAAACGAATTACGTGAAATTCGTATCAATCCAATTGTTCCTACCGAATCTGTGTTGGTATCTACCGCTCGCGGTCTACGCCCACGTAAAGATGAAAAACCATTAGAAAGAAATACAGAATCTAGAGTTGAGAAATGTCCGTTTTGCAAGGGCAATGAAGATAAAACACCTCCTACGCTGACAAGTTGGCCGCCAGATGGAGAAGGAGAGTGGTCAATACGCATTGTTGAAAACTTATTTCCAGTATTAAGTGATCGTCAGATCTCCCAGAATCTAAGATTTGGTTTGCAACATGTTATTGATGGTTACGGCCGTCACGAAGTCGTTATTGACCACGATAATCACTCAATCCATGTGGACCATATGTCTCAGGAACACCTGCATGCATTATTTAAAATATACCGCGATCGCATGCAAGTACTTTATGATAGTGATGCACGCATTAAATACGTATTGGTGTTTAAAAACTTTGGGCCCGCGGCAGGGGCGAGTATTGCGCACACGCATAGCCAAATCGTTGCTATGCCTGTAGTACCCGAAAATGTATCCAATGAACTACAACATTCACATGCGCATTATCAAAAATTCAATCAGAATATTTTTTCACACCTTGTCGATGAAGCTTTAACTTTTGAAGCAACCATTTACGATCGTGAGTCGGGTGAAGTGCGTCGCAAGGTGGATGTTGGCCAATATGTTATTGAAAAAACAAAACGTTTTATTGCTATTAAACCCTTTGCTAGTCGTTTTGAGTGGGAGGTGCAAATTTTCCCACTATATCCACAAGCAGATTATTTAGAATGTAGCGATGATGATTTGGAAGACTTTGCTTGGTTGTTAAAGCGTACCATGCTGCGACTCAATAATGTTATTGGCGGGGCGCAATACAACTATTTCTTGCATTCTATTCCCCATGGCGATGAGTTTACCAAACATAAAGATAGTTATCAGTGGCATCTAGAGATATGTCCACGCACAAGCATACCTACTGGCTTTGAATTAGGTTCAGGATTATTTGTAAGTACGGTTAGCCCAGAAGATGCAGCGCAACAATTACGTAATGTTGAGATCGATTAAAAATTAATTAAGAAATATATTTATTCTGAAGGGAAAGTTTTAAAGGCCTCGTCAACAATGACCTTGATACGTTGCTTTCGATTTTCATCTGGCATATCTAGATTTGCCAACCCCTCAACACTGTTTTGCCATATTGCCTTATGACTATCACGGTCTCGGATTGAAATTAATAATTTTCCTTGCTCAAATTTTGCAGTATCTTTTGGAATATTTTCAAGCTCTGGTTCCTCTGTATATAACTCTTCAATCTCGTTTTGTGATGCAGTATCACCAAGCAAAATTGTGTAATTTAATAGATACGAACTGCTGTTATTTGTATTGCCAAGGTTTATACCGTAGGAATCAAGCTTTTCTATAATTTCCTTATCAAGTTGTTCTTGCACATTGTTGTCTTTAAACCTAGGCGAATCGAAAAAGTATTTTCTACCCCAAGATAAACCTGAATTACTGATGTCACTAACTACGCTTTCTTCTGCCCGAATATTATTTTGAGAAAATAAGCTAATAACAATAGCAGCAAAGATGATTAGCAATGCTTGAGCGAGACGGTGTAAGCAAAATACTTGCATATTACTCATTGGAATAATCCTTATGGATTGACTATATAATTATAGTTTTCAGATGTAGTATAATTGTTTATATATAAGATTAAACTATAGAAATTTTATGTTTTTCATAACAATTTCTCATAGAAAACGTACTACTTGTACGCTTTTTTCTGTTTATAAGATGTATTTCGGGCAGGTTTGGGGTAGTTATGGCAAATTTAATATTTGGCGTAATATTTATAATGATATTAATTCCGGATTTTTATACTACCCTTAACAAAACTTCTGTGTTTAAGCATTAACGGTAATTATTATTCACGTGTTGCATAAAAAATTACACTTTCTACGATAATTAATGCTGTAGAGTTGTTTAAGAATTTTTTAACTTTAAAATTCGCTAATTACTCAAAGTGGAAATTATAATTAGTGCTCTCATTAAGATAAGTCTATGATCATTGTTTTTACATTCACAAGTATTGCAATAATATTAGTGGTTGCGATTCATTACGAAGTGCTAACTCATTTGTCAGAAAAGCATTTTAAACGCGAATGGCCATCAAGACTATTACTACCTGTAGGAGTATTAATTGTAATTTTAACTCATGTCATTGAAATATGGGTGTTTGCTTTTGCGTATTTATTAATATTTTTATTCAATGGGGTAGGGGATATTGTTGGTGAGTTTAACTATACAATCTTAGATTACGTTTATTTTTCGTTTGTCAATTACACTTCCTTGGGCTATGGAGACTTAGTGCCAATCGGACATATTAGATTTATAGCGGGTACCGAACCACTAGTAGGTTTAGTATTGATAGCATGGTCAGCATCTTTTCTTTATATAGAGATGCAACGCATAGTTAAAAATAAATAATGATCGCCATTAGCTGAAAACGGTCATTTTATAACGATAAATTAATTGATGGACGATACACCACCAGAAGATCAAAATAAGCAATTAGGCAAAGGTATGATTATCATCGCCTGGGTGTTGATTTTTGGCATGTTGGTATGGTTTTTCGGCATATTAGAAACCAACAAACGCAATCCAAATCAACATGTCAGCACACAAGTATTGAATGGTGGTGAAAAAGAAGTGGTGTTACAAAGTAGCTCATATGGGCACTACATTGCTACTGGGAAAATAAATGATACAAAAGTTACTTTTCTTGTAGATACTGGTGCAAGTTATGTTTCAATTCCTGAAAACGTAGCTAAAAAAATAGGTTTAATAAAAGGTGCGCCTATGTTGGTATCCACAGCGAATGGGAATGTTACAGTTTACGCAACTGTATTAGATGAAGTCAGTATTGGGGGAATAAAGCTTCATGATATTAAGGCTGATATCAATCCGCATATGCGCGGTGATGAGATTTTATTAGGCATGTCTTTTTTACGTAACTTGTCTGTTACTCATGCGGGTGATCAGTTAACTATTCGACAATAGCGTTGTACCCAGATAGTCTTCTTATTAAATCCTAAATTTAAAAATTAAACTTGAGACTGTTTAATGTCTAAGAGAATTACCTTACTTCAAGCTTTTAAGAGTGTAGTTGCATCCTTTGTAGGAGTGCAGAGTAAAGAAAACCATGAGCGCGACGCAATGTCGGATGAGAATTTAGTTCCGATCATTGCGGTAGGAACTATCTTAGCAGTCATAGTGCCCTTATTTTTATACCTAATTGCCAAAATTATTATTTGGCAATTAGGTGCATCTTAAATTTTAAAATCAGTATTTAGTATTTTAGGTACTTGGATATTTTTTAATTGTATGTATCTAGGTAAGCCATCTTTGTAAGGTGGATAAGCTTCACCTTTAATTAACGGCGCTAAGTAAGTTCGACACCGATTAGTGATACCTAAGCCATCTTTAGTGATGTAACTGCGCGGCATCATTTTTTCTACATTAGCGACCCTTGCTAGTGTTGTACTGCCAATTTTCCATTTATATGGTTTATTTGAAACTCGAACAATCGTAGGCATCACAGCAGTCTTGCCTTGTAATGCAAATTGAACCGCAGCCTTGCCCATTGCATAGGCATGATCCACGTCTGTTTTTGAAGCAATGTGTCTGGCAGCTCGTTGTAAATAATCTGCAACGGCCCAGTGATACTTATAGCCGTGTTCTTGTTTGATCATGTCAGCAATTACCGGTGCAACACCACCTAATTGTTTGTGACCAAATGCATCAGTACTGCCCGCATCTGCTAGAAATTTACCGTCTTCAAAACGAGCACCTTCAGATACACAAATTACACAAAATCCGTATTTTTCAACGCATTCTTTAACCCGGTTAAGCACTAGGTCTTTATCAAAAGGAATTTCCGGGAAAAGGATAATGTGCGGCGCGTCGCCTTCTTGTTCTTTAGCTAAACCACTTGCTGCTGCAATCCAACCTGCATGACGACCCATGACTTCCATAACAAATACTTTGGTGGAAGTTTCGGCCATAGATTTTACGTCAAATGCAGCCTCCTTAATGGAAACCGCAACGTATTTCGCAACCGAACCAAAACCAGGGCAGTTGTCAGTAATGGGTAAATCGTTATCCACGGTTTTTGGTATACCAATGCATTGAATTGGGTAACCCATTTTTTTGCTTAGTTGTGAAACTTTGTGGGAAGTGTCCTGTGAATCTCCTCCGCCATTATAAAAGAAATAGCCAATATTATGTGCTTTGAATACTTCGATAAGTCGCTCGTATTGCTCTCGGCTTTCTTCAACACTTTTTAGCTTGTATCTACAAGAGCCAAATGCGCCAGATGGAGTGTGCTTTAGTGCTGCGATTGCGCTGGCAGACTCTTTTGAAGTGTCAATTAAGTCTTCTGTCAACGCGCCAATTATGCCGTTGCGTCCAGCATATACTTTGCCAATTTTATTTTTGTGTTTGCGTGCGGTTTCAATGACTCCACAAGCTGTAGCGTTAATAACGGCGGTAACCCCACCAGATTGTGCGTAGAATGCGTTACGTTTTTCCATGATGATTAGTTTATTCGTTTAGTATTTATGATTGGGTTTAGTGTTCTTCTGTTTAAAATTAATAGGTTAATATTTACAGGATAATGCGCGTTCAATTTATATACTTATCCTATATTTTTATTCTAGTTTAGCTAATTAGAGTAGTTGGCGCTGCCTTAATTCTCCATTATGGTGTATAAAATTTTAGAATTAATGGAGTAGCAGATATGCGAGTAATTTTATTAGGTGGGCCGGGTGCAGGTAAAGGTACGCGTGCTAAATTTATTGAGGAATTGTTTGCTATTCCGCAAATTTCCACTGGCGATATGTTAAGAGCAGCCGTAAAGGCAGGTACACCTCTTGGTCTTGAAGCTAAAAAGGTAATGGAATCAGGTGGGCTTGTATCGGATGAGATTATTCTTGGCTTGGTGAAAGATCGTATAGCGGAAAATGACTGTTCAAATGGTTATATATTTGATGGTTTTCCTCGCACCCTAGCACAAGCTGAGAGCCTTAAGGCTCAGGGTGTTGATATTGATTATGTGGTTGAAATTGATGTCAGCGATGAAGAAGTGATCAAGCGTATGACAGGTCGTCGCGTACATCCCGCATCTGGACGTACCTATCATATTGTTTTTAATCCACCTAAAGTTGAAGGTAAAGATGATGAAACAGGCGAAGACTTGATTCAGCGTGAAGATGACCGTGAGGAGACCGTTAAAGAACGTTTGAAGGTTTATCATGATCAAACTGAGCCACTTATTAATTACTACACCAGTTGGTCTAACAGTGGTGAAAGTGATGCACCGAAGTATAGAAAAATAGGTGGTGTAGATACGGTTGATGAAATTCGTCAACAAATTAAGGATGCATTAAGCTAAGTTCTGGAAACCCTGGTTTATATGTGACTTCGATAAAATAGTTAATTGAAAGTATTACTTGCGATAGCTGCCTTATTTGCTTTGGTTTGGTATTGGCAAGATAGCCTTCGTAGCCGTGAGTTTGCGCTCAAGAGGTGTCGTAAGTTATGTGATGAGCATAATGTGCAACTACTGGATCAATCTATTCATGTTGCACGTCTTCGGTTAGGGAAAACTGCACGACATAATTTATTCATACGCAGATTTTATGCATTTGAATTTAGTATAGGCGGAGTAGATCGCCATAATGGTGTGGCAGTGGTAGCGGGTGAAAGGATAGAATACCTCTCATTATTGCATCCAGAGGGTGAGATAATTGAAGGCAGCCTACCAAGCTAGCTTATTGAACTCTAAATTCTTTAATGTCCCAATTTTCTTTGTTTGCATCTATCCGTAAGCAAGAGATCCCATTTTTTTGTATGCGTGTTTTTCCAGCTGCACCGGGATTAAGTACCCAGGGCTCAGCACTTTGATCAAATACAAGTTTATGGCTATGCCCATAAATTATGACTTTGGCCTGAGGGAAATTATTACGTAGTTTTTCATGCCACGTTACATAATCTGAAAAGTGTTCATCGCCATGAGTAATTGCAATGGTGCCCCCAGGTAATGCAACTTCTGCTATATGTGGAATAGCATGTAAATCTTTATGTTCTACTGTATTCCATTGTGCAACATTGTCATTATTACCACGTACGGAAACTACATTTGCGCAGATTTTTTGCAGATGTTTAATAACATTGATGGACCCAATATCTCCTGCATGCAGGATTAAATCGCAACCATTAAGATGTTCTAAAATGGATGGGTTAATATGAGTATGCGTGTCTGATAACACACCAATCTTAACGATATTGTGTTTGGCATAGTTGACATACTGTGTATTTTGGCTTTTGTCCATGAATGAAATGTAATGCATTCTGAGTATGCTGAGCAATATTGCATAGCAGATATACTAATAGTGGAGTAAGTAAACTAATTGCGTAACCAAGCTATCTCCAGCGCAGTTTTTTTACCTATTACGCAAGTCTTAAGGCTGTTGGCCATAGCAGATTTTGTTGCGCTATATGCGATCGTACCTGCCATAATTTCAGCGCGCCTTTGTGGATAAAGTGGATTGCGTTCGGGTTCACCTAAACCATCAGGTGTTACTGGGTTGCCTAAGGCGTCATATTTATCACTCGCACCTACTGTGTGTAGTAACTCATGTGCAATCACTATATTGTTTTGCTTAGCCTGTTCATTACTTGCAAATGCATGCACGATGCCTAGTAAGCCTTTTTGAATGCCAAGGGAATGCTCTAGTTTTTGATTGACTTTGTCATCATGGTATAAAACAAAGATTCGCACACGGTGTTTATTAGAAATATCATCAGGTGTGTTTTGCATGGCCCACCAGCGAAGCTTCATGCTCCATAAAGCAATAGAAAAAGGGTTGGAGTCTGAACCAGGTGGTTTTGGCGGTAGACTGGATACGCTTCTACCCAAAGTCGTAATTGTCGGCGTTGAACTGACCACGTCATATTTCTCGCTCTCACGTTTAATGAACTTATCGATATCAGAAAAGCTTTTAGTACTAAGTTTTTCAATATACTGTTCAACAGAATCAGTGGAATCAGCATTAATAGGGAATATCACAACTTCTAAAGGCTTGTACCAGCCTTGTGTAACCATGCGTTGATCTTGGGTATATAAAAGTACTGCGGCCAAGACAACGGTTAATATTAATATCCTAAGATTTTTGAATGTAAAAATACGCATTAAACAAGCATAAGATTTATAATTGCGATGACAACAAAACTTAGATTATTGGCTGTAAACAAAAGCCATCTGGTATGACTTACTTAACATGATGCATCGAATTCAGCTGGAATCAGGAAAATATACCTTCTGGGCAGAATCACATGAGTCGATTCTAGATGCAGCAATTCGTGCCGGTGTACCGCTAAATTATGGTTGCAGCAATGGCAACTGCGGTTTGTGTAAAGCGCGGATAATCTCTGGTACAACTTCGCAAATTCGAGCACATGAATATGTTGTGCGTGATGCCGAGAAAATCCAAGGACATGCATTAATGTGTTCGACATCATGCCAAAGTGATGTGGTTATTGATGTGGATGTAATTGCTAGTGCAAGTGATATTCCAGCGCAAGATTTACGCGTCAAAGTGCGTAAGATTGATCGAATTAGCGAGGACTTGGCTATTATTACTATGCAGATTCCCCGCAGCATGCGGTTGCGATTTATCGCTGGTCAATATGTAAGAGTATACGATGATCAGCAGCGATCACATGAATATGCAATTGCAAGCTGTCCGTGTGATGAAAAACATATTGAATTCCATGTACGAAAACTCGAAGGCGATGCGTTTTCAAATATGGTGTTTAAACAGCTTGGTGTAGGAGATTGGTTAAATATTCAAGGACCTTACGGAAACTTTGTAATTGACGATACAAAGGATACTCCAATTGTGATGATCGCATTTGATACAGGATTTGCAGCGATTAAAAGCTTATTGGAGCATGTCACCGCGCAAGACAAGGAACGGTTG
>CAJICL010000157.1_pt1 | contig 19615 bp, 17 predicted proteins | sample 9199671 | NCBI WGS metagenome assembly CAJICL01 (sample SAMEA7708341, study PRJEB35096) | sediment metagenome | biome: marine neritic benthic zone biome [ENVO:01000025]; feature: sediment [ENVO:00002007]; material: shallow marine sediment [ENVO:03000034] sea grass bed [ENVO_01000059] ... | reverse complement strand
TAACCGCATCCATAAAAATAACCGACACGATTACACTCATCCAAAATGGAAGCTGTAAGTAATTTAATATGCCCCAGCCATTTGCTACAGCCAATGAGGCCATTCCTATTGCGGCCGCAGGAAATATCAAACGAATAACTATGGTGTTAAGTGCGACGATCAAAAGGTTATTTATCCAGCGAAGACCCTTGGCAACACTGAGTGGTCTTCGTGGTGATATTATTTCCCAAATAGCCATTATTCCAAGCACGCCAAAGAAGATAACAAAGCGAATAAACGCTTCATAATTTGTAATAAATTCGCTTAAAGGCACGGCTGATTTCTCTAATAAGTATTAATACGTCTTTAATTTGAATCTATATCTAAGATACTCTAAGATACTCAATAGATCAATTGAATAATATAATCTACAATGTCGTCTACTACATTCAAGAAAGAGCTATTTGCCCAATTTGCACAAGTTGGTAAATCGCTTAGCAATGGCAACCGCTTGGAATTACTTGAGTTTTTAGCTCAGGGGGAGCGTAATGTTGATGAGCTAGCTAAAATATCGGGTCTTACCGTGGCTAATACTTCTCAGCATTTGCAAAGCTTGCGTCAATCGGGATTAGTTAAATCAAAATCCGTAGGACAAAAGGCAATATATAGTTTAAGTGATTATTCTGTAGTGGCGCTATTAGCACTCTTGCGTGAGATTGCAGAAAAAAACTTAGCTGAGATTCAAATTTTGGTGGCTAATTACTTAGCATCAAAAGATGATTTAGAACCCATTTCACGAGACGAACTATTAAAACGGGCAAACAAAGGAACCGTAACAGTCGTTGATGTAAGGCCAGAAAGTGAGTATCAATCAGGTCATCTTCCAAATTCTAAAAACATTCCGTTATCAGATTTAATAAACAAACTAAACAACTTACCTAAATCAAAAGAAGTCATCGCATATTGTAGAGGACCTCATTGCATTTTGGCTTTCGATGCAGTAGCTCAATTGCGTTCAAAAGGCTATAAAGCAAGACGTCTAGAAGATGGATTTCCAGAATGGAAGCAAGAAGGATTTCCAATTGAAGAAGGGCTCAGCAGTGCAAACTAATGGGTTCAGAAAGAACGTTATTGACCAAAAGCGAGCGAAAGCAAAATAAGTTAATATACCCTTAAAATAATATTTTGAATCAAAATTCAAAAAGGTACGTTTAATTGTTTGCGATATTTAATTTGGGACTATTATGTATCGAAATAATATTAATAGTCGCTTGGTTATTAGATCCAAAAGAAAGCTATGTCTCCGTAATAGTTGTGTTAGGGGTTTTACTGGTAATCATGGAGTCATATAGAAGGTTTTTAATAAAAGAAAATAAGTAAGTATGTCCACTTTAGGCCGAAAGCAGGCATAAATTTAAACCGCTTAGAGGATTTTCAGGTTGGGCTCAATAAATAATATGTTCACAATGTCCGCTATGATTACCATGGATGGCAGAAGTGTAGAAATTGCAGGAGCAAATTTCTACCGACCCAAAGTGGACATTATAGTTATGAACAAAACAGCATGCTGATCCTGCACTTAATATTCTCAAAAAAAGTAGAAATGCCTATCTTACTAATCTTGGCAAATTTTCAAATGTAGTTAGATTTTTTATATTGAATTTATATTCTTTTAGAGCATTTATAAGCGCTTTGTTTGAAGAAAATATTTCGCGCACAATATTTAAAGGTGTTGAGATATCTTGCGCATATTTATCATAGATATATTCTACTAATTTGTCGTGTGTATTTTTATTCGCATCTTCTAAATTTGCTAATTGTTCAAATATGCTGTCCCTGTCATCCTCAGACAATAAATTGATTATGTTTTTATAAAGTCCTTTAGTATTTTTAATTAATTCATTTTTGTTTTCATAACTTCCATAATCGTCAATACGAACTAATTTAGTTAAATCATGCCTGATGCTCTTAAGTGATCGAGCACTATGAACTAAATTACGAACTGATGCCGTCCAAAGAGCAAGATTGCTAGTTTCTCCATTTGATAATTCAGTTCGCTTTAAATCTAGTGAAAAAGAAATAATCTCGGACTCTAGGCGCTTGATATACTCATAACGTTCTCGTTTAGGCATGTTTATAGAAACTAAATCTGTATGTTTTCCAAGTATCAAAGCTTGATCTTCTGTCGAAACTTTTAATATTTGCATGTTTAATTTGATTACTTGAATAATCATATGCTCAATTTCTAGTTTAATTGCATCAAATGAAATTGTTGGCAAGTTATGGTCGACGTTTTTAATAAATAATGTTCCTGAACCTTTGCTTTCTTTGAAAGTATTTTTTATATACTTTGAAATTAATGAGAGAAATGGCAAGAATAGAAAAATACCAATTGCATTAAATGTATTATGAAATAATACTAAAGTATATAAAGGGTCGGTTACTCCAAATATTTTTACTATTAAATACAATAATGCAGGTAAGAAAAGTATCGATAGAATATCTATAATTAGATTAAATAACACATGAAATAGTGCAACTTGTTTTTTTGCAGATGCGCCAGATAGTGCACCTAAAACAACAGTAATTGTAGTGCCTAAGTCAGCTCCAACTACGGTAGCGGCAGCTTGTGGAAGCGATATTGTTCCAATGCTTAATGCACTTAAGGTAACTGCCATCATTGCTGAGCTAGATTGAATTATTGCGGTAACTATAATTCCAAGTATGAAAAAGTAAAAAATATTGTGATCAGTATATTTAGTAATATCGACAGATGACACATAACCTTCCATACCACTTTTCATGAACCCCAATCCAAATAGTAATAAACCAAAACCAAAAATAAATTTAGAAATGGATCTGGCACGTTTGTTTTTGGAAATAAATGTAAGACCTAAAGCACCAAGCGCAATGATTGGTAGGGAATATTGTTCGATATCCAATTTAAATCCGAAAATAGCAACAACCCACCCAGTAAATGTTGTGCCCAGATTGGCGCCCATAATAATTCCTAATGCATTTTGCATCGGTATAAATTGTGAACCAACAAAGGCAAGCACCATTAAAGAAACCAATGAGCTGCTTTGCAGAAGCGCAGTTAAGACAGTGCCACTTATAATTGATTCAACTGGGTTTTTAGTATGATTGCGAAGAACTTGGACAAACTTACGTCCACCTAAATCGTGCATTGCATTTTCTATTCTTGAAATGCCGTATAAGAATAAGCCCAATCCTGCTAAAAAATGCCAAACTTCATGCATGTAACAATTCGACTTGAAAAGTATTATTGAATATGGATTTCCATATTACTAGTATCGCTAGTAATATGAAATGTGCTTGTGTAAGAGTCAGTTAGTAGTGATTGTTTTGCGTTTAATAAAACGTGTAACTACTATAGGTCTGAGGTGAGAATTTTATAATTGTTGGAAATTGCTTGGAGGCAACCCCCATGTTGTTACTCATGTTCGCACGGTCGTTCTCGATATCCTGTATTTTGCGACGCTAGTGTATCCGTGCATGCCGTCGATGTGCTCACTTTTCTAGTGATTTCGATATACAAAAGAACTAGAATTTCTTGCTTCCAGTAGCTTAGTTAGATCTGTAGCTATATGCGCCGTTTCATCTAATAGTACGTCAATAAATTCTTCATCATCATCTAATTTATTTAGATTCTCTTCAGTATTTTTCAATATGTCTTGATATTCAGTGCGTGTAGCTTCTACTAACTTGTACTCTTTTTTTCTTGTTGACTCTAGTAAAGAAATTGTTTTTTGATTTCTCACATCATAATCCAAATGAAAAATCTCAATTAAGGAGTTGAATTTCTCATTCGCTTTAATTCTGCTGCTATGCATATCGGATGTTAGGTCTATAATTTGTCTGTCAATATCGCCAATATGGTGATTCACTGGAGAGATTGAGCTTGGAGGTAGAGCATTTTTCAGTGCACGCTCGCCATATTCTTCATCTTCAAATACGGTATTGAAATCAATATCCGGTACTACGCCATTATGTTGTGTGCTATCGCCATCTATTCGAAAGTATTGAGCAATGGTTGCTTTTAATTGTCCAAGTCTAGAATCATCGCCCGTATTAAAGTTATTCAAATCAACAAGCTGTTGTACAGTGCCTTTTCCAAAAGTGGTTTCGCCTACAACAATGCCGCGATGATAATCCTGAATAGCACTAGCTACAATTTCAGAAGCTGAGGCACTATAGCGGTCTACTAATACTATAAGAGGTCCGTGGTATGAAATATTTGAATCTCGATCACGATGTACTTCAATGTGACCGCTTGAATCTTGGACTTGAACGATAGGGCCTTCATCGATAAATAGTCCGGCTAATTGTGTAGCTTCAGTAAGTGAACCACCGCCATTGCCGCGTAAATCAAGTATTAACGCATCGATTTTTTGTGACTTGAGGTCGGTCAGTAGATTGTCTACATCGCGTGTTGTACTTCGATAATCTTTTTCGCCACGTTGATAGGCAGCAAAGTCTATATAGAACGTCGGTACATCAATTACACCAATGTTATAATTTTGTGCATTATCTTCAATAGAAATTACTTCGCTTTTCGCAGCTTGTTCTTCTAATTTTATTTTATCGCGAGTTATTTTAATTTCTTTTATGTTGGCAGCTTGTCCTTCGTCTCCTGGTAAAACTTGTAATTTCACTATAGTGCCTTTTGCACCTCGAATGAGTTCAACCACTTCTTCTAAACGCCAACCAACTACATCTTTAAAATCTCTTTCACTTTGTTGAGCAATGCCAACAATCCTATCAGAGCCATGTAATAAACCACTTAAGTCTGCAGGGCCACCAGGAATTACTTTTTCAACTACGGTATATTCACCGTCTGTACGAAGTAGGGCACCTATGCCCTCAAGTGAAAGACTCATTCTGATTTCAAAATTTTCAGAAGTTCTTGGAGATAAATAATTTGTGTGCGGTTCTAATGTGCTTGCAAATGCATTGATAAAGAGTTGGTACACATCTTCCGCATCTATCTGATTGCTTCGTTTGGCAATACCGTTATAACGTTTCTCTAGAGTTTCTTTAATCTCAGATGGTTTTTTATCTGCAAGTTTTAATGTGAGCACATCGTTTTTAACGCGTTTTCGCCAAATTTCATTTAGCTCATGGCTATTGTTTGCCCATGGCATTTCAGATCGATCGATGATGAGTTCTTCGTCAATATTAAAGTTAATTTTCTCTTTTAACTGATCTAAAGCATATAAGACTCGCTCATCAACGCGAGCTTGATAGAGTCTAAACATTTGAAACGGGGCGCTTAATTCTGTTTTAGTAATTGCGTCGTCAAGTTTGAAGCGAAATACCTGGAAACTATCGATATCTTTTTGATAAAAATAACTGCGGTTAGGGTCAAGTGCATCAATATATGAATTTAAAATTTCGTCTGATAGAGAATTATCTATATTGAAGTCTTTGTAGTGATACTTATCAAGGAAATGAGTAATTAGCTTAGTGGCCCGGGTATGTTGTTTTCCAGGTGCGAGAATATCGCTGGTAGTGCTATACGTAAGACTCGTCGTAAATAGCGTGATGGCTATTAAGCATAATAGTGCTAAATTTCTTGTTTGTTTTCTCAAAATAAATATCTTGTTGATAAAAGTGGAGGCAAGGAGTCTTGGCATTTACATATTCTTAGGTGATCGTTGAAACGAATATAAAATGTAATTTAACCTTGCAAGTTACTCGAAGTTGTTATTTTATTTCAGTGTAAAAAATGCAGTATATATTTGTAAGCAATTGATTGTAAGGACTATATTTAACTTGTTATCCATTTTACTATTAGAGCGGCATAAAGTGCTGCCCATAGACGATAAACCGGGTAAAGTTATTGAGAGAAGCAGTTAATATATCTTACTGACATGTCTAAAAGTTATATAAAGACCACAAAAATAGAATAAAAATCCATTGGCTACTCAGAATACTATCGTAATTGGAAAGAGCGATGAGGTGCAAAGTCTTTTTCTTAACCGAGCGAATCGTCATGGCCTGATTGCGGGTGCTACAGGCACTGGTAAAACGGTTACTTTGCAGATACTTGCAGAGGGCTTTTCAGACGCTGGTGTGCCTGTATTCGCGGCGGATATTAAAGGTGATTTGAGCGGTATCAGCCAAGCGATTGAGGAGAAACAGAAACTTATTGAGCGGGCGGCAAAGACCGGAGTTGAGGGTTATGCGCCACGGGCCTTTCCCACTATGTTCTGGGATATCTTTGCAAAACAAGGTCACCCAGTACGTACCACTATTTCTGAAATGGGGCCATTGTTATTGTCACGCTTGCTAGATCTAAATGACACACAAGAAGGCGTGCTTAATATTGCCTTTAAGCTGGCAGATGATGAGGGTTTATTATTATTAGATTTCAAGGATATACGATCTATTCTTAATTATGTAGGTGAAAATTCAACAGCGCTAACAGTGGACTATGGAAATGTTAGCAAACAATCTATAGGTGCGATTCAACGTCGTTTGTTGGTGTTAGAGCAACAAGGAGGCAAAAACTTTTTTGGCGAGCCTGCCCTCAAGCTGAGTGACTTAATGCGCACAAATGAAGATGGTAAAGGTTATATCAATTTATTTGCTGCCGATGAATTGATGCAAAATCCAAGACTTTATTCCACCTTCTTGTTGTGGCTGCTAGCTGAATTATTTGAAGAATTACCAGAAGTGGGGGACCCTGATAAGCCTAAAATGGTGTTTTTCTTTGATGAAGCCCATTTACTCTTCAACGATGCGCCTAAAGCGCTCATTGAAAAAGTCGAGCAAGTTGTGCGATTAATCCGTTCTAAAGGTGTCGGGGTGTATTTTGTTACCCAAAATCCGATCGATGTGCCAGATGAAGTATTGGGTCAATTAGGGAATAGAATTCAGCATGCCTTGCGCGCCTATACACCGCGAGATAAGAAGGCCGTAAAAGCTGCCGCGACAACCTTTCGAGAGAACCCTGATCTTAATACTGAAAAAGTAATTACCGAACTCGGAGTAGGCGAGGCTTTGGTGTCTGTGCTTGATCCTGAGGGTGTGCCAACGATTGTTCAACAAACGAAAATTAGGCCTCCAGAATCACGTATGGGGCCTGCAACAAAACCGGAACGCAAAGAAGTTTTTGGTCTGAGTCCAATTAAAGGAGTTTACGATACAAAAGTTGATCGTGAAAGCGCATCTGAAATACTCAAAGCACGTACGGAAGAAGCTGCTAAACAAGCTGAAAAGCAAGTAAATGAAGAAAGAGAATATAAAGCGAACAAGTCTAAATCAAAATCAACACGTAAGAGGCGAAGTAGTAGAGAATCAACTACACAAACGGTAGTGAAGAGTGCTACAAAAATTGTTACATCGCGTTTAGGTCAATCAATAATTAGAGGCATCATGGGTTCAATCTTTAAAGGTAGGTAGTAGGTTATATAATGGCTGAAAATTTACTTAGAAAATGGGAAGAGTGTCTGAATAGCGGCGACCTTGAGGGTATCGTAAGTTTGTATACAGATAATGCTGTATTGTGGGGTACATTTTCAGACATTATTCGTGATACTCCAGAATTAATTAGAGAATATTTTGAAATTTTATTTTATAGAAAAAATCTCAAAGTAAATTTTGGCGAGTCTAATTTAAGAAGTTTTGGTCAAGCTGCAATATATTCGGGTGAATACGAATTTTCTTATGAAAGTACTGAAGTGATAAAATGCCCAGCACGATTTTCATTTGTTTTTTATAAAGGTGAAGGTGAAATATATAGAATAATAGATCATCATTCATCACTTACACCTGATACCTGTTTAAAATAATAAACCACTTATAATTCTATCTAACCCTTTATTTATATCTTCATCTGTTAGGGCACCATAAGATAAACGCAAGTAACAACCGGATTTAATTCCAAATGCAGAGCCCGGTATTGTTGCAACGCCATGTTTTTCGATTAATATTTGTGCAAGTTGCATATCATCTTGCTTTGTATCGATATTGAGCAGCGTATAAAATGCACCTTCTGAGCTGGGTGTTGATTTTAAATTCGATAAAGCGCATAGCTTTCCTAGTACTAATTCTCTTTTGACAGACATTGCATTTCTTTTTGTAGCTAAAAAGTTATTTTCTGCACTGAGTGCGCCTATTGCGGCATGTTGCGATATTACAGGCGGTGAAATTAATATAGTGTCTTGAATTTTCTTAACTGCCGGTAATAAATGTTCGGGTATTACCATGTAACCAATCCTCCAGCCCGCAAAGCCATACCCTTTAGAAAATGAAAATAATGAAATGGTGTGTTGCTGAGTGTCCTTGTGTGAAGCACTAGAAAAATGCTGGTGTCCTTGATAATAAAAATCTTCATAAGCTTCATCGCTTATGTGATAAATGTTTTTTTCCAAGCATAATTGATTAATTTCTAGCAGTTCTTGTTTGCTATATACAGCACCACTTGGGTTGTTAGGGCTTATAGTAATAATTGCCTTAGTTTTATTAGTGATGGCTGATCTGATTTGATCAACATCAAGATGGAAATCTTCTTTGCATGGTACCAATATAGGTTTGCAACGCTCCATGGTTAATGACATTTCATGATTGAAGTAATAAGGAAGAGGTAATATCACTTCATCGCCAGGGTCAGTAATAGCCAATATCGCTGTGTTAAATGCCATATTTGACCCGGCAGTAACTATCACAGCATTGCCTGAGTTAATGTCAATGCTATTGGTTGTTTTTAACTTCTCTATTAAAGCTTGCTGAAGCTCAGGTATACCTTCTACCGGTCCATAGCGGTTGATCGATTCATCAGTTAAACATTCTTGAACACTACTAAAGGCTTCTGGAGGTGGTCCATAAAAAGCGATTCCTTGCCCAAATGAAATGGTGCCTGGGTTGTTTCGGGTTAATGCACCTATGTGAGGAATAATAGGGCTTTGAACAGCATCCAGCCGTTTGCTACTTTTCATCTTGAACTCTGGAGAGTGGTTTTATATGGTTATACGACGATAAATATCTGAGACTTTATACGGCAGCTTATCTACATGATCAACCACAGCAAAATTTACTGCACCATACATGTGTTGTAAGTAATCCATTGCTTCATCATCAATCGTAATGCAAAAAGGATGTATGCCTAGAAATTTTGCTTCGATTAATGCCCGTCGGGTATCTTCAATGCCATAAGGCCCACGGTAGCCATCTTGATCGTCCGGACGTCCATCTGAAAGGGTTATTAATATTTTGGTGCGAGCTTCTACTTGGTGTAGTAATTTTGTGAGATGTCTAATTGCTGCACCCATGCGAGTGTAATTTTGTGGTTCTATTCCGCTAATACGTGCTTTAACCTCATCATTATACATTTCGTCAAATTCTTTTACTTTGTATAATTCGCAGCATTTATGAGTAACACCTGAGAATCCATAAATTGCATAACGATCCCCAAGTATTTCAAGTGACTCACAAAGCAGTACTAGTGCTTCTCGTTCCATTTCGTTAATCCAGCCTGCAGTAGAACCACTCATATCTACCATAAACATTACGGCGATATTGCGGTCCACTTTGCGGCACTTGGTAAATAGGTTTTGTGAGGCTTCCATACCGATTTTGGTATCAGCATAGGCTTCTACTAAGGCATCAAGATCAATTTCATCACCGAAAGGTTGGCGTTTGATGCGTTTATCATCTGCGCGCAATGCTTCAAAGGTTCTGTGCAAATGTTTTAGTAAACCACGATGTTTGTGAAGCGTGTTATTAACAAAGTTATTATGTACTGGTTGTACATCAATTTCTTTGAGATGACACCATTCCTTACGATATTTTTGTCGCGAATGGTCCCACTCGTCATATATAAATTCGTCTTCACTCTCACTTGCAGTTATTTCACTTGAGTCATCAACAGTTTCAAGGTCATCATCATTTTGAATTTCACGTGAAAATTCTAAATATTCATCAGGGATTTTCCCTAGGTCTTGCAGTATAGACTCTAACAATTCTTGTATATCAGAGGTTGGTTCTACTGCTTTGTCATCAAACTGCAGTTCGACTTTAAAACCATCTGGCATAGAGGTATCTTCAATTTCATTTATAGAAAAACCAGTGTTTCCATTTTCATCTGTAGTCTCGTTTAAAACTTCATCACCATTTTTTTCGTTTCCACGTTGTTTATTATCTTCTAGTTCTTGTTGTAAAAGCTTAAGTTTATTAGTCAAATTCTCTTTTTCTTTTTGTATTCTGGCATTAATTTTCTCGCGAGCTTCACGTGGATTTAAAGATCCTTGATAAGGTTTGTCTGCTGGAGAATTTTCATCTTTATAAATAGCTTCTAGAAAAAACATTGTGTCCTGAACGGTGCTATCAGGGTTTTTTAACTGTTCAATGGCTCTTAGCCAGTTTTTAGACAGTTTAGAAAAATTTTCTTCATTATTTTGTTTTTCACTTATGCTTTTCATTGCGCGCGCGATACCTGGTAATTCATTTTCTATGCACGCATCTAATCGAATTGTTTCTAGTTTGTGAAATAATGAAAGTGCGCGATCAGGGTCTTTAAATCTTTTTATTAGTGCTTCTACATTCATGCGCCATGTTCCGTACCAGGTTTGTGCCCATTGGTGAACGGCCATGGCTTTGTATAACGTAAAATTGTCATCACGCTTTTTAAATTGTGATGATACTTCTGGTAGTCTAATGGATTCAGTGTCAGTGTAAAAAACATCGCTTGATTCTATGCCTAGATATCTTCCACTGAGTCCTAAAATAAAACTTTCTAATATGCGGGAAACTTCTTCTAGTGTTACTGTGCTTGGAGCATGGTTCAGCGATAGAACATAATCATCAACTTTGTGCATTGCTTCATTACATGCATCAAGACCTTTTGTGTTATAAATTTCTAATAGCTTAGCAATCCAGTCATTCCATTTTTCTTCTTCTACTAGTTGCAAGCTTCTTGGTGCTAGTTGACAAAAGCAATATGCAAGTTCGACATTTGTATTGCAAAGTTTTTCAACTGAATTCAAAAAGCGGTCTTGGTCTACTTTTGCGTATTCTGCAAGTGCTTTTGCGGGTTCAAATACGCTGCGACGGGATGAAAGTGCTTGATTAACAAGTAACTCCATACGTATCTCGAGTTCGCGTTCCCCCATGCCTCCATAAGATGCGCTGGTAGTGAGCCCACCTTGTCGTTCGAGGGACTTTATATGTCCACCATCTTTACTGTAAGAGGGAATTTTATATTGCTCTTTACCATCCTTACCGAGGAGTTTCTTCCATTGTTTTTTCCAAAACATAGTAAATTTATCTCTAAGTATCTTTATTCAGTAAGTAGTCTTTGGCTTGATTAATTTTAGCTGCCAAATAGTCATTGCCGCCACGATCAGGGTGGATTTTCTGAATTAGTTTTCGGTGCGCTTCAATGATTTCATCTTTTGTTGCATTTTCATTAACACCTAGAATTTTGTGTGCTTCCTCTGTGGACATTTTGATGTTAGGGCTAGCATGTGCATTGCGTTCTTTATTGCCTGAATCTGTATTATATGCAGACGATTCAGAAAATAGCTTCTGGAATATAGGAACAAATCGTAGCAATCCCATAAATTTTTGAAATGAAGCAGCGGCGGCGGCGGCAATCGCAAATAGCCAATGCAGCCTTCCTGTGAGAGCTAGCCCAATGAGTACTACAGCCGTTAGGGCTAAAACGCCTTGAATCTGCTTATTTCTTGGTTGCTTACGAATCCAACGCAAAAATAATAATATTCCTATGATAGCTGCGATAATTAAGATTTGCTGCATGACAGTGTAGGCTTAGTGACGGTTTTATAAAGATTGTAGATGAGCTTATTGATATTGGAATCTATGTTAAATAGCAAAAATTAAGTCTTAGTTTAACCCAAATGCTCATTTTGATCGTTTAAGCATATAAATCTAGCGGAATAATAAAGGATTGGCTATGAAACAATTGAAATATAAATCAATATTTATCTTAAGTTTTCTCATTAGCTTATTGTTTGGGCAGGTAAGTGCAGCTCCTTATGAAGGAGAAGTAAAAAGTACTATACAAGATCAAACTGAGGTAGCGGTGACGATATATAATGACCAGTTAGCCCTGATCAAAGATCTCCGTACTATTCGCCTAAAAAATGGCTTTAACAAGCTTGCCTTTCGCGAAGTGAGTGCAAAAATGCGGCCCGAAACGGCCTTGTTAAGAAGTCTTAATTATTCTGATGGGTTTCATTTGATTGAGCAAAATTTTGATTTCGACCTTTTGACTCCACAAAAACTATTAGAAAAATATGTTGGAAAAAAGGTGCGCGTTGTAAAAACTCATCCAACAACAGGTAAAGAATCAATACTTGATGCCATAGTATTGAGTGTAAATAACGGAGTGGTGCTGCGTATCGGTGATCGTATTGAAACAGGTATGCCTGGTCGTATTGTATTTGATGAAGTGCCAGGTAATTTGCGTGACCGTCCAACATTAGTAATGCAGCTCAACAGTGCAACTTCTAAATCACAATCACTGCAGCTCAGTTATTTGACGGGTGGCTTAAGTTGGAAAGCGGATTATGTGGCTGAATTGGACGAAACGGATGAATTTGTTGACCTTACAGGCTGGGTAACTTTAACCAACCAAAGTGGTGCAACGTATAAAAATGCAAAGCTGCAATTAGTTGCAGGAGACGTTAACCGTGTTCAAGATGAATATAGAGATGCAGAAAGAAAATTTAAAAGATTAGCTAAAGAATCTATGGTTGCGGAAGCAGGCATGGTAGAAGAGGCTTTGTTTGAGTATCACCTTTATTCTTTACAGCGTCCAACTACTATTGCTGAAAATCAAACTAAACAAGTGTCACTATTAAGTGCTACTAAAATTCCTGTTAAAAAAGAGTTTTTGCTAAAAGGACAAAATTATTACTATCAAAGTTCTTATGGGTCTATTGGTCAGAAGTTAAAGGTTGGTGTGTTTGTAGAATTTAATAATGATAAAAAGTCCAATCTAGGTATGCCATTGCCTAAGGGCGTAGTACGAGTTTATAAGAATGATAATTCAGGGAATGCGCAATTTGTTGGAGAAGATCGTATTGATCATACACCTAAGAAAGAAGAAGTTCGTTTAAAACTGGGTGATGCCTTTGATGTTACTGCAGATAAGAAGCAAACGCATTTCAAAAAAGCACATGCGATCGGAAAATATAACTATGCTTACTCAGCAAGTTTTGAGATTATTTTAAAAAATGCTAAAAATGATGAAATAGAAGTGGTGGTGCAAGAGCCAATTCCTGGTGATTGGAAAATGAAGAGCGAAAGTCATAAACATCATAAAGCAGCTGCAGGTACTGCCGAATGGAGAATCAAAGTTCCTGCTGAAGGCGAGGCAAAACTAAGTTACGATGTATTAGTTCGGTACTAAAGATAAAGCTTATAAAATGTACAATGCTAAACCCATGGATTGGTTGGGTATAATTGCCTTGGTCATTATGTTTGGCAGTGCTTTCATGTTTACGAAGATTTCGGTACAAGAATACCCTCCATCTGTGGTCGCAGGTGGAAGAATCATAATTGCTGCGATTGTATTAATTATTTTGTCGCTCATCCGCAGAGATTCATTTAATTTTTTAAATGACCATTGGGCACTTTTAGTTTCATTGGCATTTTTTGGTTGCTGTTTACCTTTTTATCTGATTAGTTGGGGGCAACAAACAGTAGATAGCAGTATTGCAGGTATTTTAATGGCAATTATGCCGTTAACAACAATTGTTCTGGCGCATTTTTTTGTTGCTGGTGAACCACTGACTATAAATCGTGTAATTGGGTTTGTATTAGGGTTTGTTGGGATATTAGTGTTATTTGGGCCTGCAGCATTAATAAATTTTGATGCAGATACAGACAGATTGATAGCAATGCTCGCTATCCTTGCTGGTGCTATTAGCTACGCTATTAATACTATTATTGCTAAACGTTTGCCTAATGAAAGTTTTGTAGCCTTGTCTGCTGTGGTAATGATTTTTGCTAGTATACTTATGCTGCCAGCCATCATGTTATCCGATCAAAATTGGCAGATATCGCCCCTAAGTATGGAATTTGCATCATTATTACTTTTAGGTTTATTTCCCACTGCTTTTGCTACTATCATATACTTTGCAGTAATTGCCAGAGTAGGACCATCATTTTTGTCGCAAATTAATTATTTGATTCCAATATGGGCAGTCATAATTGGAATTCTATTTTTAAATGAGCATGTTGGTATAAATGCAATCATTGCTTTAGTTATTATCTTGTTAGGCATTGCTATCGCGCAACGCAAGAACCTGTCCTTTGCTAGGTTTTAATAATCGAAAATTGCAAATAAATATACTGAGATGATGGTTTGCGTAGCTAAAGCACCTAATATTTACTTACAAGCTATACATAACTCGGTTTTAGAATTTATAGAGCTAGTAGTTTTGGCTAAATACGCACCAGATAGAAATTAGCCTTATTTGTTAGAAATAAACTTTTCCAGCGCCTCGGGTTTTACTGGGCCAGGATTATGTCCTACTAACTGACCTGCAGGGTTAAACATTAAAAAAGTTGGTGTTCCACGCAACGGTTCTTCGGTCGCTGATTCGTAATTAAATGCGACGACAGTGATTTCGCCTATCAAGTTATCGAAGGTCATTGGCATTTCACTAATGTGTTCAGTAATAGAATCAAGTTTTGAATAACCGTCAAGTGAAACGCCTAGTACTTTTGCATCAATATCTTTGTGCTTATTATGAAACTCAGACATTATTGGGTATTCGCGTTGGCAAATTCCGCAATTTGTGGTCCATAGCATAACGAGCGTCCATTTATCTTTTTCAAAATGTTGAGATAAAGTAGTAAATTTTCCATCAAGTGTGCGTACTTCAGTCCAATCTGATGCACTTACAATATTAATTGTAAATAAAAATATGCCTAATGATGCGAGATAAAGAATACGTTTCATAATTAATGTAAAGGTATAATCTATGTTAATAAGGATGAAGAGTAGTATATGGTATTCGTTTTAGAATAGTGAAGTTAAGTATAGTTTCTTCAATACAATTAACTATTATGGAGTCTTGTGATGACAAACAATAGTATCCAAAACATCTTAAATCAAGTAGGTGCTTTAGCCTTTCCGGGCATATACGACACCTTATCGGCAAAGATTGCAGAACAAGTAGGTTTCCCAATGGCGTTTATATCTGGATATTCGCTTGCTGCAGCGACGATTGGCGAACCAGATTTTGGATTGCTTACACAGACTGAAGTAGTAGAACGAGCACGCGCTATTTGCAATAGTGTTTCAATACCAATAATTGTAGATGCAGATACCGGTTATGGAAACCCTCTAAATGTACATCGGACGGTCACGCAGCTAATCGATGCTGGGGCTAAAGGATGTTTTTTGGAAGATCAGGTTTGGCCAAAAAAGTGCGGCCACATGCGTAACAAAAAAGTAATTGATCGAGATGAGTATTTATACAAAATTCAAGCTGCAGTGGATGCTCGAGGAGATGATGACTTTTTTATTGTAGCTAGAACAGATGCAGAAGCTGTATTGGGATTAGATGAAGCTATTGAGCGGGTTAAAGCTGCCCGCGAAGTAGGTGCAGATGCCAGTTTTGTAGAGGCTCCAGGCTCAATGGAACAAATGAAGCGAATAGGAATAGAAGCTCCTAAACCTATTGTTGCGAATATGATTGAAGGGGGCAAAACCCCTGTGCTTGAAAAAGACGAATTAGCTGATATGGGTTTTCAACTAATCCTCTATCCACTAACTGGCTTATACGCTGCGGGTAAGGCTATGCGAGAGTTTTACACAAAGTTAAATCAAGATGGCACTACATTAGGAATGGAAGAGCACTTGTTAAATTTTGAAGAGTTTAACGAACTAATCGGAGTAGAAGAAAAATATAATCAATCTGAAAAATATGGTGTGAAGTAATAGTTAGTTTATTAATAAATTTTCTATATGAGTACTTAAAGTATAAGCAAGAGTAGTAATTAGTAATATACATAACAAGTTTAACCAAAAACCAGATTTTCTCATTTCCTGCATTGCGATATGACCTGAACCAAAAACAATTGCATTAGGGGGTGTGGCAATAGGTAACATGAATGCACAACTAGCAGCAATTGCAGCAGGTATGACTAATATATAAGGATGTATATCTAGTGTCGGTGCAATGGCGGCTAATACAGGAACGAGCGTTGCAGTAGTTGCTGTGTTCGAAGTTAATTCAGTTAAAAATACTACCGCTGTGATAATAATTAATAAAATTAGCAAAGACGGCATAAATGCAAGTATAGTTGCTTGAGCACCAATGAATTCCGTAACCCCATTAGCTTTTACCGCAGCAGCTAAGCTTAATCCGCCTCCTAACAAAATCAGAATCCCCCATGGCAAATCTCTTAAATCTTTCCACTCTAAAATAAAATGATTATTACTTGTTTTTGCTGGAATCAAGAATAGTAAAATCGCTGAAAATATCGCGATGCTTGAATCGGTTAGGCCGGCTAATGGAGCATAGCTTGTTCCAAAAAAGGTAAACTCAAGCTCTTGTAGTAAAGTACGGCTTAACCAAAGCATAACGGTAAATACAAAAACTAAACAAACAGCTTTTTCTTCATAATTCATTTTTCCAAGTGCATGCTTTTGGTTGAGTAATGACTTTGATGAGTGCTCCAGCAATACCTTGTCAACTTTGTAAATAACTTTGGTTAGTAACCACCAGGCAATAGGTAATAATATTAATGCAGTCGGTGTACCAATTTTAGCCCATTGCAGAAAGCTTATATCTTGTTGATATTGTGAGTCGATAGCATCTTTTATAAATGAGGCGACAAATAAATTTGGAGCGGTACCAATTACAGTAGCGATGCCACCTATGTTTGCGGCATAGGCGATACTTAACATAATGCAAGTTGCAAATGCATTGTGATGAGTATTTTTATTTGTTAGTAATGCGATTACGCTTAGGCCTATCGGCAACATCATTGCTGTAGTAGCGGTGTTAGAAATAAAAGCGCTTAAAAATGCAGTCGCCAACATAAAGCCACCAACAATACGCGATGGTGTATCGCCAATTTTAGTTAAAATACCTAAAGCTATACGTTTATCTAAGCTCCATCTTTGAATTGCAATGGCAATTATGAAACCGCCCAAGAATAAAAATATAATATGTGAAGCATAGGGTGCCGTAGCTTCTTTTATAGACGCAACATTAAAGAGCGGGAATAATGCAATGGGTAAGAGTGCGGTAACCGTAATATGAGTGGCTTCTGTTAACCACCAAATTGCCATCCATGCTAATAACGCCAAGGTAGCTTTTGCTGTATGCGTTAAGGTAGTTTCTATGCCATTACTAGCAATATATTGATCAGGTAGTAACCAATAAACGAGTAAAGCCGTTGCTGGGCCTAAAATAAGCCAAATTCCCTTGGTTTGAACTGTGCTCATATCTCTTCAGTCTAATACTTTGATATTACTTAAAAAATTGTAATTCGCTAAAATACAAGTAGATATTCAATAACTAAGTTATGGAAACAAATAGACAAATAATAGATACCTTATCACGTCCAATACGTGATTTAAGGATTTCGGTTACTGATCGTTGCAATTTTCGTTGCACATATTGTATGCCGAAAGAAGTGTTTAATTCTGAATATGAGTTCCTTCGCCGCGATGACCTATTGAGTTTTGAAGAAATCACAAGAGTTTCAAAAATATTTGCGACGCTTGGGGTTAAAAAAATTCGTTTAACTGGCGGAGAGCCATTATTGCGTAAAAATATTGCAATATTAATAGAACAACTTTCAAGTATTGAAGGTATTGATGATATTAGCCTAACAACTAATGGTGTGTTGTTAACGCAGAAAGTTGCACAGCAACTTAAAGATGCAGGGTTAAAACGTATAACCATTAGCTTAGATTCTCTTGACGATGAAACCTTTAAAGCAATTAATGATGTTTCATTTAATGTAGATAAAGTGTTAAATGCGATTGAAATAGCAGATGCTGTTGGCCTTACCCCGGTAAAAATCAACATGGTAGTTAAAAAAGGCATTAACGAACATGCAATTTTACCTATGGCTAAACATTTTCATGGTAGCGGTAAAATTGTTCGGTTTATTGAATTTATGGATGTGGGCAGCACTAATCATTGGCAAATGGACGACGTCTTTTCAGCTAAAGAAATAGTGAATTTAGTAAATGCCGAGTTGCCAATTGAAGCCGTTGACGCAAATTACCAGGGTGAAGTAGCAAAAAGGTGGCGTTATAAAGATGGTGGCGGAGAAGTTGGAATTGTATCTTCCGTTACTCAGCCATTCTGTCAAAATTGTACTCGCGCTAGGTTATCTGCAGAAGGAAAGTTATATACCTGTTTGTTTGCAACTCAAGGAAAAGACTTGCGTCATCTTATTCGAGAGGGTGCTAATGATGAATATATTGAAGAAGTCTTAAGTGCTATCTGGAGGAAGCGTAGTGATCGATATTCTGAACTTCGGACTTCAGAAACTGTATTGCTTCCTAAGGTTGAGATGTCATATATCGGAGGTTAAATATAGTATTCCTTAGTTACCCCTAAAGCTGACATTCGTACAGAATGCCAATTTTGAAAATTCAATGAGGTATAGAGGTTAAGGATTTAGGGCACTAGCAAGCTGCGGAGTTACCTCTGCAACTATATTTTCGGCTGTAATTTCCGTTTCTATAGGCTGTAAAAACCCTGCTAACAAACCAATTACGAATAAGCCAATTACTATTATATCTATAGTTCTAAAAGCTTTCACTTCTAGGTCTCCTGCTGCATATATTATTATAGTGCTAATGATCCTCTACACTTTGATCCAATAATGTGAGCAAAGTCACTATTAGCATATTACAAGAACATAATTTAATTGAATGGTCGTTATTAAATAGATCTAGAGACAGGTTATAGGGTCTAGGGGTTGAGCTGGTTGATGAATTAAAAATGCAATATTTAGGTGTCTACTATTGAACCAAATCAGACATTGCAATAATTATTAAATATATATGGCATCCATTTGAAATGGTTCAGCTATTTAAGGTTGGAACCAATAGTTCCGAGCAAAATTTAAGGCAGTTAAATATCTATCTTCTGTCTTAATAAATTCTGGACATATTTGGTTCGCGAACGTCTGTTTTTTCTGATTTTGTGCTTTTCACACCATTTTCCGTAATCTTGGGCAATAATTTTCACACGTTCAAAAGGCTCATCCCGACGAAGTAAAGAAACCGTTGCCTTATCAGCGTAACTTAACCATTGTAGATAAGAATCATGAAAAGATTCTGGATCTTCGCAGATTTTTTTAGTTTTCTCCCATTCGTCAATATCATACCAAGGAATGCCCACAACACTTAATCTAGTAGCTTGCGAATAACGGTTTGTCCTGCGAAATGTTATCCACGGAAGACCAAGAGTATCGGCCATCCTCTTAATTGTTGAATCACCCTGTAAAAATTTCATATCAGGAATCGTTTAGTTTGTATAACGATTTAATTACTTTGCTAAATTTCATTAAGTACGATATCGACTAATATTCAGTACACTTGATGATAGATTAAACTTTTTGGTGATCGTTGGACTTTGGATTAACTGCGATGTTCACTATTTAC
>CAJICL010000081.1_pt1 | contig 20112 bp, 17 predicted proteins | sample 9199671 | NCBI WGS metagenome assembly CAJICL01 (sample SAMEA7708341, study PRJEB35096) | sediment metagenome | biome: marine neritic benthic zone biome [ENVO:01000025]; feature: sediment [ENVO:00002007]; material: shallow marine sediment [ENVO:03000034] sea grass bed [ENVO_01000059] ... | reverse complement strand
GCAATTATTAACCAAGCATATGTGGCCAGGCAATGTACGTGAATTATCCAATTTGCTAGAACGCTTGAGCATCTTGTATCCAAATAGCGAAATTGGTATAGATGAATTACCTGAAAAATATAGTCGCACTAGTCCAACAAGCAATATTAAATATAATTCTGAAACTAATAATATAATTCCATTGTTGTTAGACCATACAGATGAAAATAGCTATTTCTCTCCCCTTACAGATGAAGGTATTGACTTAAAATCTACCTTACTTGAAATTGAGTTGGCTTATATACGCCAAGCGTTACAACTATCCAATGATGTAACCTCAAAAGCTGCAAACCTATTAGGCTTACAACGTACAACATTAGTTGAAAAGCTAAAACGACATAATATATAGAAATAATACATTAAATAGAATATTAGATGAATGTAAAGAAGGGTTTAGGCAATAAGCTTAAAAGTTCCAGTCATTCAATATCTCTTTAATTATCATATTTATCTGTCCATGGGGATTGTTGAATAAACTCCATAAATTCAGGACGATTTATGGAACCATTACCATTTTCATCATAACGCTTAAATATTTCATCTTCAGCTAAATTATAAACAGCTTTGGCTTCATCTTGATCTAGACGTTCATTTCGATCCAAATCGGCACCCCAAAACAAACCATCCTCAAAACTTCTACCACCACCACCCACATCTGCAACTGAAATAGCTGGTATTAGTATAAACATAACGGCTATTAATGTAAGAATAATATTCATATTTATTGACACACTTTAATTTTAGTTAAAATTCAAGCTAAAACTAACCTAAGACTACTACTCCCAAGTATATTAATCAAAAGTTCTAAAATACTGGACTAAACAGCCCATAACATTCTGCAGACTCGCTGACCAATGGAATAATAAGCGTATTTTCTGAATGATACATATTCAATTTTACAAGCAGTTCATTATTTTTTGTTTTATTTAACGACACTTTTATTGATTCAACGCTATGAGTATTGCCAATTAGATCTAAAAATGTAAATTCTTGATCATCATCAAAATCTATAATTTTTTTTAATTTAACCCATCCCTCTTTATTCAAGTTCTGATTAGTAACATTAACAATAGATTCAGTTACTAATTTTTCTTGAATAAAACTTCGAATTTTTAATTGGTCTTTATTTAGTAAGGATATTTTCACTGAGGTTGGGTCTTCTAAATCATTCGCATCTTTGTACTTTTCAAATTGCAACACTTGCGCAAGTCGTATAGTAAATTTCAAATTTGGATGCATGTACCTACAGGCATTCGTTAATTCACCTCTATTTTCATATTCACCGACAATATCAGACATAGATAAGCCACTAATTAATTGTTGTTCCCATTGCAATGGAAGAGGATCTTTGGCTGTAGAACAAGCAGCGAGCAGCAAAGTAATTACACATAATAATCCAAAAGTATTCATACATAAACATTACAATTCAATGAGAATTCTTTATATCCTACTTAGTCTTAAATTAACTATAAACATTAGCCTCAACCTTTCATTTCATTATCTTCTTGATAACTACTGACTTTAAGTCTAACCACCTCTTTGTTAAATATGTTGACACACATCAACTAAGCCATTGAATATTTACGTAGACTATCTCAAGCTATAGTTGAATTCGCATAGAAGTAAAGATTTAATCTTTTTCGAGGTAGAATATGAAAAATATTTTTATTTATATAACGTTAATTCTATATTACACCCTAGTCATACCAATCCACGCAGAAGATTTAGTTAAAAATGCAACGCCAATAGGGCTTGCCGAATACAAACGTTCATGTGCTGTTTGCCATGGCCTAGATGCCAAAGGCAATGGAGTGATGGCCGTTGCCCTTAAGAATACTCCAGCCGATCTCACAAAAATATCTAAGCAAAATGATGGCAAGTTTCCACACGAAAGGATATACAAAACCATCGAAGGACTAGACCAATTGACAGAACACGGGACTCGCGAGATGCCAATATGGGGAGAAAAGTATAGAAAAGAGGCTCATCTTACATCTGAGGATGAGCATTTATATCTTCGTGGCCGGATGTTCGAACTAATGATTTATTTACAATCAATTCAAGAATAAAATAATGTTCTTTGGTTGCTAACCTAATAATTTTATAAGACCCAATATTTTAAGCGTTATTCTAATGGACGAATGAATAATTTAGATAACTCTCTAAACCCTCCCAAGAAATTTAACTAAACCTCTTTGAATTCTAATTACTATATCTTTTGTGCATGCATCAATGAAAGTAATAAAGGAATGATGCTAAAGGTTGCCAAAATGGATATTAACATGGCAAGACATGTAAAAAGCCCAAAATAAATGGATGGAGTAAAGTTCGAAAATACAAGCAAAACAAAGCCTGATGCTATGGTTATCGATGTAAACCACAAAGCTTTACCAACTGTTATTTGTGACGTCAAAATGGATTCATAAACATCGTTTCTCGTTAGAAATTCTTTTTTATAACGATGTATGTAATGGATAGCATCGTCCACTCCAATTCCAATTGTTATAGCTGCGATGGTAATAGTCATAATATTTAAAGGAATATTTAAAATTCCCATCATTCCTAAAATCAATAATGCCGTAAATATATTTGGCAAAATCGCAATTAAAGCAAACTTCATGTTTTTAAATAAAACAGATAACATCAAAAATATACTAATAAATACAAAACCAAGGGTAAGTATTTGGGAACGATATAAACTTTGCAACACATTGTTATAAAGCACTCCTATACCCGTCACTTTTATTCCAATATCTGTTTTTCCTGAAAATATTCTTTTTAAATCGTCATTTATTTTACGTAATAAATCATTCCTCACTAGTGTTTGATCCGAATCTTTCAACCGAGCAATAATTCGTGCCTGGTTTCCATCTTTAGAAAGATAAGGCCTGATTAGAATAGGCATAGTACTTTCTGGCAATTTGGAATATATTAATGATAGTTGAAAGTCCTCCAATTCTTTCTCTTTTATAATATTTTTAAATATTTTTTCTGTGCTAGACAACGAAAGAACCTTACCTATTTGTGGAATCTGTTCTAAGTACGTGTGAATAGTTCGTATTTTATTGATGCCTCGCCTATTATACCAATAGCTTTGCGAACTAAATCCTTCAGATGACTCATCCAAATCAGCCAAGTAATCATCGAATTCTGCTAGCTCGTCATCGTCTTCTATAGTTTCATCGTTATCTTCATAAAATTCATCAGGAGCATCTAAAATAATCTCAATGGGGACAGTACCTCCAAGATTTTTTTCTATTTTTGCCAAACCTTGGTGAATATCAGTATTATTTTTAAAATAGTCAATGAATCTATTTTCAACGGTGATATTGGCAATCCCATACCCACTGATCATCAATCCCATAATTAATACCAAGGTAACAACACGTTTATGCTTAAATATTATTTTTAAAGCATTTTTAAGAACTTGATTAGAGTAGTGTTTATGAGCTGGTCTTGATTTTGGCCTTAGCAATTGAATTAGTACAGGAATGATTGAAAATGAAACTATATAAGCACCGCATAATCCTATTACCATAATATAGCCAAAAACTATAACCGGTTTTATATCGCTAATAATTAAAGATAAGAATGCAATAGCTGAAGTCAGCACCATATATAGACATGGTGTACTAATATGTTGTATTGAAATACGTAATCTTTCGCTAAAATCCACTGCCCCTTGAACTGCCTCTTCTTCCTGATAACGTACAACAACGTGTATGCCTATAGCTAAAGAAAATATTAATAGTATTGCCACATAATTAGACGAAACTACAGTTATTTCATATCCAAACAGACCAATTAACCCAGACACAATTAGTACATTTAAAAATGAGCTAAATAAGGTTATTAGCACCCACGCAAAACTATGAAAAATAATAAGCAGAATAATGGCCATTGTCAGTAGAGCTGCAAGACCAAATACTTTTATATCCTGTAATACATAATGCTTCATGTCATGCGCAATCAAAGGCGCCCCACTTATGAATGATTGCTGCGTATTAGCATAAGCATCTAAGATACCTCGTATATTTTTCAATACTATTTCATATTTTTGATTATCATGTTTACGTAACTTTTCAATCTCATTATTAATATGAGCCAACTTATTGCGCTCTTGTAATGTAAGAACACCATTTTCTCGCTTATCAATTAGCAAATAACGTTGATCAAAAAGTTCTCTATATTTAGGATTTTCTAAATAATCGACTTTAAAAGCTGCAATTTTTAAGTCTTTACTGGTTAAATTGCCTTCATATAAGGGATTTGTTAAAAATTCGTCTTTAACTTTACTTATATCAACTTTTTTAGATACTAAAGTAGGAAAGGTAATTTCAGTATTATTTTCTTCATCTAAGGATTGATATATCAGTGGTACAGTTGTGATACTTGTAACATCTGATACTCCATTTATTACTTTAATTTTTTGCGTGATTTCTTCAATCCTTGCAACTGAAGCAGGCGATAAAATAGATTCATCAAAGCGTACAGCTATGACCAAATACACATCTGTCCCATACTCATAGTGTATAGTTCGATAGAATTTTAAATCAGGATCATTTTCAAGTAATAATGAATCAGTCGAAGCATCTATCGTCAAATGAGTTGCTGGCCACGACATAGAAAGCATTACGATAATTGTAATGAATAATGTCCAATATGGGCGCCATGTTACCGCACGAGTCACATGGCTAGACAAAGACTCCCAGAATTTCATTATATTTTACTTGAAGTTACTATTTTAGAGGTGCAATAACTTTTGCGCCTATAATCAATACAGTAATTCAGTAAAATAACTTATATGCACACATTTTTAATGAGATAGATCAAATAATACTGAGATACTCGCTAAATCTAAGATTTAAGTGGTTGCGTTGTTGAAAGCAGAAGAGGAATAATACTAAAGGTTGCAAACAGCGCTACCAACATAGCTATACTGGTAAGCATGCCAAAGTATATCGATGGAACAAAATTTGACAACACTAAAATAATAAAACCAAGTGTAATCGTTATAGATGTAAAATAAAGTGCTTTCCCTACAGTAGTTTGTGACTTGTGAATGGCTTGATAATTATCACCATTTTGTGCAAATTCTTTTTTATAACGATGTATATAATGAATTGCATAATCCACTCCTATCCCGATCGTAATTGCCGCGATAGTAATCGTCATAATATCTAATGGAATCCCAAAAACCCCCATCAACCCTAATATAAATAATGCTGTGAAGATATTTGGTAATGTACCAATAACTGCCAACTTAAAATTACGAAATAGAATAATTAGCATAATAAATATGCACACGAAGACTGTGCCTAGAGTTAAAATTTGTGAGCGAAACAAACTTTGTAACACATTGTTATACAAAACACTGATACCCGTTAGACGAACCGTCTCACCACCTTTAATAAAATCTGTATTTAAATCTGTTTGAATCTTTGTCAGTAAATCATTCCTAATCAAGGTGCGGTCAGAATCTTTAATACGCGCCAATATACGTGCTTGTTTTCCATCCTCTGACACATAAGGAGAGATCAACACGTCTTTAACGTTATCAGGAATTTTTGTATATACTAGTGATAGATGAAAATCTTCCAGCGGTTCACCCTTATTAATTGTCCTAAATACTTCTTCTGTACTCGACAAAGAGAGCACCTTGCCTACTTGAGGCAAACTTTCTAAATAATTATGGATCTTATTGATCTTTTTAATGCCACTGCGATTATACCAATAGCTTTTTGCTGTAAAGTCATCTTGATTATTGTCTAGATTAGCTAGATAGTCACCAAACTCATCATCTTCTTCCGCTTCTTCCGCTTCCTCATCAGCCTCTTCTTGCTCTAAATCTGCTTCCAACATGATCTCCAGAGGTACTGTGCCACCTAAATTCTGGTCAACTAATTCTAATCCTTGGTAGATATCTGTCGTACTTTTAAAATAATCAATAAAGCGATTCTCAACGGTAATTTGGCTAATACCTACAATATTTAAACAAAACATACCGATAACAATTGTAATGGTTAACGCCTTATTACGAACAATGGCATTAAGTAGATTCTCTAGTAATGTAGCTGACTTGTCTTCCTCATGCTTTCTAGACTGTGGCTTAATAAGTTTTATCAACGCGGGCAATACAGTAAAGGTAAGTAAAAATGCACATACAAGCCCAAGAATCATAATATAACCAAATATAATTACAGGATTAATATCACTCACAACCAAAGAGAAAAAAGCAATTGCTGAAGTCAACACCATATAAAAACATGGCGTGGCAATTTGTGATAGCGCTGTTACCAGATTGTAATCGACTGTTTGATCTGGGTGTAATTTTTGAATTTCTTGGTAACGTATGATGACATGTATTGATAAAGTAACAGAAAATATAATCAATAGAGCAACGAAATTAGAGGATATAATCGTAAGCTGAAAACCTAATAAAGATGTTAAACCAGCCACAAGCAATACATTCAACACTGCACAAACAAGTGCCAAAAATATCCACGCAGGATTTCGAAAAAACATAAACAAAACAAATATCATAACCAATAAAATAGCAACGCCGAATGTTTTAATATCCTTTTTGATAAATACCTTCATATCATTACCAATCAAAGGAGCACCGGCTAAATAAAATTCTCCTTCATTTTCTACATTACTAATTATTTCTCGCACTGACTTAAGCACATCTTTATATCGTAGATTAATAACATTACGTTCTGATAAGATATTAGTACGAATCTTCTCCAACTCCATTTCATCTGATTCGTCTAACAATTGATTTTTTTGTTTATCGAGTAATAAATATTTCCTCTCTAACAAATCAACCAGTGTTGTATTTTTTTGAATATCTACTTTTATAGCAGTCGTACTAAAATCGTCATCAACCAAATTATTTACATATATAGGACTACTAGTGAATTCATTTTTTGCTTTATCAAGGTCAACATGTGGAGACAGTAAGTTAGAAAAGCTTGTTTGACCTGATTTATTATCCCGTTGTATCTGCAACAAAAGAGGCACATTACTTAATGCAGTAACTGAAGATACACCTTCTATACTATTAAATTTATCGGATATATTTTCAATAAATTTAATTGTATGCTCATGCAAAATTTCTTTATTTGGTTTAAAACCAACAATGATGAACTCATCAGTACCATAAGACCTATGCACTTCTCGATAGTATTTTAGATCGGGGTCGCTCTCTAACATGAGCGAATCTGGTGAAGCATCTATATTTAAATTCTTTATGTAAAGGCTACATACCGCAACCAGCGCAAACATTAACGTCAACACCACGATAGGTTTCCTAACAATTATAAAAATTAATGAATTGACAAAATTTTGAAACATTTTATTAAATTGATTCCTTAAGAAATAGAAATTTAAGCTTATATAATTAGGCGCTCAAATTCCTTTACTTGTGACTTATGCAAAATATGAAGATTTATTCCAGCTTGACGCACTAATTCTTTAAAACCTGGGTCTACACAATTACTAATTGTTAATTCATCTAAACCTTTATTCTCTAATACATGATTACTTGACTTAACGAGTAAGACATTTTCCAGATCGAGCTTATTTGCCAACCAAATCGTTATACTATCTGATGTGATATCCCATGACTTCTCTAACTCACACTCATCTCTCAACATTTCGTAAGGCTCCCAAACAACAGCCTTAGATTTTTTCCAAGCCAAATGAATTTTATCTTTGGAATTTGCAGTAACAATGCTAGGACACAGAGAAGCGAGTAAAGCGCCATATTGCTGCATGGCCATTATAGCCATATTGTGTGTATTAACCTGATCTAAGTTGTATTTTTCATCTGCCTGTCGAACTTGATCTGCAAATGGACCTCCCCCTGGAATTATAATTAATTTTTTTTTTGATTGCTCACTGATAGCCTGCAACCACTTTACTAGATACTGACTACCATACAAGCTGCCACCAATTTTTATTGCCCAAGCATCCATGATTGCCTTATTCGCTGTTTAGGGCATATTGTTTACCCTGGTTTAGCACTTGCATCATGGCCGCAGCCTTATCAAAGGTCTCTTGGTACTCCGCCTTCTCTTCAGAATCATAAACAATACCACCACCTGCGTAGAAATACATGTGATGGTTTTTATGCAAAATAGTACGAATAGCTATGTTGGTATCCATATTACCATCATTACTTATATATCCGATCGCGCCGCAATATATACCTCGTCGATGAGGTTCTAATTCTTCAATGATTTCCATTGAACGTAGTTTAGGCGCACCTGTTATTGAACCCCCAGGAAAGCTACCACGCAGCAAATCAATTGCACTCCTATTATCTCTTAACTTACCTGTAATAGTGCTAACCATATGATGAACATTAGGATAGCTTTCTATATCAAATAGTTTTGGCACTTTAACAGAGCCCAGCGCACAATTTTTGCTTATGTCGTTACGCAGTAAATCTACAATCATAACGTTTTCAGCCTGGTCTTTTTTACTATGGGCAAGCTCGTGCATCAATGCATCATCTTCATAACTTACCTTTGATCTTGGACGCGTACCTTTAATAGGCTTAGTTTCTACTACATTATCTTTAACAGATAAAAATCGCTCAGGAGAGTTGCAGAGAACTTGGAAATCTGAATAATTTAAATATGCACTAAATGGTGATGGATTAATATCCCGAAGCATACAATATGCTTGCCACGCATTTCCTTCTACCGACGCAGAAAATCGTTGCGCAAGATTTACTTGATAACAATCACCCTCATGAATATAAGATTTAATTTTATTAAAAGCATCTTTATAAGTAGTCTCTGTCATATTCGACATTACTTCGCTCAGAACTTTAAATTCACTGCGCTTATTTTTTACACTTGATTTATCAGAAATATACTTTATTAAGTCTTCCCAAGCTCTTCGCATACGAAGGTCTGTCTTATCTGCAACAATTACAGTTTTCTTCTTAGCATGATCGACAATAATCGCCCACGAATAAATTCCAACTTTCATATCAGGAAGCCCTAAATCATCTTCAGACGTGGAAGGAAGCTTTTCTAAAGATCGCCCTAAGTCATAACTAAAATAACCAATTGCCCCGCCAATAAAGGGCAGTTCCAATCCATTGTCACGCTGCCTTTGCTGGTTTAGAGGCAGATATTCTTTAATAACCGAAAAAGGATCTCCCGGTATTGATAAAGAGCCCCCGTATGAATCAATATTATTTTTATTATTCTTACTTGTGATGCTGACTTTTGGCCTAGCACTAATAATATCGTATCTTCCGTGGATAGCATTTGGCTGATTACTGTCAAGAAAGACTGCCCATGGCTCATAAGCAAATTTCTCAAACAGCACACTGCTATCTGGAGAATATGGGATATCAGCAATTAAATAATTGCTCATCAGCTAGTACCGGTATGATCTGAATTTGCTGAAAGTAAACACGCAACAGATGCTGCCGGCGCACAGTCACTTACATTAATGCCGTTACTCGAAGAACTAACATCAATAAGTTCTTCAAAATCTATGTACTTTCTTCCTAATTGTTGCGCGAGATCCTTAACTAAAAAACGACCTATACCAGCACCTATAATGGGTATTTCTAAGGACACATTCTTTTTCATAAATTGGTGCCGGCACGCATCTTTAATTATCTGTACTTGCGCATTTCGAATTTGCTTTGCAACATTGACCCATACGTTAAGTTCATCTTGCTTTGCATCGTTTGCAAACATCCGCGCGATGCGAGCTGCACTACTCGTTACACTTTTATCTCGACCATCAAGCGTATCACTTAGATCCGCATGTGCTGGTAACTCATCTGTTAAGCGATATACATCCGCAGTATTTGCAAAATACTCATTAATAACAGGAATATGTTGATCTTTAACTTGCACAGACTTGCTAATAGCAAAAATAGGCGTTCTTACTACTCCACAATAGACTAATTCTCTTGCAATGAGTCTTTGCTCATCGGTATAGCCCAAGTAATTTGCTTGATGATCGCGTATTTCTACAATATCTGTAGTTGTACTACCTATGTCTATAAAATATGCATTCTTTATTTTTTTGGCAACATAATCTGCACTTGCTAACCAATTTGCTGAAGCAATTTTACTGTATTCAGCTATCGCTTGCGCAGCGCCTACAAACCCTTCGTTACCTGCAAAATAGTGCACCCTGGAAGGGACTAATTTATTAGAAATCTCGTTAATAATAGCTTTTACACCTTGCTCACGATCCTCAAAATGGTCTACCAATTCACCCGTCATCGTTACCGCATGTCTGCAAAGCTTTACATCAATTTTTTCTTTAACGACATCAATGCAAGCACTTAATTCGTCAATCCCTTTCCATAGAGGACAAACAAGTTGTTGCACTCGAAATATTTTTTGCTCGTTAGAAAATACAACTTTCACGTGCGCGCCCCCAATATCCCAACCTATAACTTCAGGCTGCATGTTCTGCTCCAATCTCAACCGTAATGCTTGTATTTTCTAAAGTAGTAAACTCTGGTAATTGTTGGTTAACAAAAGTATGCATTATTAGTTCAGCAGGGCTCACACCCAATGCAGCGCTTAATCCAGCATAGGATGTAGTTAACCGCGGATTAACTTCAATTAACAACACTTCATTATCAGTAATTAAAATATCTGCACCAATATATCCGCTTAACCCCGGCAATGCTTTTACTAGACGATTAGCAAACTCAGCGAATTGTTCTTGTTCAATTGCATTGACTATGCATTGTTCCAACTCCAAGCTATTATCTTTTTCTTGAATATTTTGAATATTCACACTTAATAATTTGCACTCACCTTGCCAGCATAACAAACAAAGACTTGCGCTTTGCCCTAACAGATACGGCTGCACAATACTATTCTCAGCTTCTGACAGATTAAGATTATCATTTTTACTAAGCGATACATCTGTAAGCACTATATTCTCACAACCCACCCCATCCTTTGGCTTTATTATGAGCTTATCAGCATCGATAGAATTTATATCAGCCATTTCATAGGTTGGTATTTGTGCAATATTGTGTTTTTGCAAAAATGCATAAGTGTTTAGCTTATTGCTTGTTAACTTGATGCTATCTATAGAACTATTAAACAACATGAACTCACGATTAGAGTATTTTTCACATAAATTGAATAGAATATTTGCACTCTCCGGTGCAATAATTAACATAGCATCTATTTGACTTGACATCGCTTCGATCACATCTGAGAAGTCATGCTCTACACTTACAATGCAACTATCTTCTGAGTATTGATTGTGCATCAACCTATAATCACGCAGTACACGCACATGCACATCTGGCAAGTCTGCAAAATCGTTTGCCACAGCATTAAGCATTAACTCACCTTCACTTACCAACGAAGCAGGCAAAGCCTCACCTACCAAACCTCCACCAGTGATATACTCAAAAATTAATAGATTCATTTTATTTGTAATGCAAATTATTCCTGTTATAGACCTTCGCAAAGGTATAGTTGTTCATGCAATCAAGGGTAATAGAGAGCAATATCAAGCCATTGATTCTAATCTTTGCTCTTCTGCGAGCCCTTTAGACGTTATTAATGGTTTTTTATCAAGTTTTAAGTTCAAATCAATTTATATTGCCGACTTAGATGCATTAGAACAACAAGGTAATCATGTAGAAACAATAGAATCTATTTGCAAAAAATATCCGGATACTGAATTCTGGTTGGATACCGGGCCCACGTTATTAATACAATATTTGCAAAAAACTAATTTTCAAAACCTACGATTGATCTTATCATCCGAATCATTAGCATCTGAGTCTGTTTTTTCTTCTCTAATTAATCAGTATCCACTCCATAATTTCATCCTATCTCTAGACTATAAATTTGATAAATTGCTTGGACCAGAAGAGCTTTTACAATCTGAAAATATGTGGCCAAAGGATGTAATTATTTTAAATATAAATAATGTTGGCGCAAAACAAGGTTATCAATTTCCAACTGAACTTGATCAACAAGAATTAACTAATAATTTTAATATCTATTATGGTGGAGGCATTAAGGATATAAACGATGTTAATAATTTAAAGTCATTTGGACTTGCAGGCGCACTTATCTCAACTGCTTTACATAGCCAGGAAATAACAACTGACGATATCTACTCACTTAAGCAATAATTTTTAATCTCCTCTGAGAATTTTGACTTAGAATATTACGCAGTTGTGATTTACCTAATTCATCTGAAACAAAGTATCTCAATAGTGCACTTTCGCCTTTCTTTTGTAACTCATCTAAACTCGGGCCAGCATAACAACAATATGATTGACTAGTTTCATATATTTGCAGCTCAGTTAAACCAGGAAGATATTCGATTAATTGCTCCCAAATAAAAATATTTAGTAATTCCGTACTGGAACGCCAAGATAATTCTGCGGCCACATAATTTAAATTATGGTGATCCAGTCGATTAACAATTTTCTCTTTTGCAATGCGTTTTAAATAGCCATAGTCCAAAACGAAACCAGTTAACGGGTCGATATAGTCTTTGACTTTAACGTTCATCGCATACCTTCCACCATGTAGATTCACGCATTTATCTGGATGATCAGTAATAAAATGTGCAGAATCAAACACCAGTTCTTTAACGACTGTAGCTTCCTCTTGTCGCTCAAAGAATCTTTCACGTGCATTGGGTATATCTTGCAAATATTCCGTCAAAAGATTAGTTAATCTTGTTGTATCCTCTAAAGTTTCACATCTCATTAATTGCCCTTCTGCATGTTCGGATGCAGCAAGCGGCTTTAATCGAATTTGATACTTCTTCGCCAACACTGACTCAATATTATGTGCGTCACCTGCCTCTGGAAAATCGATAAATATATAACCTGAATGCAATTCACCAATATGAGCAATTAGCACTGCAATTTGCTGTAAAAAAGATCTTTCTGAACTATTTACAGTTCTTGGTGGTAAAAATGCTGTTGGGATTTTGAGAGAATTTTTTGCAATGACACGATGACTGTCATTTTCATAAAAGTATTCTTGCTTAAACTGAAATCCTATTGTACATAATGATTTTTGATACCAAAGCAGTTGCTCTAGTCTTCTGATACCCAATGTAATAAAAGTAAAATCGCCCTGCTGTTGAACAGCATTCGCCATATATAAACCTGTAAGCACATCTTGTACATATTGGTTCGATGTTGAAGCAGGTTTTATATAATTCGCAGTATCATCTTGCTGATTAATCTGATCTGCATTGAGCAAAAGATCCAATGGCAAATGATGACGCAGCGCATATTCCTGTAGTGTTAAGCCACAACAAGCAAATAAATGCTCATTACATATATGATCGCCAAGCTCTTTATTACATTCATTACATTGCATACAAATATCACCAAATCTGAATGTTTATCATTATATAAGAAAAACCGTTACGCAGAATTTGGGCAAAAAAATGCCCCGATAAAAATCGGGGCATTTCTACAAATTGCTTTTAAAGAGCAGTCTAGAAGCCCTTGAATGGGTGCTCCGCGCTGTCTTTTTGTGCAACAACTGTAGCAGCCTTAGGCTCGTCTTTAACGGCGCGCTCTAGAGCTTCTTTAGTTGCTTTGTAGTTGTTTTCATAGATAGCTTCGTTGCTCTTGGCTTCCCAGTGAATGAAAACACCAACACAAACGAATACGTCATCAGCTTCGTCTGCAGGGACAGTGCCATCTTCAACGCTATCAGCTACTGCTTTAGCTACAGCTGCTTGAGCTGGGCCAAACATTTGTACTGCTTGCTCACCACCTTTGATGGTCACTTTATTGAACATCATAGTGTTTGGCTTACAAGGTAGGTTTGGTGCAACAACAGCTAATAAAGTTGAAAAGCCGTCCTTGTTATTTACCAAGCCATTACAAAAAGCTGTTTCAACAGCTGAACCACGTGGACCGATTAATAAATCGATGTGCGCGATTTCAGCCATAGTGCCTGAAGGATCGTTATCATTAACGAGTGACTCTCCAGTCATAACTCTATTGATTAATGCCATTATTATTCTCCTAAATTTATATTTCTATTTGTCGACAAATTACAGACCCACACAATGGCAGGCCCAAATAATCCCCCTTGGAAAGCCGCAGACAATAGTCTGAGGACCTACCGCGGTTTCACAACTGACCCACTCTATTGGTGAGACCAGCTGCAAAAATGCTAGCTGCAGTGAGATCCGCTGAGGTTCCCGGGTTGATTAGGTCACGCTTGAGTTGGCTATCAATTTCTAGTAATTGTGCCTCGTACCTACCCGGTGAGTCCGTTCGGCAGAGCTCCATCTCAAGATCCGAGATCATATCACTAATTTCCCTAGCTTTTAACAGCCCAAATTTACGTTCAATTAAACTATCTGGATAATGTGCCAAATAGGATATAAACAGACCTGTTGTTGCCCATTTCTCATCATTCCATTTCTCCATCAAAAGACGATAACGCTCCACTCCAAAATTAAATATTTCATCAAAGTTGTTTGAATATTGAGCAGCGACTTGATCCCATTCAGATGCAATTTTCATTGTATTTAAAAGAGTTACGTTTGGTTCCTGAGAAATATCCTGATCTTTTTTTTCCCCCATTCCACCTGGATTTGCTATGCGTATCGCCTGGTATACATCTCTAGCATCTTGAATAGAAGTTCTCCTTAATATCCGAGCTAATGCTTCTTTTAGATTCTCAGCTTCAGCTATATCAAGTTTAGCTTGTATCAATGGCGCCATAAGCAGCACCATGCCAAGGTTTGTATTCGTGTGTACAGCTTGCTGCGTTGCAGAAGTAGCATTAAGAATTCTAATTCCCAATGAAGAATCAGGTTCCGTAATTGGCCTAGCGCTGGCGCTAGCACTGTTCAAAAAATCATCAACACTGAGATCTTTTGCAGCAGCATAAACACTTATATTTCCTGGCTTGAGGGACTGTATATCCAAGTCACATACATGCAAGTAGAGAGTAATTAACTCTTCACGTAATTCATTTTGCTGCTTCATGGTGTTTTGCATGACATTGCGCGACGCGCCTAAAAGTTACAGAGTATATCTGTGTGCAGATATTCACACACTATCAGCAATTACTTTTGCGAAAAAGCCAGAACCTTTTTGATAGTAAGCCCTTGTACGAGAATCGAGAAGACTACAACGAAATATGTAATCACAAGAAGAGGCTCTCGTGCAGGCACATTAGGAATAGAGAGCGCTAAAGCAACAGAAATACCGCCACGCAACCCACCCCAAGTAAGAATAGTGGTTGCATATGGAGAAAAATTCCTGAATTTACTCATTATTTTGATAGGGGCACCTACACAAACAAATCGAGCCAACAATACAACTGGAATTGCCAGCAATCCAGCAATCATAAATTGATTCGTTAAACTTAAAATTAATAACTCCACGCCAATTAATAAAAATAAAATTGCATTAAGAATTTCATCAATTAGTTCCCAAAAATCATCTAAACGCTCCCGCGTATTATCAGACATTGCCAAGGTTCTACCCTGATTACCAATAAATAACCCTGCAACAACAATTGCGATGGGCGCTGACACATGAATGGATTCAGCAAAAGCATAGCCACCCGATACAAGTGCCAAAGTGATTAAAGCCTCGACTTGGTAATTATCAACACCACGCAGCATGAAAAACCCAAGAAACCCAAGACCTAAACCAAAAAATACTCCACCTATTGCTTCCACAGAAAACAAAGTTAGCACATGTGAAGTAGTCATTTCATCGCCACCCGTTGCAACACCCAACAGCACTAGAAAAACTACTACACCTACTCCATCATTAAATAACGACTCACCTGCTATTTTTGTTTCTAAAGATTTTGGCGCACCTACGATTTTTAAAATCCCCATTACGGCAATTGGATCAGTAGGTGAAATTAATGAGCCAAAAACTAAACAATACATATACGCAACAGGTATATTTAACCACTGCAATATGTAGTACATAACTGTACCAATAATTATTGTAGAAGAAATCACACCAACCGTTGCTAAAATACCGATGACCCATTTCTGCTCACGTAAATCATTTATGTTTACATGTAGCGCGCCAGCAAAAAGCAAAAAACTCAACATGCCATGCAACAACGCTTCATTAAAATCTATACTTTTAACAAGTGTCGTAGCATGATCATCTAGAGTAAGTCCAAATTCCCCAAATAAAAGCAAAGCTAAGGAAAATACCAAACTCAACAGCATGATGCCGATAGTTGTAGGAAGCTTTATATATTTATAATTAATATAGGAAAATATTGCAGCTAAACACAATAGTAAGGAAACTATTTCGAATAAACTCATAACAACCTATTAGTGGTTAAAGTTTGCCAAAGCAATCAACTAGCAACGGTTATGCCTTCTCGCGATTGCATACAATCAAGAAAATTCTCCACAAGTTTGTCTGCCACTACCAAGTTATTCACGCTCTGCAATCCTTTCCACGCAGGAATGCTATTTACCTCAGTGACCCACAATTTACCGTCTTGATCTTGCATAATATCAACTCCAGCATAGTGCATATCGACTGCCCTCACCGCCTCTTTAGCAATATCAGCAAATTGGTCATTTATTACGGCTGAATAGCACTTTCCACCATTTGCCACATTGCTAATCCAGTCCATACCTTCTCTTCGCATCGATGCAATAACTCGATCTTCAACCACAAAAACACGCCAATCAAATGCATTTTCATGCCCGGTTTTAATAAATCGCTGCAAGTAATAGATTTTGTTATAGACCTTAAAATTAGTAATATCTTCTGCGGTTGTAATAAGCTGCAGGTCTTTGCCTTGCGAACCAAATAACGGCTTGGCAACCACTTTATTACCCTGCGCAAGCTCGTCTCTAACAAACGAGTATGCCTGATGGACATCATTTCCAACCCAAGTAGGTGGTGTTGGGATTCCCGCATTATCTAACAAGAAACTCGTCATTCCCTTATCAACACTGCGTTCTATCGCACGAACACTGTTGTATACCAGTATGTTTAATTCTTGCAACGCATGTAATATATCAAGGTAAAAAACAACTTCCTCAAGAGTACCGCCTTGCACACCACGCACAAATACAGCATCTGGCAAAGTATTTTCAAATCCAGGTAGATACAAATTGCAGTTATTTTTCTTACCTTCCGCCTGATCACTAATATTGATATAGCAATCGCTTAAGGATACATTCGTGCACTTACAACCCTTTCTTGCAAATGCATCATGCAATTCCTTTCCATGCCAACCTGGATCATCCGTGATTACTGCAATGTGTTTAGACATAGCTTAATGATGTCTAAGAGAATGATTTTTCCAATAGATTAGGATCCAAACCTCCACCACGAAATGTGTTTCCACTCTCAACAGCGGTAACCATTACGGATGCAGGACTAAACAACATTGGATCAACTTTAAAAAAGTCATACTCATAATCCTTGAAAATTTGTGCAAAAGGTTTTCCATAATCTCGTGATGAGCTAGATGGTAACTCTTTTGCTAACTTCTCGGCTGCCTCATCATCTCCTTTTACAAACAACTGCACTCGACCAGCAAATAATATTGCATCGTTTGTACGCCCCATGGCCTTAACAAAGTCTGGTATAGGTGGTGATAAAGGTGCGCTGGCAGAACCATCCAGCACATGTTCTAAAGGAAAATGAAGCTCGTGGACTTTATGCATAGCCACTTCAAGCACTCGTGCTACGACTTGCATATTGCCTGCAATTGAACTGGTGGGTGTTAAAATAAAAGTCAATGCAGAGGCATCTAACTTACAGGTTTCTGCAACCTTATCGATCAGTTCTATAGGTGGTAGTTTATCAACCTCGAGTACAAACACTGCACTATCACATTGATCTTTATAATTCAGCTCATCAAATAATGGTTCTTTTAACGCTATAGCACGTCCAGGACCTGAGCCTAATGCATGAAATTTTTCATGCGACAAACTCCAACCTGCATATTGACTTGCTAAACACGCTAAAACCGGGTGCGATGTATGTACGTGCAAAGAAAGCGGCCAGTCTTCTACTGCAGATGCATGATACAAATTCACAACACCTAATCCACCCATACAAATTTCACCAATAATCCTGCCTGCCTCTAGCCCTCCAACACACTCTATTCCAGCATCAATATAGGTAGCACCGTTAGAAAATTTTCCAACATTCACCCGTAATGCTTCACTTTTAGTTATCAGCTCATGCACCAATGGTTTTGCTAATTCATTCACACTGATCATCGAAATCTTCCTTTCATGTATTTTGTTATTTAAGCTTAATTATTCACACAACTTCGTAAGAATAGATTTTTTGCGTGTTTTTATCATCTCACAAACTTGAGAACTATTTTGGCCTCCTGCAAAAATACTACAAACAGGCTCAAATTTATTGATTACTTCCTGTGCGTATGGCCGGTCGGCCGTCCATAGCGGCCAAGACATACTGTCTGAAATCGTAATTTCTGTAGGTGCATAAATTATCGCATGCGCCCGTAACATAGGTTCGAACTTAGTTACAGGGAGACTTCTGTCTTTACAAACATCAATATGTTTCTGCATGATCTCTCCATACCTCGTTTCATATAACTCATAAGTCGCAGGAATACGTGGATTTACTTCTAATACATAAACCACATGATCTGCGCAGATAAAATCAATACTGTTCAGACCTATAAGCCCAAACTCTTTTGTAATCACTTTTGCATACCGCAATGCAGATTCTTGCACTTCAATATCAAGGTTTACCCGATTGATCGCACCCGCATAAGCATACGGTACGGATTCACTTAACGACTCACTCCATAAAGTATTAAATCCTAACTCTGAAATATCTTCTCCATTAGCAAGAAATGTCAGAGAAAAATTAATTCCATCAATCTTTTTTTGTAAATAGATATTTTTAGAAATATCAACTTCGCTATTTATAAAAGAAACCCCTACACCACCTGTACTATGCGCTTCTTTTACAAGCCATCCATCGGTCTCAACCGGACTTGAGCCTGAACTTAAAAGTATTTCAGGATATGAAATAGAATGTTTATCCAGTACAGAAAAAAATTCTTTTGGATTTTTACACGCACTAATTACCTGACCTGAATTGCCAAATACTGGAGTGATATTAATTTCTTCTAACAAGCATGGAGTGGATTCCATAGCTGCGTCAAAAAATAAACCGTCAAATGTAATTTTTGATTGCAAAGAAACTACGGCATTTAGCACTTCGCTCTGATCCAGACCAAATTGTGATCGCTTAACTTTTTTAAATTCAGTAGCAGCTGCACAGGTATCACTGTCAGCAAACCCGTCTACAACTACTACTGAGAATCCTAAAGACTTCAAGCCTTGGGATATCGCGCGACCCGAAGTCGCTACTACAAGATAATTAGGCAAGGCTAAACCCTAGCCACTAGTCGTTATCTATAAACTATTTCCCTTGCACAATGTTTCTGGCAACTTCAAATGCACGCTCAAAATGCAAGAAAATTGGCTCATCTCTATCATGCATTTCTTGCAACAACCTGTGTTGAGTTTGATATTTTACGTTACCAATTGCCAACGCACCGATTCCAAATGCATTTTTAGAACCTTCGATGGGTTCGCATGCACCCATCACATCTAAACCATAAATACCAGAAGGCGGTACAGCATTTACATCCGCCGCAACTTTCAAATTAGTAGCAGCTCCCTTGATATGCTCTTCCGTTATCACTTGCACACCAGCAGCGGCACAAGCCAAAATTACATCCGCCTTATCGACAATGCCGTCAATCATATCGTTGGCTTCACCCTCAATACCTAGCAAGTCCGCACCATATTCACTATTACAAAGCGCTGCAACACGTTGCGATTTATCTTTTTTGCGTCCTAATATTTTTACACTTGAAGCACCAGCCTTAGCAGCCAATACTGCCGCAGTAGAACCAACCGGACCCGTACCACCCATAACGATTACACATTTTCCATTCATGTCCGTATCGTGCTTATCTTTCAATGCCTGCTCCACTGAAGCCACCATGCCTGCTGCGGTGGTGAACGCTCCACTTGGGTCAGCAAAACATGAAACTTGAAATGGCG
>CAJICL010000086.1_pt1 | contig 20252 bp, 19 predicted proteins | sample 9199671 | NCBI WGS metagenome assembly CAJICL01 (sample SAMEA7708341, study PRJEB35096) | sediment metagenome | biome: marine neritic benthic zone biome [ENVO:01000025]; feature: sediment [ENVO:00002007]; material: shallow marine sediment [ENVO:03000034] sea grass bed [ENVO_01000059] ... | reverse complement strand
TGATAGTAACGATCAAAGCCACTCATCATGAGTAACAGTTTAAACAGTTGCGGTGATAGCGGTAACGCAAAGAAGGAACCGGGTTGGGTACGGCTCGGTACTAGATAATCCCGCGCGCCTTCTGGTGTAGCTTTGGTTAATATCGGTGTTTCAATATCTAAAAAGCCGTTGTTGTCTAAAAAGTTGCGAATACCACTGGCGACTTTGGCTTTTGCGCGAATGCGTTCTTGCATATACGGGCGACGTAAATCTACATAACGATATTTCAGACGGTTTTCTTCGTGTACATCATCATCGTCTAACTGGAATGGAGGCGTATCGGATTCATTCAGTACTTCCAGTTCTTTCGCCAGTACTTCAATTTGTCCTGTAGGTAAATCAGGATTAATTGTGCCTTCTGGTCGCATACGCACACGACCTTTAATATGTAATACATATTCATTGCGAATCTGTTCAGCAAGTGCAAATATCTCAGGGGTATCTGGATCAAATACAACTTGTAATATACCTTCGCGATCTCGAAGATCGACAAAAATCACCCCACCGTGATCACGCCTCTTATTCACCCAGCCACAAGCTGATATTTCTTGATCGATCAGTTTTTCCGTTACCTGACCGCAATAGTGAGTTCTCATTCCTTACCTTATATATGTACTGTCAAGCGGCGAATACTACGTTTTGCCCTTAGGGTATGCAATAGATCTGATGATGATCGGCAGACAGTTTACCTGCTATTTTGACTTTTTTGATTTGGCTTTAGGCTTATTAGCTGAGACCTTATTACCATTTCCTTTGTGATCCATTTTTGACTTACTGTCTTTGGACTTGCCATCTTTAGATTTATTCTGGCCTGAGTCTGGCTTTTTACTGGAATCATCAGAGGCAAGATTGCGTTTTTTATCCTTATCGGTTTTGAAATCGGTTTCATACCAACCCGTGCCACTTAACCTAAAACTAGGAGCAGATACCAACTTTTTTAACTTAGACCGCCCGCATTCTGGGCATTTTTTTAATACAGGATCACTTATCTTTTGCAGGATATCGTGTACTGCTCCGCATGCTTGGCATTGATATTCGTAAATTGGCATAGTCAGATAAATGTAAACAAGGTCGATACTTACTCAATGATGGATTAACAAGGAGTTAACGACTGGAAACTTAACTACTTGGTAATATTCATCGATATAATCAAATATAATTCTAGCTTAGCTTAGGCTGGCACAATATAACCGGATTTATACAGGAGAAAAAGAACAAATGGACAACAAGCAACCCACTATCTACTTCAACCCAAAGTGCTCTAAATGTCGTATGACTTTAGAGCTATTAAATGAAAATGGCACAGATCCAGATGTGGTTGAATATTTACAAAATGTGCCCACAAAGGCTGAGTTACAAAATATCCTTAGTTTGCTTGGGATATCCGCAGATCAGTTATTGAGAAAGCACGAAACCGCATATCAAGAAGCAGGCTTGAGTACGAATTCGACTGAAAACGAGATTTTAGATGCTATGATGAAATTCCCCATTTTAATTGAGCGCCCTATCGTCGTTCACAATGGCAAAGCAGCGATTGGTAGACCTCCTGAAAATATCCTAGAAATTTTATAATAAATTTTGAAATGAAAAACATCTTAGTTCTTTATTACTCTCGCCACGGTGCCACTAAAGATATGGCTCAACATATTGCTAGAGGTGTGAATTCTGTTGAAGGCGCTGAAGCAATACTTCGTACCGTAGCCCCCATCTCAACCACTTGCGAAGCAGTGGAAGACAGCATTCCTAACGAAGGTCACCCTTATGCTGAAGCCTCAGATCTTGAGCAATGTGACGGTTTACTATTAGGTAGTCCAACTCGATTTGGGAATATGGCTGCACCGTTAAAATACTTCTTAGACGGAACCAGTACGCAGTGGTTATCAGGTACCTTAATAGATAAACCTGCAGGTCTGTTTACTTCAACTTCTAGCTTACATGGTGGACAGGAAACTACCTTACTTTCGATGATGCTGCCATTATTACATCACGGCATGATGATTGTCGGCATACCCTATAGCGAAAGCGAATTACTCAGCACCAGTACGGGTGGCACTCCGTATGGAGCGAGCCATTTAGCAGGCCCGGAAAGTAATAAAAAACTCAGCGATGAAGAGAAAAAGTTATGCTTCGCTCTAGGTAAACGAGTCGCCACTTTGTCACTATAGCTTTACTGAACATTTAATACAGATTTTACGAAAGGTACCGTCACTTTTTTTTGCTGAATTAAAGACTCCTCATCTAACTTATCCAATAAAATAATAAGTTTATTGAGCTCACGTGGAAAACGTTTCAGCAAAAAACTACATACTTCGGCAGATACATCTAATCCGCGTGCTTTAGCATGTTCTTGTATTGCACGACTTTTCCCTTCATCTTCTAAAAGGTTTAATTTATACACCGGACCCCAAACTAATCTTGATGCTAGATCAGGAAATGAAACTGTAGCTTCAAGTGGATTAAGCGTTGCAGTCATTACAATACTTTTATTATTAGCGCGTAATTCATTTATTAATAAGAACAGTTGGCGGTCCCATTCTTTCTTCCCTAATACAGCATCCACATCATCAATACATAAAATATCAATATGCTGCATATCATTTAGAATACTTGCATCCTGCATGGCTAATTCTTTCATGGGTAAATAAATTGCACTCTGATTAGTATTAGCTTGGTGATTACATATAGCTTGCAACAAATGTGTCTTTCCAGAACTAGCACCACCCCAAAGAAAATACTGGCGCGGCTCAGATAATGCCTCCTGCCTTAATTCTCTTAAGACAGATAACAGCTGGCGATCACTTGTATCTATAAATGTTTCAAAGGTTGCAAATTTTGGCAGTGTTATATCAAGCGAATATTGCGTAGGAGTATGCAAACAGGAAGTTACCATTCAATTTTTCCGATAAAGAAACGTTATACGCTTACACTTCATTACTGGAATGTTTTTCTGCTCGTCTTGAGCGCTCTTCCACAAAATAATAATATCCGCTTGCGATGGTAGTGAATAATGTAAGCCCAATAAGAGACTGAATAATCACCACTGGGAAGGAATTAACTTGATTATAGATTACCGCTAGCACTAATAGTATTTGCACAAAAGTATTAAATTTACTGATTAAGCTAGGCTCTATTTCTAAACGTCTGGAAGCTGATACAAAAGACACTGCTCCGGATAGCAGCCCTACATCTCTTATAATTACGATTAATACCAACCAATATGGCAACAGATCTAATATTCCCAAAGTTATGTAGGAACTAATCAGCATGACCTTGTCTGCTGCAGGGTCCAAGTAGGACCCTAATATGGTCTTCCAATTAAAGGCTTTTGCTAGAAACCCATCTAACGCATCCGACACACCCATCAAAAAACATAGCAATAAGGCATTATAGAATTGGTTATCAAATAACCACCACACGAGAAGAGGTACTGCGGCAAAGCGCACCATGGTAATTAGATTTGGTATGAATCTCCAAAAAGACATGTTATGTCTTAACTCCTCCATGTAATACAATAGCCAAACTACAAACCAGTCAGCACTTATACACGATTAGAAATACTTATAATTTAGTGTCATTCTGATGGTATAAGTAACAGAATAATGAAGCAATGATAATTCTAAGCAACCCCATGCTGACATTGAATATCTCATTCGATATCAATAATTTCAATTAGTTACAATATATACTTAAATTAATAAATAAATGGGCCTAAGCTATAAAAACGCCGGTGTCGATATAGATGCTGGAAATAAACTTGTTGATCTTATCAAGCCAGCAATTCGCTCCACTCACCGACCTGAAGTCATGTCGAGCATTGGAGGATTTGGCGGTCTATTTGCACTTCAACAAGATAAGTACCAAGAGCCGATATTAGTGTCAGGTACAGATGGTGTTGGCACCAAACTACGCTTAGCTCAACAACTCAATCAACATGCCACCATCGGTATAGATCTGGTCGCCATGTGCGTAAACGATGTCATCGTGCAAGGTGCTGAGCCCCTCTTCTTTTTAGATTACTTTGCCACTGGAAAGCTATCGATAGAAGAAGCTCGCACCGTTATAGAAGGTATTGCTGAAGGATGTAAACAATCTGGTGCTGCTTTGATTGGTGGCGAAACTGCTGAAATGCCAGGCATGTATGATGAAGGGGAATATGACCTTGCAGGTTTTTGCGTTGGTGTCGTCGAACGCAGCAAATTGATTGATGGTAGTAAAATTAACGATGGTGATGCAATCATTGGCTTGCCATCCAGCGGTATTCATTCTAACGGATTCTCTTTAGTAAATAAGATTATCGAAACCACAAATACTTCACTGGATGAAAAAATTGATGGTAAAAACTTAGGTGACTTATTGTTACAACCAACGATAATTTACACAAAAATTGTTTTAGCACTATTAGATAAATTTGATATCCATGGTTTATGTCATATTACAGGTGGCGGACTCACCGAGAATGTTCCACGCGTTATACCCGATGGCCTACTCGCAATGATCGATACCAATAATTGGAACCGCTCTACAGTATTTAATTGGCTACAAGAAACTGGACAGATTGATAATGAAGAAATGTTACGCGTTTTTAATTGTGGCATGGGTATGTTAGTCGTTCTACCTAAAGACCGAGTAAATGAAGCGATTAAATTATGCCAAGACAATAATCACCAAGCTGTGCAAATTGGTGTAATTAATAAATCGTCTTCTGATAAAAAGATTGCACTACAATAAATTACGGCCGTAACACTTTGACCGAATCACCCTGCAAGATTGCTGTTCTAGTATCTGGTAGCGGTAGTAACTTGCAATCAATTATTGATCATGTTGAGCAAGGCCATATCAATGCGATCATTGCTTGTGTAATCAGTAATAATCCCGATGCTTACGGACTTGAGCGTGCAGAAAAATCAAATATCCCCACTCATATTATCGATCACAAAAACTATGATTCTCGCGAGGCTTTTGATAAGGAACTCGTTAACATCCTTGCGGTCTATAATATTCAGCTGATTATTTTGGCAGGTTTTATGCGTGTACTCAGCGCAACCCTTATTGATGAATATCAAGGAAATATTCTAAATATTCACCCCTCCCTATTGCCTAAATATCCAGGCTTGCATACACATGCCCGCACATTAGAAGCTGGCGATAGCGAACATGGCTGCTCAGTGCATTTTGTTACCGCAGAATTAGACAGTGGGCCTTTAATCATCCAAGCAAAAGTGAAGGTGGAAGAATCAGACACTGCTGAAACCTTAGCCGCACGTGTATTAGAAAAAGAACACGTCATTTATCCTTTAACAGTGAAATGGTTTTGCGATAAACGTTTAGAGCTGAATTCTGGTAAAGCGTATCTCGATGGTTCTCCGCTTACACAAGCAGTATTGCTCACCTCTATGCTCGAGAATGAGCTGCAATGAAAATAACAATAATTTTATTGTTTTCAATTTACATACTAATCCAACCTGCTTGGAGCAGCTCTACTTCAATACTAAATGAAAGCAATCTCCCCCCAGAATTTGAAGCTAGCTACGACGTGCACAAAGGCTCAATGCGAGTTGGCAAGATGAATGTGAGTTTAAAAATAATCGGCGATGAACTAATCTATGAATCCATCACTAAACCTGTAGGGATAGCAGCACTTTTCCTAGGCGGCCAAGTCATTACTGACCGCGCAGTATTAAAGCGATTTAATAACAATTACCAAACAGTTGAATTTAAACATAGCATGAAAAATAGCGATAAAAATCGTGACGAACATTATGTTTTCGATTGGAGTGCTAACAAAGCATATATTAATTACAGAGATCAAAGTGACGAGATAGAGATTCCCAAAAACACCTTTGACAACTACTCTGCTCAATTATTATTAATGCGCAAACCGGAAGACAGTGTTTCAACCAGAATATATTCCATTATCTCGAAAGGAAGATTAAGAAAATACACATACCAGCTAGAACCGAACGAATCAGTTACAACTAAAATCGGAAATTATGAAACGAATAAATACGTGCGAAAAAAAGATAATGAAAAAAAAACAACCTACTTAGGTTGGTATGCTGAAAAGCTGAATTATATTCCAGTTAAATTAGATAAATTTGAAAACGGAAAGCTTGATATTTCAATTCAAATTACTGACGTGAAGTGGCTAGACGAACAAACAAACTAGTTTCCTGCAACCATCATGTCATCAATCAACAATGATGGTGTAATTATATTGCTACGTCGATCAACATCACTACCCACTTCGACAATCTTTTGATACATGTCCTTTAAATTACCAGCTATGGTAATTTCATCTACTGGATATTGAATTTCACCGTTCTCAACCCAGAACCCGACGGCTCCGCGCGAATAATCACCAGTTACAGTATTAACACCATGACCGATTAACTCGGTTATTAACAAGCCTTTTTGCATTTGCTTGAGCAGTTGATCTAAATTTTTATCGCCTGCTTGTAAGGCAAGATTATGGACTCCACCTGCATTGCCTGTAGTTTGCATGCCCAATTTTCTCGCAGAATAGCTACCTAATACGTAACCTTTCAGCACACCATTCTCAACTAATGTGCGCGCTTTCGTCGCAACACCTTCCATATCAAATGTACTACTACCAAAACCACCTTTAATAAACGGGTCTTCAGTTAGAGTAATGGTATCCGAAAATACTTTCTTATCTAAGCTATCAATTAAAAACGATGCTTTACGATATAAAGAACCTCCACTTACTGCAGAAATAAAATGTGATAATAATGACCGCGCCATATTAGCTTCAAAAATTACGGGTGTTGTCTGCGTAGAGATTTTGCGCGCGCCAAGTCTACTTACAGTACGCTCTGCTGCTTTCTTTCCTATACTACCTGCAGACTCTAAATTTTTAGGATCGCGTGCTGTTGAAAACCAATAATCCCTTTGCATCGTGCCATTTTGTTCTGCAACAACCACACAAGATAAATTATGTCGAGTTGTGGTGTAACTACCAACAAAATCATGGGTATTTGCATAAATAGTTGTACCACGTGTAGTTGTCAACGAGGCACCTTCAGAGTTTGAAATCTTATCTACATCACGTGCGGTGTTTTCACATTCAATTGCAATTTCAAGTGCTTCTTCGGGAGACACGCCCCATGGATGATCAAGATCTAAATCTTGTAAGTTACTCGCCATAAGTTCAGCATCTGCTAACCCTGCGCAGTCATCTTCTTCAGTAAAACTTGCAATTTCACATGCTGCTGTAACTGCATCTTCAATTGCAGAAGCTTCAAAATTAGTGGTACTAGCGCTACCTTTCTTTTGCCCCATATAAATAGTGATACCTAAACCACGGTCATTGTGATGCTCTAAAGTTTCGGCTTCGCCTAAACGGGCAGTCACAGACAATCCATGCTCAACATTTACACTCGCTTCTGCACTAGTAGCACCTTGTTGTTTAGCGACTACTAAGCATGATTGCACTAAGTGTTCTAATTTATCTTTTGTATAGGGCGAAGGTTGAACTTTCATATTAATAAATATCGATAATGCTTGGTTATTGGGAAGTGCCGCCAACGGTTATGCCATTTATACGTAAAGTAGGCTGCCCCACCCCTACAGGCACACTTTGCCCTTCTTTACCGCAAGTACCCACTCCTTGATCTAATTTTAAATCGTTGCCTATCATGCTCACTCGGGTAAGCACATCTGGACCATCACCAATTAATGTTGCACCTTTCACAGGTTTAGTCACTTTACCTTTTTCAATTAAATAAGCCTCAGATGCAGAAAAAACAAATTTTCCAGAAGTAATATCAACTTGCCCACCACCAAAGTTCACTGCATAAAACCCAGAATCAACCGAGCTGATAATCTCACCAGGATCGTGTTCTCCTGCTAACATATAAGTATTTGTCATCCGTGGCATTGGCAAGTGCGCGTAAGACTCACGCCTACCATTACCAGTTGGTTCCGTATTAGAAAGCTTTGCATTAAGTTTGTCTTGCATAAAGCCTTTAAGAATGCCGTCTTCGATTAAAGTCGTACATTGAGTAGTGGTTCCTTCATCATCAATATTTAGAGAACCTCTGCGATTTTCCAAAGTTCCATCATCCACAACCGTTACCCCTTTACTCGCCACCCGCTCACCAATACGACCACTAAATGCAGAAGTCCCTTTACGCGTGAAATCTCCTTCTAGTCCGTGCCCTATCGCTTCATGCAAAAGCACACCCGGCCAACCAGGCCCTAACACAACATCCATTTCACCAGCAGGTGCGTCGATGGCTTCTAAATTTAGTAGCGCCATCCGCACAGCTTCATGCACAAAAGAATGCGCATAATCATCTTGAACAAAAACATCATAGCCAACTCTCCCACCGCCACCTGCACTACCCTGTTCCAAGCGACCATTATCTTCAGCAATTACTGATACATTTAACCTAACTAATGGCCTCACATCTGCGGCCATCGAACCATCACTATTTGCTACCAAAATAATTTCATGCGTTCCCGCAATTGATGCCATAACTTGTTTTATACGATCATCCTGTTTACGCGCCAAAGCATCTAATGAACGCAATAAATTTACTTTGTCTGCATCGGAAATTGAATCTAAAGGATTATCAGGCATATAAAGTTGATTGCCAGAGTTAGTTTTCCAAGTTTGCACTTGTCCATTTTGATTACCCCTAGCAATGGCACGAGCAGCTTTACAAGACTCTAGCAAAGCGGGTAATACAATTTCATCTGAGTAGGCGAAACCTGATTTATCACCTTTAATGGCTCGTATCCCAACCCCTTGGCTTATATTATAACTTGCGTCTTTAACAATGCCGTCTTCTAAAGACCATGCTTCATGTTTACGCATCTGAAAATAAATATCGCCACTATCTGCTGATGAATTTAATAATGTCGAAAATGCCTGTGACAAGTGAGACTCATCTAAGCCAGAGGGAACTAAGATGCTACTTTTAGCAAGCTCTAGAGGGTTATGCATATTGTATTTTGTTAAGTGAAAAGTTAAAAAACTACTTCATTCGCCGGTGTTGGATACATGGAAATGTTTTTCGCCTAGATCGCAAATAATCAATATTGATTTCCGCAAGAGTGAAACCCGCACCATGTTCAATACGATTTAATATTGCACCCCATGGATCAATAATCATACTATCACCATGTGTTGCACGACCATTTAAATGATAGCCGCCTTGAGCTGATGCAATAATATAAGTTAAGTTTTCAATTGCTCTAGCTCGAAGCAAGCTTTCCCAGTGTGCCTTACCTGTTGCTGCAGTAAATGCTGCTGGCAATACTATGATTTCTGCACCAAGGTCTAACAAACCTCTAAATAACTCTGGAAAACGCAAATCATAACAGACTGCTAACCCAATCTTCCCAAATGGTGAGTCGATTACTTTTAAATCGAGACTACCAAATTCAATTGTTTCAGACTCAATATAATTTTCGCCGGTATCCACCAAATCTACATCAAACAGGTGAATCTTGTCATAGCGTTCAATAAATTTTCCTTTATTGTCGTACACCATACAAGCAGCAAGAATTTTATTTGGATCATCACATTCTAGTGGCACGGTACCACCCACTATCCAGACATTATGCTGTTTAGCCTGGTCTGACAAGAAGGTTTGGATCGGCCCATCACCTTGTTTCTCACGTACTGCTATTTTGTCAGTTTCCTCAATGCCCATAATGGCAAAGTTTTCTGGCAAGGCAATAAGCTCAGCACCTGCTTCTACCGCTTGAGAAATTAATCGGCCCGCCTCATGTAGATTTGCATCTACTAGAGGGCCAGATGCCATTTGAATTGCTGCGACTTTACTCAAAATTATTTAAAAAGTTTATCAAAGATAGCTGTATTATCGCATACCAAGACGTTGTTCGAGTCTACTAAAGTAGAGATATAAACAAACTTCACATACAAGCTGATAAAGACATTATGATTAAACCTATAATGAATTTGACTCAGTTTGAGGCGAAGATGTCTAAGGCGCCGAATCTGGAGACGGCTGGCCTTGTATTTGAGTATCTGATTTATTTCTAACTACTTTTTGAGAAAGTGGCTCAATTACAGGTTCTTTCCATGTACCTTTCATACTGTACTTCACTTCAGTGACTTTATTCACATCAACTCCAATTGATTTTGCAATTTTCTCGCCAACGATGACACCTACCGCGCCTAATGGCCCCCCCACCGCCAAACCAATCCAAGGCAAACCACCACTAACATGTGGTGTTACCGTTACCACTTGATCATAATCTTGTGCTTCAATACCAGTTCGTCCTTGTATTAATAGATCTGCTGATGGCCCTTTAATTTTTAAATTTTCAGTAGTTAAATTCGCATCTTTAAAGTGCAAGTCACCACGAATCTTTTCAAACGCATATCCTTTAGAGAAAAAATCCGTGAAATCTAATGATAATCGCCTAGATATTTCACCTAAATTAAATAAACCGACTAATCGCCCTGCACCACCTGGCTCAACAGAAGAAATCACACCATCTTTAAATCTAAGATTTGCTTCACCAGTAACCGATGCTAATGAGAATCGATATGGCGCGTTAGGCCAAGAAAAATTAGCTGCAATACTTCCCTGACCTTCAGTCACCGCACTATCAAAGCCTAAACCGGATAGAGAGTTTTGTGTGTTTTGCGATACAAGGTTTATCCCTAAATTTGTTTTTTGAATGTCACCATTTTCAACTATCCAGTTACCATTAGCGGAAACTTGTAACTCTTGCCCACTTCCTTTCAATGAATCAATTGTTAAACCACTTTCAATTGGTTTGGTTTTTAAACTAACATCGTTAAATACCGCGCCCTTATATTCGAATTGTTCTGTATTAACAACTAAGGCTGGTAAATCACGAGGATCTAATCCTGCAGATTTAGAAGGTATTGTTGGATGAGTTTGTTTAGACTCAAAGCGCAAGTAATCAAAGTCTGCAGTAGCAATACTTCCACTACGTGGATTTATGGGATATTCAAATTTTCCTTTTGCAACAGACGAGCTAATATCACCCTCCCAAAATTGTGAGTTTTTAGTTGCACGAAAATTTACCTTATCTAATTCTAACTCATCCATCTGAACATGATTAACGAACAGATCAATCTCTTTTATTTCAAATGTTTGTTCTTCTTCTGATTGCACAATCGCACGCCATTCAGAAAGATCTAGGTTATTCATCTTGCCGGATATTTTGATGCCACTATCAGGCAAGCTAAATTGCTCATCCCCCATGCGCACCTCTATACTAGATAACTCACTAGCACCCTTATCTAAACGCGCCTGCATAAATATCTGGCCATCTAAATTCGCAAAAATATTACTATCTATGCCAGGCTGATGCTTGGTTTGAACAGCAATATGCCTCGTTTCATCAAATGCTTTTTTAAATGGATCAGGTAACAATGTTGTAGCACCATATAAATCACTATCAACATTAATTATCAAACTTTTATCTGTGCTATTTTTACCAAATTTAGGCAAATTAATTTCAGCACTAACGGGCGAAATACCTTTAATGTATTTATTGAGCTTTGTATAGTTAGATGAAAAATAAGTATCAAGATCAATGTCACCTGAGACAGATAGTAATGTACGCCCATTATTAATCTTTTTTGCATTCGCACTCACCGGCGCGCCATATAATTTGGCCGTCAACCCATTACCTTCAGCACCATTTTTATCAAAGCTTAATTTTCCATTCAGATTTGTAAATGGAAGTGACAATGCATTTACATATAGACCAGCATTGTCAAAGTTGATAACACCACTCACTAATCTTTGTTTTTCTAATTTTTTCGTCAGTGTTAATACAATATTTAAATCAAGTTTGGCATTCCCACTAGCAGAGATATTTTTTGCAAGCTTGCTATTCTCTGGGAGCAGTGAAGACTGCTGCAGGTATTTCAAAATATCGCTTGCAGGGCCTGCGGCATTACCGTCAATTACTATTCTAGCTAGCTTTAAATCATCTATCTGCGCATGCACTTTGTAGATAGATGAATCTAAAATCTTCCCCTGATTCGCATTAACTTCTAGAAAATTATTTTTTATTCTAAAATCTGCAGTAATATTACTCGCAGTCGGCCAATTCTGACGGTAATTCAAAACCCCATCTTCAATATCTGCAGTAATTTCAAATCTACCAGGCCGATCTTTAAAAGGTATATATTTCGCATTACCATGAAGTAATAATTTGCCGTCCCTAAGTGTGCCCGCGGCTATACCTTCTTTTAACCATTTAGATAGTTTCGGTTTCATTCTTTTGTATGGAAAATATTGTTTAATCGTTTCCGCCTTCACATAGGGTATATCAACCTGAAGATCCACAAATGGTTCATTAGCAGTAATTTGCACAGTACCTTGGATATTCGCTTTCATTTCATTTGACCCGACTGACATCTCTTGTAGAGCAAACAGTAGATAATCATCAATATGCTGCCAATTAATAACACCTCTTAAATTCTGATTTTCGAGAGGCTGATTTAATAGCTTATCTATTTTTAACGTTGCCGCACTCGATGCTAAGTCGATGTTTCCCTTGCGATGATCACCAATCACTTCTCCTACAATAGAGCTTACCGCAAACCCTTGGTCAGGTATGGAGATGCTTGCTTGTTGTATTGATGATTCATAAAGATATTTAGACAACTGGTTTTCATTAAATTGTACCAATATCCGTGAAGACTCGAACACACCATGAATCTCGATATTTTCAAGAGCCTCATTTAAACGTTCTGCTATAAATGGGAAATGTTGTGCAGTGGAAAGCAGTTGATCTGTGTTCAAATAATCGAGCACTATTGAAAGAGTGAATTCTTGCTGATCACAACCTACGCAGCTGACTTCATAATTTTTACCCGCCCAGTCCTTCCTAGCTGTTTTTACATTCACCTCGTTTAACGCTAGCTGCCAATTCTCAAAATCACCTTGTAGTCTAAATTTTGTGTCAATAGCAATGATTTCATCTTTTTCTTTAACACTGGGAATTAGCACTTCGATATCTTTATAAACCAAATCATGCAAGGCCATGCTGCCAACAACTTCACGGCGACTTAAAGAGCTAAAATTACCCCAGATTTGAAAATCTGAAATACCCTTATGTATTCCAACTTGAAGACTTGGGAAAATATCGTCTAACAACTGAAGGTTAATATTTTCGCCCTTACTATAAAGCTTACCTCTGATATTTTTAAAACCTTTATGCATGTCGCGAATATCTGCACTTAAGACAAGAGAGCTTCCTAATGTTTCCGGCAAAATAAACTTAGAAGAGACCTTGAATCGGTCATCAGAAAATTCAAACACTACATCTACACGATCAAAAAAATAATCTAGTTTTTTTACTTCATCAATTATTGATATTGAACCACTTAGTAAATTTAGTTTTAGCTTGTTAGTTTGGTTTAATTTTTTTCGCTCTGCTAACCTTTCACTAATATCTATACCGTTTAATATTATTCTTTCATCTAGGGTACGAATAGCTTCCAGATTTCCACCAATAAAAGTCAATTCGTTAAAGGTAATTTCCTTACGCAATATACTCCTATAAGAATCGATGGATATAATTGCCTTATCGACATTCAAAAGTTGATCATATTGGTCAACCTCTTCAAAGATAGATAAGTTAAGAACTGTGATCTGCGGTGAGAAACCATACCAATCAATACGAATTGAATCTGCTATAACAGGTTTACCTAGTATCGAAGAAATATTCTGTTGTATTTCGGGCAAGTAGTGTTGATATATAGAAGGATTACTACGCACGGTAGTAATCACTATCGCAAGCAATACTAGAATCGCAACTAGAATATACCAGCCACCTAAGAATAATTTACGCACCATAAATACAAATTAGCAAAGCGGAAAAATCACTAGACTGTTTTACAAAGGCACCACATCAAACTGTTCTTGCAAATAGAGCGATTCCACCTGCAACTTAATAGTCTTACCTATATAATCTTCTAATTCCGCCAGACTCGTTGATTCCTCATCCAATAATAAATCTACTACTGGTTGAGACGCCAAAACCAGTAATTCGTTCGTCTCATATTGCCTTGCTTCTCGCATAATTTCACGAAAAAGCTCAAAACAAACCGTCTCTGCAGTCTTTATATACCCACGGCCAGAACAAGTAGCACACGGCTCGCACAGAACATGTTCTAAACTCTCTCGAGTGCGTTTGCGCGTCATTTCTACTAATCCTAATGGAGACACTTCGCACACCTGGCTTTTTGCTCGATCTCTATCCAATGACTTTTCAAACACGCGTATGACTTGACGCTTATGTTCATCGTCTTCCATATCGATAAAGTCAATAATGATAATACCGCCAAGATTACGTAACCGCAGTTGCCTTGCTATAGCTTGCGCTGCCTCAAGGTTTGTCTTGTAAATGGTTTCCTCTAGATTTCGATGCCCAACAAAACCGCCAGTATTGATATCAATAGTCGTCATAGCTTCCGTTTGATCGAATATCAAATAGCCTCCAGACTTTAGCGTTACTTTCCTTTGTAGTGCTTTTTGCAATTCATCTTCGATGGAATAAAGATCGAAAATAGGTCGACTTCCTGAATACCTTGTAACGCAATTTGATAACTCAGGAACCAACTTTTCAGAGAATTCTTTAACCACATCAAAGGTCGCTCGTGAATCTATTCTAATTATTTCAATATCCTCAACAGAAAGATCTCTTAAGGTGCGCACCGCAAGCGGAAGATCAGAATACACTTCATCAACGGATGAGACTTTATTTACTTTGTCAACGATAGTAGCCCAAAGATTTAATAAGAATTTTAAATCTCTTCTTAACTCAGACTCTCCAACACCTTCTGCAGCAGTGCGTAATATGCATCCACAATTAGCATTCAATTCATCAACAAGCTTTTGAGTCGTAGCAGTTAGTCGCTCACGCTCATCTTCATCCTCTATTCGTGTTGATAGACGCACATCATGCGAATATGGCAATAACACCATATAGCGCGAAGGTAAGGTTATATTAGTAGTAAGACGAGCACCTTTAGTACCAAGCTGATCTTTTACTACTTGCACTAAAAGCTGCTGACCTTCGTGCAATAAACTCGTAATATTATCGTTGATGGATTGAAGAATAGTTTCATCAGGCTTGCTGACATCGGTTTGTTGACCTCGTGAACTTTTAGGCAAAAAAGCCACGTCCGAACTATGTATAAATGCTGCTTTAGATAAACCAATATCAACAAATGCAGCATCCATGCCAGGCATCACTCTACTTACACATCCTTTATAAATGTGTCCAACTAAACCTTGATTACTTACTCGCTCAACTTGAATTTCTTGCAATACTCCATTCTCAACAATTGCAACACGTGTTTCTTGAGGAGTTACATTGATTAGGATTTCTTCACTCATTTATTTATTGTACCTAGTTATCGCTATAGTTATCACTAGACTTGTTCTCATTGAGCGTCTAAATTACACAAATTTGCTTGCTGTAGCAGTTGTCTTAATTCTAACAGCGGAAGTCCAATCACATTGGTATAACTACCGCTGATATATTCTACAAACGAAGAAGCTAAGCCTTGAATCGCATAAGCACCAGCTTTGTCATATGGTTCATCTGTTAAACAATAGGCATGTATTTCACTACTTGTAAGCTGCCTAAACTTAACCTTTGTTCTCACCATTGCTTCGTATTCATTATTTTGAGTTTTTAGATATAACGCTGTTAACACATCGTGCTCTACTGCTGAAAGCTTTTTTAATATCTTTTTTGCATGCTGTATACCTTTTGGCTTACCAATAATCTCCCCAGACAATGAAATGATCGTATCAGCAGCTAAAACAGCTTTACTACCTGATAAAGAATCAAATACTTGCAAAGCTTTATTTTTTGCCATCCTGCATACATAGATTTCAGGCAACTCACCAAGTCTTGGCGTTTCAGCAATACTCGGCACACTTACACGGTACTCTAGATTTAGCTGCTTAAGTAAAGTTTGCCGACGACTTGAGCCTGAGGCCAGGATAAACTTACACACGCGAAATATTCAGCTAATTAAGAAATCTACTCTCGATGATACGGGTGGCCTTGTATCACCGTCCATGCACGATACAGTTGTTCGACCATCACCAATCTTGCCAGCATATGCGGCATGGTTAATGGGGATAATGACAACACGAGATCGACCTGCTCAAGAAAATCTGAGCTAAACCCATCTGGACCACCAATATATAACGCTAGTACTGGAGTATTTTGCATCCATGACTCTAATTTCGAAGCCAAATCACTTGTAGACAATGATTTTCCATGTTCGTCTAATGCAACTCGATAACTGTTGTTCGGCGTATGTTTAATAAGTAAAGCTTGTTCACGCTCTTGCGCTTGCAGAATAGAAATATTTTTTGCTCGCTTTGTTGTGGCAACCGTTACTAACTTGACTTTACATTCGCGCGGCATGCGCGAAGTATATTCAGACACTCCTTCCATAACCCATGAAGGTGATTTATCTCCAACTGCTAAAATATTAATTTGCACTACTATTATGCAAGCTAAAATATGTATTCTTCTACAAGCAATAACATAACCTAAGAAACTTGCTTTCGACCTGTACTAACTTCCCAAAGTTTTTCCAAACTATAAAACTCTCGTGTTTCTTCTAGCATTATGTGCACAACCACATCATATAAATCTACTAGTACCCATGAGCGATCTTGCTCTAGTCCAAGCACGCCTATGCCATTTTTTTTCGCATCTTTAACGACGTTATCAGCTAAAGACTTTACATGCCTATCCGACGTTCCCGTTACAATTATCATTGCATCGAATACATCTGTCTTCCCCTGCGTATCAATCACCGTAATATCATTACCCTTCAAATCTTCAAGGGCATTAATTACAATTTTTATTGTTTCATTAGCTTCCATATTGAATAGTTATTTATATAATTTATTTCGGCGGATATAGTTCCAAACGTTCCCAGGCAATAAATACTTAGGCTGCTTATCAGCAGAAATCATATCTCGGATTATAGTTGACGAAACGTCTATCTTTTCTAAGTCACTTAAGAATATTTTTCCATGTGGCGAATTCATTAATATTTTGAAATCTTGAGTATTATTTAAGTTATAAAATTCTGCCTCGCACCCCGATTTTGGCATACTATAGCTAGGACGTTGCATTAATAATATATGGCACAATGATAATATTTCTTCGTATCGATACCATTTGCAAAAACTTACAAAAGCATCTATACCTATAATCAATACCATCGATTGCTGCTCGCCAAATTCCTCACGAAGCTCTAATAATGTGTCAATGGTATATGATGGTGCTTGACGTTTTAGCTCTCTGTTATCCGCTAGCAATTTCTCATGGCCACTACAAACCAGATTCACCATTTGCCAACGATGGTTTGCGCTCGCATGCACATTATCCTTAAGCGGTGAGAGCTGAGAGGGAATCAAACGTATTTGCCCAAAGCTAAAACGTTCTATCAATTCTAACGCTGATTTGATATGGCCAAAATGTGGAGGATCAAAAGAACCACCAAATATACCTAACATAAAGCACCTGCAAAACCATGATCAAGGCTTCCACCAAATATATCTAACACACCCTCACCATATTATATAATCCATTATGAGTGTGGTTATTCACGTATATTGCCATCTCCCAAAACAATGAACTTTTGAGTGGTTAACCCTTCAAGGCCTACTGGCCCTCTAGCATGCAGTTTATCTGTACTGAGTCCGATTTCAGCACCCAAGCCATATTCAAATCCATCAGCAAAACGAGTGGATGCGTTAATCATTACAGAACTAGAGTCCACTTCCCGTAAAAATTTCTGTGCAATAGCTTCATCATTCGTAACGATTGAATCAGTATGGTGAGAACCATATTTTTCAATATGCTGCATCGCTTGTTCAATATTATCCACAATCTTAACGGCTAATACAGGACCAAGATACTCTGCATACCAATCCTCTTCAGTTGCGCGTGAAATATCTTTTAAAATATTACATGTTTGCTCACAACCTCTTAATTCAACATTTTTTTCAGCAAATTTTTTCTGCAGACCTGGTAAAATTTGTTGCGCTATATTTTTATCAACCAGCAATGTTTCCATCGCATTACAAACACCAAAACGCTGTGCTTTAGAATTAAATGCAATATTAGTTGCCATATCAATATCGGCATCTTCGTGGATATACACGTGACACACTCCATCCAAATGTTTAATCAACGGTATGCGGGATTCTTGCATGATTTTTTCAATCAAACCTTTACCTCCACGTGGGATGACAATATCAATACAATCATCTGCATGAAGCAAATGATTAACCGCACTTCTGTCTGAAGTGCTGATGACTTGCACAATATCTTTAGAAAGTCCTGCTTTATTCAAACCTGCATGAATACAATCGGCGATGGCTTGGTTAGAATTCAATGCCTCTGACCCGCCTCTTAAAATAGTCACATTCCCAGACTTTATACATAAAGCAGCAGCATCAGTTGTTACATTTGGACGAGACTCATAAATTATAAGTATTACCCCAATGGGTACACGCATCTTACCAACCTGAATTCCACTAGGACGAGTTTGCATATCCGTAGTTTCCCCGACAGGATCAGGCAAAGTACAAACTTGCATCAAACCCTCTGCCATTGCATTTATACGCGCATCGGTTAACTCTAAACGATCCAGCAATGCATTATCTAATCCATGTTTTTTACCAGCTTGCAAATCTAGTTGATTCTTTTGCTTCAAGGTCTCACTAGCATTCAAAATTTCATCGGCTATATATTTTAATGCTTGGTTCTTTTTTTCAGTACTTGTTGCAGCGATTTCCGCACGAACTGCTGATGCTTTTAATGTCACAGAATCTATATAATCTTTGACAGATAGATCTTGTTTATGCACTTGACTACTCATATTTGTAAATCTTTAAAATAAACCTAATTTCTTATGTCGAATATCGTGTGGCAATACTCAATTGTAGCAATTCTTGCCAAGGTTCTCCGTAAGCACGACCCTTAATTACTCGATCTACACGCGCGCATTGTTTAAGTAAATCTGAAATTTTTGCTTGTATACCTTGTTGACAGACATCCGTATTTCTTTGATGCAACTCACATAAAGCATGTAGCGAATCTTGATGACCGTTATAACCAGTTTTTGTTTTAATACTCGCTACGGAAAAATTAGGCTTGCTCTCAACTAATTTCCTTACTTGCTCAGTAAGCCCCCATAACAATAGCGGTGGCGCGACATCTTCTTTTTTGAGTCCGTCAATGATTCGGATCACTCTTGCTACATCACCCTTTAATACCGATTCCATTAACTCATTTAGTGAATAATGACTACTATTTGTTAATAGTGTATGAATATTTTTTATATTTAACGTTTTATTTTCTGTGACCAATGAAATTTTTTCAATCTCCTGCATCGCAGCAAGCAAGTTACCTTCAACTTGTTGGGTAATAAATCCAACTATATCCGATGTAGCGGTTAGACCTTTAGCGCGTAACTTTTGCAGAATCCAATTTCGTGTTTCTACTTCATTTAATGGCCAAACACGCAGCACACCTCCTACTTTATCTAAAGCTTTCACCCATGCAGAGTTAATTCCACTACGATCTAGCCTAGGCACTTGCACCAGCAACATAACATCATCGTGTAAGTTTTCAATAAATTTGATAATTGCCTTCGACCCAGCAGCTCCCGGTTTACCATTAGGAATACGCAAATCAATTAAAGTTCGTTCACCAAACAATGACATATTGCTTTGCTCATGCTCCAACTCTGACCAGTCAAAACCTGTCTCTACTGTCAATATTTTTCGTTCGGAAAAGCCTAATTCTTTGGCTCGAGCCCGAAACATATCGCATGCCAACATATGCTGATAGGGCTCGTCACCACTGATCAGCAAAGGAAATATAGAAGACCGAGCTAACTTATCTTTTAAATGTGAAAAACGAATTTGCATAGGCTTTGAGCATGTCTAGCAGCTGAAATGTACATATTAAGCACAGGGTACATGATAGCCGATGAACGGCACAATAGCTTAGATTAAGCGATTGGCAATCAACGTTATGTTTATGCGGAATACCCTACACTATTTCATAGAAAAATATAGCGATTTACTAGAAATCTATTCCAAAAATGCCCGAACTGAGTCACCAAGAAATTTTTGATAATGAAGGCCATATCAACTACGACAAAGTTGTTGAAATAG
>CAJICL010000152.1_pt1 | contig 20675 bp, 25 predicted proteins | sample 9199671 | NCBI WGS metagenome assembly CAJICL01 (sample SAMEA7708341, study PRJEB35096) | sediment metagenome | biome: marine neritic benthic zone biome [ENVO:01000025]; feature: sediment [ENVO:00002007]; material: shallow marine sediment [ENVO:03000034] sea grass bed [ENVO_01000059] ... | reverse complement strand
CTAGCGCTGCATCTTCACCTGATTTAGTCTCTCAAGCTGAATCATTAAAGAATTAAAAATGAAACTGTGTGGTTTTGAAGTCGGGCTTCAACAGCCCTTTTTTTTGATTGCGGGACCATGTGTGGTCGAGAGTGTTGAGTTGGCGCGTGATACTGCGGGTCAGCTGCAAGAGATTGCGCAACAATTACAAATACCCTTCATCTATAAATCATCTTTTGACAAAGCGAATCGTTCGTCGGCAAACAGTTTTCGAGGATTAGGAATCGAAAAAGGTTTGCAAATCCTTTCGCAGATAAAAAAAGAATTCGATTTGCATGTGCTCACAGATGTGCATGAAGATACACCGATGCAAGAAGTAGCAGACGTAGTTGATGTATTTCAAACGCCGGCTTTTCTTTGTCGTCAAACTAATTTCATCCAACGCGTTGCAGCTTGTAATATTCCTGTGAATATTAAGAAAGGACAGTTTTTATCACCTGCTGAAATGAAACATGTAGTGGATAAGGCTAAAGCCCAAGGAAATGAAAATATTATGGTATGTGAACGGGGTGCCTCGTTTGGCTATAACAATTTAGTGTCAGATATGCGTTCTTTAGTCATTATGAGAGAAACAGGTTGCCCAGTAGTATTTGATGCGACACATTCAGTACAATTGCCAGGTGGGAATGATGGTAGTTCGGGTGGTCAGCGTGAATTTGTACCCGTTCTTGCGCGTGCGGCGATAGCGAGTGGAATATCAGGACTTTTTATGGAGACGCATCCAAATCCTGATGAGGCTAAAAGTGATGGGCCGAATTCGTGGCCACTCGGAAAAATAAAAAGATTATTGGAGCAATTAAAAGAAATCGACCAGACGGTTAAAAAGTCTGGATTTATTGAACAAGAGTTATGAAATTAAGGAAAATAAAATTTAAGGAAAGCGAATGTCTAAAATTAAAACAATTCATGCAAGAGAAATTATCGATTCTCGTGGTAATCCGACAGTAGAAGCGGATGTAATACTTGATTCTGGTCATGTGGGTAGAGCGGCAGTACCTTCAGGTGCATCCACAGGAACATTAGAAGCGGTAGAGCTTAGAGATGGTGACAAAAGTCGCTACTTAGGTAAAGGTGTGCAGAATGCTGTAAATAACGTAAATACTGAAATACAAAACACTCTTTCTGGTATGGATTGTTTTCAACAGCAAGCCATAGACCAAGCCATGCTTGATTTGGATGGTACAAATAATAAAGGTCGTTTAGGCGCGAATGCGTTGTTATCTGTTTCTTTGGCAGTGGCCCAAGCTGCCGCACAAGCAAAGCAGACGCCATTATATAAATATTTGCATCAAGGCGGAGATTTCATCATGCCTGTACCAATGATGAATATTATCAATGGTGGAGAGCATGCAGATAATAGTGTTGATATGCAGGAATTCATGATCGTGCCAACCGGTGCGCCATCAATACGAGATGCGATTCGTTATGGTGCTGAAGTGTTTCACGCACTAAAAGGTGTGTTGAGTAAAAAAGGGCTAAATACCGCAGTTGGGGATGAGGGGGGATTTGCTCCGGATTTAAAATCTAATCAAGAAGCAGTAGAAACCATTTTGCAAGCGATTGAGATTGCCGGTTTTAAAATTGGTGAAGATATACATCTCGGTTTAGACGTTGCGAGTACTGAGTTTTATGAAAATGGTAAATACGAATTGCATTCCGAAGGAAAATCTTATGATTCGCAACAATTTGTAGATTATTTAGTTGATTGGGTAAACCAATATCCTATCATCACTATTGAGGATGGTGTTGCGGAAGATGATTGGGATGGCTGGAAGCTATTAACTGAAAAAATTGGTGGGAAAGTTCAGTTAGTAGGTGACGACTTGTTTGTTACCAATACTGAAATTCTACAAAAAGGTATTGACTTGGGTGTCGCGAATTCTATTTTGATTAAGGTTAATCAAATAGGCACGCTTAGTGAAACCTTGGCAGCCATAAATATGGCGCATGCTGCTAATTACACTGCGGTTGTCTCGCATCGTTCCGGAGAAACAGAAGATGTTACGATTGCAGATCTAGCAGTGGCTACAGGTGCTGGGCAGATAAAGACAGGGTCGTTATCACGTTCGGATCGAGTAGCAAAATACAATCAGTTAATTCGCATTGAAGAAGAATTGGGTGCGTCAGCAAAGTATCCTGGTATGAAAGCCTACAACATTTAGCAGTGAAACTTATTAGCAAGCAATGAAAGTTATTATCATAACCATGAGTGTTTTGTTGCTGTTACTGCAATATAAGCTTTGGTTTGGTAATGCAAGTGTTCGTGATGTGGTGAATTTGCAAGAATCGGTTAAAGAACAGCAAGCTAAAAACGAGATTGTCAAACAACGAAATGCGGTCTTAGCTGCAGAAGTTGAGGATTTAAAGACAGGTTTAGAAGCCATAGAAGAGCGTGCAAGGAGCGAATTAGGCATGATCAAAAAGGATGAAACCTTTATTCATATAGTAGAAGGTGAATCGAAAGAATCCTTAGATCCATGATGGGGCACTGATGGCAGCATCTCTGCGATATTGGGCCATTATTCCTGCAGCAGGCACTAGTCAGCGCATGGGTACCGAGACCCCTAAGCAATATCTTCCATTGGCGAATACGACCGTAATAGAAGCATCATTAGGCAATTTTCTACGTCATCCTAACATTGCAGGTGTAATCGTGGCGCTCCATGCCGATGATCAGTATTGGAATACTCTGGCGCTTACGAGTAATGAAAAAATTCATACCGTAATAGGTGGGGAGTCGCGTGCGGAGTCTGTCTATAATGCAATACGGTATTTAGAAAATACACCAGCGGCTAATGATGATTTTTTATTGGTGCATGATGCGGCACGTCCTTGTTTAAGAAAAACAGATTTAGATTTATTGATGCAGCAACTTGAGCAAGACGATGTAGGTGGGATTCTTGCTTCACCAGTTATCGATACCCTGAAAATAATTGAGCAACAAGCAGAGACAAATAATATCATCAGTAAAACGCTCGATCGTGAAAATATATGGCGTGCATTCACTCCGCAAATGTTTCGATTAAGTACTTTAAAAAATGCTCTTGCGCATTGTAAAAAGAACAATATTGCCGTTACCGATGAAGCTTCTGCGGTTGAGGCATTAGGTTTGTCGGTTAAGTTAGTTGCTGGGCAAAGTGATAATATAAAAATTACTAATCCAGAGGACTTGGTGTTAGCGTCGGCTATATATCAAAAAATTAATCAATAAAATAAATTTAATAGTTGCATATGACTGCAAGAATAGGTTTTGGTTATGACTCGCACCGATTTAATGAAGGTGACTACATTGTTGTGGGTGGCGTAAAAATTGCGTTTACAAAAGGTTTGGATGCGCATTCTGATGGCGATGTGTTATTGCATGCCTTATGCGATGCTTTATTAGGTGCCGCGGCGCTGGGGGATATTGGTAAACACTTCCCAGATAATGACCCTAAATTTAAAAATATAGATAGTAACGCGTTAGTTAAACAGGTCGTGCAAGAGCTTACAGATAAAAACTATGTGGTTGGAAATATTGATAGCACTGTCATCTTAGAAAAACCAAAATTAGCTGAACATATCCCTGTGATGCAGAAAAATATAAGTGATTTGCTAAAAATTTCTATGGACCATGTAAATATTAAGGCAACTACCAATGAAGGAATGGGGTTTGTTGGTCGGGGCGAAGGTATTGCAGCTTATGTGGTTGCTACTTTATTGCTTAATTAAGTAGAAATCACTGATTCTAATGTCTGAGAATGAAGTAGCGAGCAATGCTCAAAATATCAGTGAAAGCATATTCAGTGAAGAGGGCTTATTATCTAATCATTTAGAAAATTTTCGTTATCGGCCGCAACAGCGATCCATGAGTGATGCAGTAGAATCTGCATTAAATAATTATAGTCAACTTATTGTTGAGGCGGGTACAGGAGTTGGGAAAACCTTTGCTTATTTAATACCCGCTTTGTTATCTAAACAAAAAGTTGTTATTTCAACGGGTACAAAGCATCTACAGGATCAATTATATTTTAAAGACCTGCCTACCGTATTAAAAATTCTTAAATTACCTGTTAAGACGGCTTTGTTGAAAGGCCGTGCAAACTATCTTTGTTTACATAGGCTAGAGCACCATGCGCCTAATGCTCAAATGCATAATAGGCAGCTTGGTAAAAAGATAAATATAATCAAGGAGTGGTCTCAATTCACAAAAACAGGTGAAATTGCTGAGGTCACAGCAATTTACGAAAACGATTCCGTTTGGCCAAGCGTTACTTCAACTATCGAAAATTGTTTAGGGTCAGAATGTCCAAGTTATGATAAATGCTATGTGCTTAAAGCGAGGCAAAAAGCCCAACAAGCTGATGTGGTCATAATTAATCACCATCTGTTTTTTGCTGATTTGGCATTAAAGCTAGAAGGGTTTGGTGAACTATTACCCAGTATGAACTCGGTAATTTTTGATGAAGCCCATCAATTGCCAGAGTTGGCTAGTACATTTCTTGCAACCTCAGTCAGCAGTAGGCAGATTAATGATTTAGCAAGTGATGTTCTTGAGGCGCAAATAGAAGAAGCTCCCGAGGTTAAAGAAGTACAGCCTTTAGTTGATGCGCTGAAAAAAGCAGTGGCGGATTTTCTGCTCGTATTATCAAATAAAAATGGTCGATTTCCATGGTATGAAATCATTTCCATGTCAAAAATCGAAGATCAATTTGATGAGTTGTGTAAAACGATTCATGAGGTCTATGAGGTGATTTCTCCTTTGGGCGATCGTGGAAAATTGATGTCTAAATGTGTTGAACGGTGTGAGCGTATAGAACAAGGCCTATACTTAGTCTCAGAAGGAAATGATGAAAGAATAAATTGGCTAGAATGTTTTGAGCGTGGATTTAAACTACATAGCACGCCATTAGTTGTAGCGGATTCATTTCAAGAATTTATGCAACAATACAAGTGTAGCTGGATTTTTACTTCGGCCACCTTAACTGTAAATACGAAGTTTGATCATTTTCAACAACAGCTTGGGTTGCTTGATGCAGAAACGTTGATGTTAGATAGTCCTTATGATTATCAGAGTAATACGCGGTTATATTTGCCAACAATAGGTGTTGAGCCTAATGACAAAAGCTATACGCATAAGGTTATTGATGCGGTGCTGCCCATTTTAGATGCTAATCAAGGGCGTGCATTTCTATTATTTACCAGTCATAGAGCATTGCGTATAGCAGCAAATGTTCTTGCTGATCATGATGAGTTTACCTTGTTGGTGCAAGGAGATTCGCCTCGTAGAGAGCTGATATCCGTATTTTCTAAAACAGATCATGCAGTATTGTTAGGTACCAGTAGCTTTTGGGAAGGTGTAGATATACCTGGAGAAGCATTAAGTTGTGTGATGATTGATAAACTGCCTTTTGCAGCACCAGATGACCCTGTGTTGAGCGGTCGTTTACAAGCGTTACGACAGGCAGGTGAAAACCCTTTTATGAAATATCAGTTGCCACAGGCGGTCATCGCTCTAAAACAAGGTGTGGGTCGCTTAATTCGCGATGAGGATGATTATGGTGTAGTCGTTATTTGTGATCCTAGAGTGCTAAGTAAGCCTTACGGGAAAACCTTTTTAAATAGCTTGCCAAGTATGATGCGTACTTCGAATATTGATGACGCAATAAATTTTTTACACTTACGTGAGTCTGACTATGAAGCTGTTAGCCATTGAGACGGCTACTGAGTCGTGCTCAGCGGCTTTATTGCTAAATGATGAAGTATTTAGTTTAAGCGAAGTGGCGCCTAGGCGTCATAATGAAATAATATTATCGATGTGTGAACAGGTTTTAGCGCAGGGACAAACCAGTCTATCGCAGTTAGAAGCAATCGCATTTGGTAGGGGTCCGGGTGCATTCACAGGACTTCGTTTGGCGGCCAGTGTTACCCAAGGCATAGCCTTAGGGCAGGATCTTCCTGTAGTACCAGTTTCTTCTTTGGCTGCACTTGCGCAACAAGCTTTTGAAGAAAATGAAAAAACGCAAGTGTTGTCATGTATTGATGCGCGCATGCAAGAAATATATTACGGCTATTATAAAGTAAGTGATCTTCAAATCATGGAATTAGTGGGAGAAGAAAAGGTTGTTCCGCCAAAGAATATAGAAGTCAAAGTATCTGGGGGCTGTTACGGAGTAGGGTCGGGTTGGCTGCCTTATGCTCAACTGTTGCGAGAAAAGATTGGAGCTACACTTTCATATGATGCGAGCTTGTTTCCACAAGCAGAATATGTTGCAAAATTAGCTAAAGTATATTTTGAGCAAGGGGAAAGTGTAACTGCAGTAGAAGCTTTGCCAGTTTATTTGCGTGATAACGTTGCGGAAAAATCTAAAAAGAAAATGGTGTTTTAAATATGGCTACTTCTGTATTTCACTTAGCATTCCCGGTTTATGACATTGAGAAAACAAGAGCATTTTATGTGGATGTGCTTGGTTGTGTGGTAGGCCGTGAAGATAAGCGTTGGATCGATTTTAATTTTTACGGTCATCAAATTAGTGCGCATTTATATGATCATGAAGACATGTTTACACCTTCAAATCCAGTGGATGAGCACGATGTTCCTGTCAGACATTTTGGTATCATTTTAAATTGGGGGGAGTGGGAGCATTTAGCAGAACGTTTTAAGCGTGAAAAAGTCAAATTTCATATTGAGCCGTGTATCCGTTTTAAGGGCCAGGTTGGCGAGCAAGCGACTATGTTTATTCAAGATCCAAGCAATAATTATTTAGAATTCAAGTCATTTAAAGATATGACTCAGGTATTCGCAAAAGAATAAACACTATTAGAGGAATTTATTATGCGAGTTTTAATGCTGATTATGTTGGTGTTATTTTCGAGTATTTGCTTTGCGAGTGAAGTGGAGATAGTTAAGGTGAAAGCAGAATTGACTTCAGCGCAGAAATATAATATCTCCGTGACACTTAAGCATGCAGATGAAGGTTGGGAGCATTATACAAATGCATGGCGTGTGTATTCTCCTGATGGAGAACTAATCGGTGAGCGGGTGTTGCACCATCCGCATGTAAAAGAACAGCCTTTTACCCGTAATCTTCTTGGATTGAGTATACCTAGGGAGCTTAGTGAGATCATTATAGTCGCTGTGTGTTCTAAGACGGGCGAGAGTAAAAAAAGTTATGTGTTAAAGCTTCGATGATTTAGTTCGACTGCATATTTACATTAGGTATTCTAAACAGCCTAGATAATTTGCTTAATTGTGTATTTGCTATACTGTGCAAATGAAGCGCGTCTACAGTGAGCCTAATCCCATTTTTATTTATCAGATTAAAGACCTTCTTGAAGAGAAAGGGATCCATACTATTGTTAAGAATGAGCATCTGTCTGGTGGCGTAGGCGAACTTCCACCTACCGAAGTGTGGCCGGAGTTATGGGTGGTGAATAAAGAAGATAGTAGCCCTGCTGAAAATGTCATCGATAGGTTTATGGAGTCTATTAAGGCTAGCCCCAGGTGTTGGAAGTGCCCGGCTTGTGGAGAAGAAATAGAGGGGCAATTTAATATTTGTTGGAGCTGTGGGCAAGAAAATACCTCTAATTAATTCAAAATTACTAAATAAATGCTAATAAAGGTCGCTGGATCTCTTTTTTGTTGGCGTTATGCCTAGAAAATGATTAGCATGTGAACTTATCGAGACATCATTTCGGTGGTGAGCTATTTCTGTTCAAAACAGGAAATCTCGATAATTTTTAAGATTCATTAATTTAGGAAAAAATACGATATGAGTAACGGTACAGTTAAATGGTTCAATGCAGACAAAGGTTTTGGTTTCATCACTCCGGAAGATGGTGGAAAAGACTTGTTTGTACACCATTCTGAAATTCAAAGTGGTGGCGGCTACGCAACGCTAAATGACGGACAAAAAGTTGAATATGAGGTGGGCGAAGGCCAGAAAGGACCATGTGCAAACAAAGTTAAAGCAATATAATTTCATATCGTGTTTAACGTGTTCATCTAGTAAGTAAAATTAACAGCAGACCAAATAGTCTGCTGTTAATTACGATCAAACGTCCGAGCAATCGGATACCTCTAGAAAATTATTTATTATTTAATCTTTGCCTCTAATCTGGGCAAGGTGTCTTATCGTTTTCAAATTATACTGATTGTAAAATGAAAGATGTCGAAGTCTCTGAAGTTCCTATTGAGCTCTATAAGATCCTTAAATTTGAGGGCATGGCTGCCAGTGGCGGTGAAGCTAAATCAGTTATTGCAGACGGTTTGGTTTTAGTAAATGGCATAGTAGAAACGCGGAAAAGAAAGAAAATTTTATCGGGCGATGTTGTTGAGTTTGCAGGTGTGAAAGTTAGGCTTTTGCTAAAATAGAACGATCGGTTGGATAAAATTAGTACACTAGCTTAAGCAATCATTGTGTCTAGACCAACATGTAGCTGAAGATTTTTTTCTTTAGTTTCTTTGCGCATTTCACGACGCATTTTTCCAGCTTCAAAAAGTTTTTGCTCAGTTTCTGATTCAATTTGTAATGTTGGTGCTTGTTGGGGCACGCCCTTTTCATTTACACAGATCATTGTGAAATAACATGAGATAGCATGATATTTTGTTTTCTCTCTAATTTTCTCTCCTTCTACTCGAATTCCCACTTCCATCGAACTGCGGCCCACATAATTTATATTGCATTTGAAAGTGACTAAGTCGCCAACCGTAATTGGGGATTTAAACTCTACATGATCTAGGGCTGCTGTCATCACATAGGATTTGCTATATCGAGATGCGCAAGAAAATGCAGCTTCGTCTAAAAGCTTTAAGATGGTACCGCCATGAACATTGCCAGCAAAATTTGCCATATCTGGTGTCATTAAACGCGTCATAAATAGTTTTTTTTCTTGTTTTGCTGAATCACCCATTGCGTCTTTGGAAACTCCGTAATTATGTTAATTATAGTAATAATCGGCGCCTATTATTTGAGGCGCTTATAATTTATTAATTTTATCTGCTTGCTCTTTAAGTTGTTGTAATGAGGTTTGCATTTCGGCAACACGCTCGCGTTCTTTTTCGACCACCTCTTTGGGTGCCTTGTCAGCAAAGTTAGGGTTGTTTAACTTTGCTGAACTTTTTTCAAGATTGGTTTCTAGTTTTTTAATTTCCTTTCCAAGTCGAGCAGTTTCTGCATCTTTATCTATCAGGCCAGCAAGTGGAATGAGAATTTTCATTTCACCAACTAGTGCTGTTGCTGATTCTGGTGCGAAGTCATTTTCTAGCCATTGGATATTTTCAATCTTGGCAAGAGAATGAAGATATTGCTGGCTGGCTTCAAAATAACTTCGATCTTTATCAGAATAATTTTGTAATAAAATACTAAGAACTTTGCCAGGCGCAATATCCATTTCAGAACGTATTTTACGGATGCCATTAATGAATTCTTTGCACCACTCTAGTTCTTGTAAACTTTCTACATCGATATAGTTATTATTGCTTCTCGGGAAATCTTGCGTAGAAATGCTGTTGCCCGTAAGTTTAAGCTCCTTAGCGATAGGCTGCCAAATTTCTTCCGTTAAGAATGGAATAATTGGATGCAATAGTTTCAATAAATTTTCAAATACTTCCAATAATACACGTCGTGAATTTTGTTTAATGCTCTCATCTATATCATCTTTAAACAGCGTTGGTTTGCATAATTCAACATACCAGTCACAGAACTCGTGCCAGGAAAATTCATATAAGGCTTGAGCAGCAAGATCAAATCGGTAATTTTTTAAATGTTTATGGGTAAGGTCAATAACTTCTTGCTGTTTGCTTAAAATCCAACGATCTGCCAAGGTAAGTTTTTGTTTGTCGATTTGTCCAGATATCTCTTTGCCTTCAGTATTCATTAATACGAAGTTGGTGGCGTTCCAGAGTTTGTTACAGAAATTTCGATAACCTTCAATGCGATTCAAATCAAATTTGATATCGCGCCCTGTCGAAGCTTGTGCAGCAAAGGAAAAACGCATGGCATCTGTGCCATACGCTTTGATACCATCTGGGTATTGTTTGCGGGTGGCTTTTTCAATCTTAGCTGCCATTTCAGGTTGCATAAGACCAGTAGTGCGTTTTTTAATTAATGTTTCCAGGTCAATACCATCGATAACGTCGATGGGGTCTAAAACATTGCCTTTTGATTTAGACATTTTTTGTCCGTCTGCATCTCTTACTAAGCCGTGGATATACACTTTCTTAAATGGCACTTCGTCCATAAACTTTAAGCCCATCATGATCATGCGTGCGACCCAAAAGAAGATGATGTCGAATCCAGTGATTAATACCGAGGTCGGATAAAATGTTTTTAATTCTTTAGTCTGCTCGGGCCAGCCTAATGTAGAAAATGGCCATAGCGCAGATGAAAACCAAGTGTCTAGTACATCTTCATCTTGTCTGAGCTCTATATTGTCATCGAGCTTATATTTTTTGCGCACACTTTCTTCATCTTTAGCAACAAAAATGTTGCCATCTGCGTCATACCAAGCAGGAATACGATGTCCCCACCATAGTTGCCGGCTGATACACCAGTCCTGAATATTATTCATCCACTCAAAATAAGTCTTGCTCCAATTTTCTGGAACAAACTGTATATCACCATCTTTAACCGCTTTTATCGCAGGGTCAGCGAGTGGTTGAATTTTCACATACCATTGATCTGTCAAGTATGGCTCTACTACGACCCCTGAGCGATCTCCGCGAGGCACCATAAGTTTGTGATCTTTAACTTCAGCCAATAGATCTTGTGACTTTAAGTCCTCAACAATTTGCTTGCGTGCATCGTATCGATCTAGTCCATGATATTTGTTAGGTGCATTTTCATTTATTTTTGCGTCAATGGTGAAAATATTAATTTTTTCTAGATCGTGACGCTTGCCAACCTCATAGTCGTTAAAATCATGAGCAGGGGTAATTTTTACGCAGCCTGAGCCAAACTCTGGGTCTACATATTCATCCGCTATAATTGGAATTTCGCGATCTGTTAAAGGTAATTTTACGGATTTACCAACAATCTCTTTATAGCGCTCATCTTTTGGGTGTACGGCAACTGCCGCATCGCCAAGCATAGTTTCAGGCCGTGTTGTGGCGACGACGACAAAACCATTCCCATCTGCAAGGGGGTAACGCATATGCCACATGTGACCATTTTCTTCTTCAGAGATCACTTCTAAATCAGAAACAGCTGTGTGGAGTTTAGGGTCCCAATTCACTAAACGTTTGCCACGATAAATTAGATCTTCATCAAATAAGCGCACGAATACTTCTTTAACTGCTTCGGACAAGCCTTCGTCCATAGTGAAACGTTCGCGAGACCAATCTAAGGAAGAACCCATGCGTTCTAGTTGGCCATATATGGTGTTACCTGATTGTTCTTTCCACTCCCACACTCTTTCAACAAAGTTATCTCTGCCTAAATCATGTCTAGTTTTGTCTTCAGCATTTAATTGCCGTTCCACTACCATTTGAGTAGCGATACCTGCATGATCGGTTCCAGGTTGCCAAAGTGTGTTATAGCCGCACATTCGGTGATAGCGAGTGAGGCAATCCATTAGTGTGTTATTGAATGCATGGCCCATATGCAAGGTACCAGTCACATTAGGGGGTGGAATCATAATGCAGTAGGCGTTATCGCCTTCGCCTGAAGGCGAAAAATAATTATTGTTTTTCCAATACTGATACCATTTTTGTTCGATATCTTTAGGTTGATAAGTCTTATCCATGTAAGTTTTTAAGGTCTATTGAAGGACGATATAAGGGCAGTGGGTGCTTTGAGGTGTTATTCAGAATATTATTTATAGCTATACATCCGCTAGACGAGAAGTCCATGCGAACAGCTAGTATAACAATATAAATCTAACTGAGATCTACTCAGTAAATCATACAGCAATGAAACGATAGGGGTGGTTGGAAAAAGTTAAGACTTTCTTTGACCGGGTAGTCGGGCTCGTACTTCAGAAAGTACTTGTTGCACAATTTGCTCACTAGCATGCTCAAAATGTTTGAGCATAATTCGATTTACCGTATTGGTTAGCTCTATCTCAAATTGTGATTTGTCGGTTCGCCTATTTTGAGGCTGCTTATCCACTTGAGAATTCACCTCAGCGGTAGGAGTACTAACTGATTTACTAGCCGTAGCAGTACCATTCATCGAAGCTAAGGTAGGCTTATTACCACCACTTGGAGCATTTGTAGTCCCCACTAAATGATCTAAGATTGGGGCTTTTTTAGCGCTGTTTCCATCCATAGAAGCAAAAAAATACTGATTAATTCAAGCAGAGGATACTTCATGGTGATGGGGTTCTAGACCGCTCTTACGATAAAAGCGATAGCGTTCGCGACCAGCGTGAATAGATTCGGGCTTACTATCAATAATTTCTGCAATTCTCTGATATTGCTTGAAATTTTCGGGTATCTCATCGGCAATATTAAGTAGCATATCAGGGTGTCCATCACCAATTTCCGGGCTGATTTCGGTGCTGATGGTCACCGGACAATTCTCTATAGGTGAGCTAGAAATTTCATGCGGGATAAAACTGCGGTCACGAAAAGTCCACAATAAGGCGTCTAATTTTTCACAATCCTCATTACTTTTAAGGCGTATATGAATACGGTGACCCGCCGAGAAGGCTTTCTCAGCAATACGGCACGCGGTGCGCAAAGCAAACTGAGGTGTGGACTCTTTGGTTACGTAAAAATCCACTCTTGGTGAATCTATTTTGTGTAAATCGCTCTTGGATTGATCTTGCCGGGGTAAATCTTTATTCGGTAGATCGGAGTTAGTGGTTTCTGAATGGGCCATAATAGAAATCAGAATTCATAGGCTTGATGCAATAAATATTCGCTAAGTAATGGAACAGGCCGGCCCGTAGCACCTTTCGTTTTACCTTGGTGCCAGGCTACTCCAGCAATGTCTAAATGCGCCCAGGTATACTTTTTAGTATATCGAGAGAGAAAACATGCAGCGGTGATCGTGCCTCCCCAGCGCCCGCCAATGTTGGCCATGTCTGCAAAGTTACTATCCAGTTGGGACTGGTATTCATCCCAGATTGGTAATTGCCAGGTCCGATCCCCGGTTTGTTCGCCAGCCGCTATAAGGTTTTTTGCTAATCCATCATCATTACTCATCACCCCAGAAGGTATTTGACCTAACGCCACAACACAGGCCCCAGTGAGGGTTGCAATGTCAATTACGACTTCCGGCTCAAATTTATCAACATAAGTAAGTGCATCACATAATACGAGTCGGCCTTCAGCATCCGTATTAAGAATCTCTACAGTTTGCCCGGACATCGTAGTTACAACGTCGCCTGGTTTGCTGGCGCTCCCATCTGGCATGTTTTCAGCACATGCGAGCACGCCTACCACATTGATGGGTAAATCCAATTCACAACATGTTTTCATTGTGCCTATAACACTTGCAGCACCGCACATATCAAATTTCATCTCATCCATAGTGGCACCCGGTTTTAAAGATATGCCACCGGTGTCAAAGGTAATACCTTTGCCAACCAACACAATAGGACGCTCATCCTCATTGCCACCGATATATTCCATAGTTACCAGTTTTGCAGGTTCTGTGCTTCCTTTTGATACAGAAAGGAGCGCACCCATGCCTAGTTTTTTCATTTGTGCTTCTTCGAGCACATTTACTTTTAGTTTTCGATTGCCTTTTTTAAGTAACTGGGCCTGGTCTGCAAGGTAGCTAGGGGTGCAAATGTTTCCGGGTAAGTTTCCTAGCTCTTTTGCTAAATTCATACCGCTAGCAATGGCCTGTCCAAATTCGATACCGTCACGTATATCTGCAATATCATCACGATAGTGAGTGATAAACTTTTGTTTTTTGAGGTGTATTTTTGAATTGGTTGCGCTAGGTTTGGTTTCACTGTACTGATACATTGCTGATTCAATAGCGGTCACACTTAACTGAGTTTTCGTTAATACATCAGCATTCTTCACGGGTAGTTCTGTCAAGCAGTTGATCACATTGCTTGTTTTATTGCGCTTAATTTCATTAGCTACTTCAGCGAGTACTTTTTGAAATGCGCTAATTGTGAGCTCATCTTGTTCCCCACAACCGACGACAATGATGCAATTATGTTTGCTGCGGGCTGAGTTATGTAACGTTGTAATTTGCCCTAAATTGCCTCCCGCCACGCCGCGTTGGCATGCGCTTGAGATGTTGCCACGGTAAAGTTTGTCTAATTTTTTGGCAGAATCACTTAAACGTTTTGGTTTGAATATGCCCACTACTGCGCAATCAGCGGATTCTTTGTCTACAGAAGTGGTTTTTGCAATGTAATCCATAATTTCCCTCAATTAAACTGTCTGTGCTTTATACATTATTGCTAATATTGGCCTAAATGTAACCAAGAGTTCTGCTCTGCTTCTAAAAGCATATATGTTTTCAACGCTAAATCGATATTTCTCTAAAGAACTTGCTCAAACTTTCGCCGGCGTGAGCATAGTGTTATTGGTGGTAATAGTAGGGCAGTCATTTGTAAGCCTGTTAGCAAAAGTTATGAAAGGCAAGTTGCCAGCAGACGTTGTGATTTCTATGTTAGGGCTTGGAATTTTGAAATCTGCAATTTTATTAATTCCATTCGCACTATTACTTACGATTATGCTTACGCTAGGTCGCTATTATCGAGATAGTGAAATCTATGCCATCAAAGCTAGTGGTATAGGTTCAAATGCATTGCTGCGTTATGCAAGTTTAATTTTTATACCATTAATTGCTTTGTTGTTTTATCTTTCAATCTATTCAGCTCCCTGGGCTGAGCAGCAAATTGAAACAATTAAATTAAAGGCCAAAGGTTTCACCGATATATATAGTTTAACGCCTGGGCAGTTTATAGAATCCAATCAAGGCAACTGGGTGGTGTTTGTAGAAGAGTCGGATCGAGAGTCTGGCGAAGTTAAAAATGTCTTTATTTATGATCGGCGTGAAGGCAACGTTGCGATAGAAACGGCACAGTATGCGGAGCAGAAAAATTTAGCTGAGCTTGGAGGGGAATCATTGATTCTGAAGAATGGTCAACGTTATGAAGGTGCACCAGGTGAAGGTGGGTTTACTTTACTTTCTTTTAATCAGCATGCAGTGCGTATTCCTGAGTTTGATATAAATATTGATACGCATAATCCTGAATTTAAATCCACTAGCGATCTACTGCAATCAAAGCAATTGGAAGATATTGCAGAATTTCAATGGCGTATATCGGTACCCATTGCTGCAATACTATTAGCTCTATTAGCGTTTCCGTTAAGTGTCACAAATCCAAGACAAGGTCGTTTTGCAGGGCTTGCAATTGCCATTGTTATATATTTAATTTATTCAAACTTACTAATCGTTGCAGAAACATGGGTGGCGGACGGAAAGTTTCCGGCTATACCAGGAATGTTTGCAGTGCATGCAGGTATGCTGGTGTTAGTAATTATATTAAGTTTGCGACAAAAGCTAAGTTCTTAAGATGATTATATTTAAACACTTTGATCGTTATTTAGGCAGGACTGTGTTTATCGGAACACTGTTTGCGTTATTAGTTTTGTTTTCCATAGATTCGATCATTGATTTTATTAACGACATTGAAAGTGTAGATGAGCGTGGGTTTACATTTGGGCATGTGATGTTACGACTTATGTTTGAGATGCCGCAGCGCTTGTATGAATTTATGCCTACAGCGCTTTTATTAGGCGCATTAATTGGTTTAGGCGGTTTAGCGGCTAAAAGTGAGTTAGTCGCCTTGCGTTCGGTGGGTATAAGTAAGCGTCGTATCATCTGGTCAGTGCTAAAAGTTGGAATTGTGTTAATTGGAATTAGTGTTTGGGTAGGAGAAATGGTTGTGCCGACTTCTCAAGGTTATGTGAATAGCCTAAGTAAAAGCCAGGTTCGAGATGCTAGTAATGGCAATGGGGAAAGGGCTGATATTAAGAAAATATCCTTGCGATCAAAGTATGGAATTTGGGTGCGTGACCATAATCGATATATAAATGCGCAAGAAATATATCCTGATTACAGAATGCGAGATGTTTGGATCTATGAACTAGATGATGAATATAAGTTAAAACGAGCAAGCTTCGCTAAACAAGCGGCTTATGAAAATGATGTTTGGACGTTGTCAGACATCAAGCATAGTGTAATTTCGAAAAGTGGCGTGGTAACCGTTGCTGCAGAAGAAGAGCATTGGCAGCGCTTAGTTTCAACAGAATTGTTTGATGTGATTACTGTAAAACCAGAATTTATGGGGGCCGTTAAGTTAAAGAAATATATTGGCTATCTAGAAGAAAACGAGCTGGATTCAAAACGATACCAGCTTGCATATTTTAATCGCTTTGCTGTACCTTTGTCGGGAATAGCCATGCTGTTGTTAGCGTTGCCTTTTGTATTTCGTTCGGTGCGTGCAGGAGGGTTGGGTCAGCGTGTTGCATTGGGAATCATAATTGCTGTGGTATTTAATTTGCTGAGTAGAGTGTTAAGTAATACAAGTGTGGTATATGACATTCCGCCAGTGATAGGGGCTTTTTTGCCAACGATTATCATAATAATTGTTGCAACGGTTGCGTTAAGGAGGATGGCTTGAAATGTTGTCAATGACTCATTGAGAACGTTTTCGCTATCTAAAAAGGTAATTAATTAAGGAAGGAACTTAAAAAACAATATGATTAAAGTTAAGGATAGTGAAATTCATGGGAAAGGATTATTTAGCACAAAAAAAATTCGTAAAAAGACAGTATTAGGAAAATGCGAGGTAACTAAAACTAAAGAACCAAATATGTATACCTTGTGGGTAGGCAAAAAAATGTTTGATGTTACCTGTGATTTTAAATACATCAACCATTCTGATAAGCCAAATATTGTTTATTATGATGATCTAACAATAGTAGCACTGAAGAATATAAAACCAGGCGAAGAACTCACACATAAATATGAGTAAGCACATGGATGTGCGCATATGATGCGCGTCAAGGATGACGCGACCGATAAATAGCTATTTTTCTTGAATGAGGTGGGTTGGGGCGTTGATCAAGAGGAGTGAGTGTCCACCACTAGCTAAAAGCAGACATAGGAATAAAAAAAGATATTAATCTGATGCAACTTCCATGTTGCTACTCGGTTTCGCACATTCATGTGCTCACTAAAAAAATATTATTAGTTATTTTTTTCTGATATATAAATAATGGTCTTTGACCTGAATATTCGCAATGCGTCGATCAGGTATAAAGCGTCGATCATTTTTTACTGAATTGTACTCACTATCAACGACGGGAAATTGTGGTGGTGGCGCAAAAGACCTCCTGTCTTCTTTCCCCCGAAGATCTAAAGTAAAAGGATTAGCTTTATTAATATTTTGCATTTTATTCTTTTGCCTTTCTGTAGATTCTCAATACTACTTCAAGCCTATTCATAAGCACATTACTGCTACTCGTATGATTTCGGAAATGAAATTAAATAATTTCCGAAATAAGCAATATTAATAAATTTTCATAAATTTATATCAACCACTACTTTCAATATAACAATAAACATGAAAAATAATTTAGTGTGGAAAGTTATAGTATTTCTAATCTGAGGCAACATCTTTGTAAGGGCTTGTATTTGCTTTATTGTTACTCATTCCCTGACATTTTGTGCTTGTATTTACTTTTGTTCGTGTTAGAGCTTAAGGTCAGCGTGTTGTGCTGGAGGTTGTAACTCCATAAGTGCTTAATGTGCTAAGTCTAGTGTTAGTAATACAAGTATGGTGTATGGCATCTTGTTTTGTTGTTGGAATATGGCTGTGATAATTGTAATTGCTATTACAGTTATGGGGATAATAAAAAAGACTTAAATAAACACATCTTATGTGGTTGCTAACTTTGTTATAAGAGACTAAGTTAATAGCCAATCACCCGCTAGATATTAAGTTTGCGGTTATATTATTTTTACAAATGTTTACATTTGGTAGGCATTCGTATTTATTTTTGCGCGTGTTTATTTTCTTTTAACTATCCAAACCAAAAGTATCTCCCTGTATTAATTACAGCATTAATTACAGTATTAATCTTAAGTCTGATTACCTAGTATAATAATTTAGAATATTATTTTTATTAAATACGGTGGCTTTTATTGTCATTGTTTGTATTTGTAAAGGTTTGACTCTTGTCTATGGTCTATGGTTTTTAATGTGGCTACTTTCTTAATGAATTATTAATGAATTTATAAGGTTGGTTTTTGATGTTTTAAGTTAAGTAAAAATATGGACGATTAAATATGGAAATAACAATTAGTCAATTGGCTGAAAAAGCTGGTGTAACGAAAGACACTATCTTTTATTACGAAAAACAAGGACTTGTTTTTCCGGAGTCGCGTTCTTTGTCTAATTATCGGCTTTATAACGAAGCATCTATTAAACGTTTGTTATTTATCAAGTTTGCACAGAAACTTGGATTCACATTATCTGAAATCAAAGAATTATTAGCGCTTAAGGATACAAAAGGCTCCTCTGTAAATGCTCTTGATCGCTTAATAAAGAAAGTCCACCAATTGAAAAAAGATTTAACAAAGATTAGTAGTCAAAAAAATCAGTTACAAAATTTAATCAAGGAATGTTATGCGTATGGAGGTGGTGCATCTGACTTTTTTGACTATCTAGGTAGCATGTCATGTTTTACATTATCGGACTTAACGTTTTCTAAGCACTCTTATTTGTATGATGCGGGAGTTTGGGGGTTGTCAGGAAATTATCAAAGTTTAGGTAATCCTTTGGTTGATATGCTTGGCGAAGTGGAGGTCGTACATGAAGACGCGACCTGGAGTGTGAAGAGAACATTTGAGTTTCAAAATGCTGAAAATACCTCCACAAGTCTTCGCTTTTCCATCCCTGCGATGTTCGAAGATGGGGTAAATCAAAACTTTGAAGCTGATTGTTCAGATTTTGGAAATGTTACTGGATCAATCTCATTTGCAGGAGAAGATATATTTACGTCTTACGAAATGCTGGATCGCGGCGTTAAAGGGTGCGAATGTTTAAGGCGGATTCTATCTGATTTGTACGAAGCAAAAGGCATTTTAAATGATGGGTCGAGATCTATTTGTTGGTGGAACTATGAAATGACTCGTGTATGAAATTATCAATATGTAAATTAAGTGAGTGGCGTCTAATGCAGGTGCGCCACAATTAAAGCTTATAAATCAATATTGCTGCTGGAGTTGAAGTAAATGCATATAAGGAAATATACATGACCGATGATACATGTTTAATGAATCTAGAACACTATGATGCCAACATGATTCAAAGCGAGGGTTGGAGGCTTGATAGGATATTCGAGGATGATAAAAGAAACTCAACTTTGGTGTATAACAAAGGTATAGAGTATGCAAAGAAGTTGTCAGTGCAATGTTCTATAGGAGTTCGTACGGTGATGCACAATAGGTCAGTATTTGTTGAAGTTTACCGAAAGAAAACAGACTAATTTATTGGTTTTAATATACATGTTGCTTCCTCCAATTCCTAAAAATGAGTCAATCCGCTTAGAAGCGCTACATGCGCTCAATATTCTTGATACGCCACCGGACTTTCGCTTTGATAATATAACGCAATTTGCAGCCGAGAATCTTGGAGTACCAATCTGCACCATTACATTCCTTGATTTACATCGGCAGTGGTTTAAGTCCACTTACGGGATTGATGTGACGGAGATGCCTCGGGATATATCAATCTGTGCACACGCAATTTGTGAGACAACAGGTAATCATCCTAGGAAGCGTGTTTTTGAAATCAAAGATTTGAATGAAGACAGTCGATTCTTTGATAATCCTTTTGTAATAAAGGAACCTAGGCTTCGTTCATACATATGTTTTGTGTTGTGCTCTAAGTCTAAGATGAATATCGGAACATTCTGTTTAGTTGACACTCAGCCCAGACGATATAAATATGACGAAGTCAGTTTGATTATCGAACTTGGCTTTATAGTTGAGGATTTAATTAATCGTAATCATTCCTCTAAAAAATACCAAAATGTTCATTAATGATCCTTAAGCTTTTATATGCGGGAGATTGTCTTTAATAAAGTCATATCAAGTGCGGATTAATCTCGTTTTTGAGGCAATGTCATGCCAAGTGCGATGTTGTTTGTCCCATAGGGACCACAAAAACCCAAGTCCTAGCGCAAGCCAAGAAAGCATTGCTATAACAAATCGAATAAGCGCTTTACCCCAAGTTAATTTTGAGCCATCTTCGGTAATTAGTTTCATTTTCCACGTGCGCATACCAAGTGTTTGTCCGCCGCGAATCCAAAACCACGCAAAGAAAATGAATGCAACAAGAAAGATATACGCTTGAAATAAAAAGAAAAATCGATCTTCTGGTGTAATCCCTGTGGGAATTACAACTAGAAAAGAAGCTATGAATAAAACTGTAATCAACAAAAAGAAATCATAAAGAATGGCGCCAAAACGTCTTAATAAAGAAACATGTTGCTTGTTATTTTTGTTGTTATTTTTTTCTTGGGTTTGCATGTCGGAAATGTAGTTATGTGTAAAAGTTGATTTTATTATCTGAAATTCATAGACTTATATCTTATTAATTAGTATATCCATTTCAGTGCAAAGAATGAGAATAATAATGAATATACTTTTTATATTATTTAATTAGCG
>CAJICL010000228.1_pt1 | contig 20840 bp, 25 predicted proteins | sample 9199671 | NCBI WGS metagenome assembly CAJICL01 (sample SAMEA7708341, study PRJEB35096) | sediment metagenome | biome: marine neritic benthic zone biome [ENVO:01000025]; feature: sediment [ENVO:00002007]; material: shallow marine sediment [ENVO:03000034] sea grass bed [ENVO_01000059] ... | reverse complement strand
GAGGAAAGCTGCAGCAAGCGGATGGCTTGTTGCAGTTGGGGTGTCATAGTTAGTTGCTGACCTAACCGAACTTGAAGCGAGGGTTTCAACATAATAGCGATTATGGCATGATAATTGCTTAATAAAAACTAAATGATTCTACGGCTTGTCGACTGAATACGACCCGTAGTATGTGAATTGTTTAATTATTTAGGCAGTTATGGCGACAATAAAAATATTAGTTAAGTGTAAAGTTTGTGCCTAGATAAACATCTTGCACTTCTTTGTTACTTAATAGACTTTGCGGTGTTCCTTTTGCGAGCATGCGTCCTTCGTTAAGAATATAGGCATGATTACATATGCCTAATGTTTCGCGCACATTGTGGTCGGTAATTAGCAAGCCAATTCCTTGTGCGCATAGTTTTTTTAATATGCGTTGAATATCTTTTACGGATATTGGGTCCACGCCTGCAAAAGGTTCATCTAGCAAAATAAATTTAGGTTGCATAGCGAGGGCTCTTGCAATTTCTGCCCGTCTTCTTTCTCCGCCCGATAAACTTAAACCTTTATGGTCGCGAATATGTTCAATCTGTAAATCCGCAAGTAGTGTATTGCATAGTTGTTTGCGCTGATTTTTTTTTAATCCACCTCGAGCTTCTAGGCTGACCATGATATTTTGCTCTACACTTAGGCCACGAAAAATTGAAGCCTCTTGTGGTAAGTATCCAATCCCGTGTTTTGCGCGTGTATGCATGTGCATACCTGTGATATCTTGTTTGTCTAGCTTAATGGTTCCTTCGTTGCAATGAATTAAGCCTACCAACATATAAAAGCAGGTGGTTTTGCCTGCACCATTTGGGCCGAGTAAACCTACAATTTCTCCAGATTCGATTTCAAGAGATGCATTGTCAACTACTACGCGGGATTTAAATTGTTTGCGCAAATGTTTCGCGCTAAGAGTGCTCATGTAATTATTTAAAGAGTGCTAGTTGTAGTTTGTCGTTGGTTTAATTTTATTGCGTACTTTCTTTAATGGTTTCTGGAAAGACAGTGATATTAACGCGATCGTCTCCGGTCGAGCTACCCGCAGTGACAATTTCCCTATCTGTATAGAAAGTAATTTTATCACTTGCAAATGTATTGCCTGCTTCTGTTAATTTTGCATTATTGGTTAAAACAATTTTATTTCCGGTAATGCTGTAAACCATTTTTTCAGCTTCGGCATTAATTTTTCTTCCATCGTCTGTGGTTTGTTTGAAGGTGCTTTTTTTTCCTTCGGATATAATTTTCTGGACTTTTTTCTTTTCCGTTTCAAGGATAACGATGTCGCCTGTTAATACCATACTGCCTTGGGAGATTTTAACATTCCCGCGGTATGTGCTTACCCCCGTTGCATCGTTAATTTCCGCAGAATCAGCTTGAATGTTAATCGGCTTAGTAGAATCATCCGTTAGTGCTAACGCGTTCGAGTTAACTATTGATAGCATTAAGAAAGCTAAAATGGTTTTAAGAAGAGGATTAATTTTGAATTTCATATTTTTAGCGACTATTTAGCTAAGGATTATATCTGCCTTTAACATTACTATGAAGATGCACTACTTTGTTATTTAAATTCAGAGTCATTCCTACAGCGGTTACTTTTTGCGAGCCATAAGTAGCTGTTACTGGTAAGTCTGTAGTCACTTGTTGCTTTTTTTGTGAAACGGTAAGTTTCTCAGTATGAATGCTTAATGGCTCAGGTTCAGCTTTGCTGCTGGGTTGTTTGATTTTTACATTCCCGATTAAGGTGATCACATCATTTTCGTCATGCGCAGTACCCATTTCAGAAGTCGCATAAATTTTACTGCCATTTTCGTTATATATAACAATGTCGGGAGAAACGAATTCACTTCTTTGTTGTTGATGGTATAGCCAATATTTAGGTGACGATAACTCATATTGAGGGTGACCATCCGGTGAGTTAATTATCATTTCAATATTTTCAAAACTGACAGTGGGGGCCTTATTTAAGGTTGGTGGTGTAGCAGTTTCTAATTTAGTGTCACGTTGGTTCAAAAATGATAAAGTAAGGCCAGCGCCAGCCGCAATTAAACAGAATATCCATATTAATCTAAACGGCATGTAATATTGACCTTAGCATGTAATAAATTTATGGCGCAGATACTAGCTAGCGTCGTTATGACCTTTGCGTAGATTATATGCTAAGGCCTCCTCTAATAGACCTTGGGATTCCAATAACAGTTCACATATCTCACGTACCGCACCATGACCGCCGTGAGCAGTTGTTTCCCAATGCGCATGTTGCTTTACAAAATGATGTGCATTCGCTACAGCTATGGATAATCCACAATGTGACATGATTTGTAAGTCAACTATGTCATCCCCAGTAAAAGAGGTTTGTTCTGGGCTTATATCAAGTTTGTTAATCAGTTGCTGAAATGCTGTGTACTTATCGGTGCTGCCTTGGTAAACATGTTCTACATTTAGATCGCGCATACGATGATTGAGGGCTTCAGAACTACGTCCGGTAATTACCCCAACTTGGATTCCGTAATGCTGTAATAAGCGAATGCCGTGACCATCATGTGTATTGAAGGTTTTGATTTCTTTACCTTGCGAATCAATTTGTATGTTTCCATCTGTAAATACGCCATCAATATCAAATAAGGCTAAGCGAATGGATTTGGCGCGTTCTAATATATTTTGGTCGGGCTTCATGGTTGTTAAAAACTGATTTAATGAGCTTGGTTATATATTAAGAATATGTATGCTGCATAGCTAGCAATAAATAATAGTCCAAAGCTTCTTGGGATATAATTTTTGCGTAAAAAGATCAGCACAAGTGCAAATAACATTCCTGTGGTGATTAGCATAACTGGGTAATCGCGAGAAAAAATTTGTTCGGGTAGTTTGTAACCTGCAATTAAACTTGTGGTTCCGGTTACTCCAAGCGTATTGAAGATATTGGAGCCCACAATATTTCCTAGAGCCAGCTCACTATGCTTTTTTATAGCGCTGACGATACAGGTCGCAAGCTCTGGTAAACTAGTTCCAAGTGCTACAATTGTGAGGCCGATGATTAAATCACTTACGCCTAAGTGTTGAGCAATTTCCGTTGCACTCCATACCACCAATTTTGAGCTTGCCAAGAGTATTGTAAGGCCAACTAATAAACCAGCAAGAATTTTTAATACACTTAAATTTTCTTTATTTGATGACTCATCGGTTGATGAATTAGTTTGATTTTCAAAACGTGATAACAAATATAGTGTAAAAATTAATGCGCAAGCTAGAATTACACCATCGAAAAAATTAAGCTGTCGGTCAACAATTAACAGACTAAATAAAACAGTAGCCGCAAGTAGCAATAAGAAATTTTTTCGTATTAGATTGGTTTCTATTTTGATAGGGAGTATGCACAGTGTAACGCCTAACACTAATAAAATATTAGTAATGTTTGACCCAATAGCATTGCCAATCGCCAAGCCTGCATTTCCTTGTAAGGCTGATAGTGCCGATACCAACAGCTCTGGGGCAGAGGTGCCAAAGCCAAGAATAACAATACCGATTAAAATTTTTGAGATATTGAAATGCTGTCCTAGTAACAGGGCATTGTCTGCAAAAATGTTTGCACTCCACATTAGGAGCAAAAACCCTATTACCAGAGCAGCTAAAAAGATCAACATATGTGCGGTTTGAGACTTGTTTGCTTAATAATTAGTTAGATAGTTGGTAACTAGTATGATGAGTACGTCGCCAAGCATACTATAAGCAGGTATGATGTTTGCCTATTTTGTATAGTAATTATCTACAAATTTAGAGCCTACGTTGCACTAGCTATAACTCAGAATAACAATAGTGGAATCAATCGTACAAATCCGTGACCTGCATTTTTCGCATGGTACGCGAAAAATTTTTAACGGTATTAGTTTGGATATTCGAACCGGGCAAGTAACTGCTTTTATGGGTCCAAGCGGTACGGGCAAGACTACTTTGCTAAAACTAATTGGTGGCCAGTTGCGCCCCCAGCAAGGATCTGTGCAAGTATTTGGTGAAGATATTCATAATGTTGATCAAAATACACTTTACGCAGTTCGAAAACAGATGGGCATGTTATTCCAGAGCGGTGCGTTGTTAACAGACTTAAATGTGTTTGAAAATGTTGCGTTTCCTTTGCGAGAGCATACAAAATTACCCGAACAAATCATACGTGATTTAGTGTTATTAAAATTAGAAGCGGTTGGTTTGCGTGGTGCGCGGAAGTTGATGCCTAGTCAGTTATCAGGAGGTATGGCCAGGCGTGTGGCATTAGCGCGTGCAATCGTTTTGGATCCATCGATGATTATGTATGACGAACCTTTCACTGGCTTGGATCCAATCACCAAAGGAACAATTGTGACTTTAATAAAAGAATTAAATAAAAGCATGGGCTTAACAAGCGTTATTGTTTCACATGATGTAGACGAAACGCTATCTATTGCAGACTATATTTATGTCGTATCAGAGGGTGAAGTGGTGGAGTCTGGTACACCAGCTGATTTATCTACAAGTTCATCAAAATGGATGCAGCAGTTTTTGCAAGGGCTCCCTGATGGGCCGGTTCCATTTCACTATCCATCTGAAATGTTTAAAGAAGATTTATTGCTGGGTAGATAATGGTAACTGCAACACTACAAAGTATTGGTACTTGGGCGTTAGGGCTATTTGAAAGCATTGGTCGCGCATCTATCTTTTTTGCGAAAATTATTGCTGCCATTCCATACACGCTCACACGGCCAAGATTGATAATCAAAGAAATTTATTCAGTTGGTGTTTTATCGTTAATTATCATTGTTGTATCGGGCTTATTCGTAGGCATGGTGCTGGGCTTGCAAGGCTATATAACCTTAGTAGATTTTGGCGCAGAAGAATCATTAGGTGTCGTGGTTGCCATGACTTTGGTACGTGAGCTTGGTCCTGTGGTAACCGCACTATTGTTTGCGGGCAGGGCGGGTTCAGCGCTGGCTGCTGAGATTGGTTTAATGAAAGCTACCGAGCAGCTTTCAAGTATGGAGATGATGGCGGTAGATCCGATTAAGCGAATTGTAACGCCGCGATTCATTGGTGGCTTTATATCTGTTCCGCTGCTAACTGCCATTTTTACTGCAGTAGGTATCTTAGGCGGGAGGTTTGTTGGTGTGGGATTGCTTGGGATAGATGAAGGTTCTTATTGGTCACAAATGCAAGCCAATGTTGATCTCATAGATGATGTTGCTAATGGAATGATAAAAGGTGTGGTGTTTGCCGTTGCCTGTGTTTGGATTGCCTTGTTCAAGGGGTACGATGCAATGCCTACAGCAGAAGGTATTAGCTTGGCAACCACGCACACGGTAGTTAATTCTGCGCTTGCAGTATTGGGCTTGGATTTTGTGTTAACAGCGTTAATGTTTGGCGACATATAAGAAGGAAGTAGGATAATAAAATTATGACAACGCGTTTTATTGAAATAATGGTTGGGTTTTTTGTAGTACTCGGATTTTTAGCTTTATTTATGTTGGCTATGAAAGTTAGTAATTTAAGTCGGCTGACTAATAAAGAAGGTTATGAAGTGTCTGCCTATTTTGAGAATATTGGGGGTTTAAAAGTACGTTCTCCGGTAACGGTATCCGGTGTGCGTGTTGGACAAGTTACTGAAATCGTTTATGACTCCAATCGATATGAGGCTAAGGTCGTCATGCGTATCCAAGCTGCGCATGATTATTTCCCAATTGATACGACTGCCAGTATTTATACAGCTGGACTGCTGGGTGAGCAGTATGTGGCGTTAGAGCCTGGTGCTGAAGAGGATGTTTTAACCACTGGCGACACCATAGAATTTACCCAATCAGCCTTAGTATTAGAGGAAATAATTGGCAAAATTGTTGTCAAACTTACATCAAGCTAAAATGGGCATATATAAGTTATTGATTTTTGGTAAAGAACAGTTCTAATTTCTGGGAGGTTAATGGTGATTAATAATAATATTGAAATAAATCGGAAGTGTTTGTCAAAAACTTGCGTCCGTTATTTTGTGGCAATAGTAGCTATATGGGTACTGCTAGTAGGTAACTATGCGTTTGCAATAGATGATCGCATGCCAGAGCAAATTGTAGAGGACACATCTTCTAAGGTTCTAAAAACAATTAATGAAGATAATGACCGCCTGCGAGAAGACCCAACTTTAATTAATCAGCTTATTAATGACACCGTGATTCCTATAATCGACTTGGATTCAATGGGGAAATTAATTTTGGGTAAGTATTGGAAAAAGGCGAGTGAAGAGCAGCGCGAAAGTTTTGTTGCTGAATTCAAAGATATGCTAATTCGCACGTATGCCAAATCATTAGTTGACTATGGGCATGCGAAAGTAAATGTTCTTCCTGCGCGTGACAAACAAGAAGGGAAGTATTACACCGTGCAATCCGAGCTTGAGGTAGGTTCTGGTAAAGCACCTTTACAAGTTGCTTATATATTTCGTAAGAACAAACAAACTGAATGGAAAGTCTTTGATTTAGCGGTTGATGGTTTAAGCCTAGTGAAAAATTTCCGCACTAGTTTTAGTCAAGAAATCAGAGAAACATCTATAGATGCATTAATTAGTCGTCTAGAGAATACCAACAAGTCTGGTGCTACAGACGAAGTGGCTGAAGAAGTGGCTGCTGAAGGGGTGGCTGAATAAATTGAAGTCATAATTGATCAAGGCACTGATGTCGGATTTTCAATATATAGAACCAGGTCGTTTTACGGTCACAGGAGATATGACATTCTCTAGTGTTCCTGATGTATGGAAGCAAGCACGAAGAGCATTGCTTGATGTTTTAGAGGATCGTTTAGAAATAGATATTGGCGCTGCACAAAATTTTGATAGTGGTGGCTTGGCATTAATGGTCGCCTGGTCACGCTGGGCACATTGCAATAATAAAAATCTTGTGTTTTGCAATGTGACGAACAAGGCGCAAAAGCTGATTCAAATAAATAAACTTCAAGATGTACTTATAACTGATAATTAATTCATCTTTATAGAAATCATTTGCGAGCAACCAGCATACTAGAGTCTGCTACTAGTATATAAGAGATGGGTTCGCTAAGATCCCTACCTTCATTAATCAAACACCTCATAAGATAGCCTCCCCACGGTAACGCATGGAAAAACTATTAATTGAAGGCGGCAAGCCTTTGCAAGGAGATGTGCGCATCTCGGGTGCAAAAAACGCAGTCCTGCCAATATTAGCTGCAACTTTATTAGCAGAAGGTCCTATGAAAGTTGCGAACGTACCGCACTTGCAGGATGTCACTACTACCATGGAATTGCTTGGTCGTATGGGTGTCTCGCTCACCATTGATGAGTTTATGAACATTGAGACGGATACCAGTACGATTAATGAATTTTTTGCACATTATGATGTTGTAAAAACCATGCGCGCATCAATACTGGTATTAGGGCCATTGCTAGCACGATTTGGTCATGCGGAAGTATCGTTGCCGGGCGGTTGCGCAATTGGTTCCCGTCCCGTGAATATGCATTTACGTGGGTTGGAAGCGATGGGTGCAAAAATTGAAGTCAAAGCAGGTTATATACATGCGAGTGCTAAGCGATTAAAAGGTGCTCATTTAGTGATGGATATGGTGACCGTTACCGGTACAGAAAATTTAATGATGGCGGCTGCATTAGCGGACGGTACGAGTGTAATTGAAAATGCAGCACGTGAACCTGAGGTAACTGATTTAGCGGATTGTTTAATTGCAATGGGCGCAAATATTGAAGGTGCGGGTACCGATACCATCACCATTCATGGGGTGAAGGAATTAAAAGGATGTAATTACAGTGTTTTGGCAGATCGTATTGAAACGGGAACATTTTTGGTGGCAGCTGCGATAAGCGGTGGACATGTGAGATTAAAAGATACGCAGCCAAAAATATTAGAATCGGTATTACAAAAGCTTGATAAAGCAGGTGCTACGATAAATAGTGGACATGATTGGATTGAAATTGATATGCGTGGTCGCCGTCCAAAGAGTATTAATTTACGCACTGCACCATATCCGGCCTTCCCAACCGATATGCAGGCGCAATTTACTGCACTAAATTGTATTGCCGAAGGTTCTTGTACCATTACAGAATCTGTATTTGAGAATCGCTTTATGCATGTGCAAGAGATGCAGCGTATGGGGGCAGATATAAAAGTAGAGGGTAATACGGCAATTGTAACCGGCGTTGATAAATTGATTGCAGCACCGGTAATGGCAACCGATCTTCGTGCATCGGCAAGTTTAATATTGGCGGGCTTGGTGGCTGAAGGTCAAACCATAGTAGATCGTATTTACCACATCGATCGCGGTTATGAATGTATCGAAGAAAAATTAGCGCAGCTAGGCGCTAATATTCGTCGTGTTCCACATTAAGTTGATCAGAACTAATATTTTATATATCCATGTCATCACAAATAAAAAACGACATAACGACGATTGCGGTATCCAAAGGCCGCATTTTTGATGAGTGCCGTGAGCTACTGGAAAAGATTGGTATCACGGTGGAACAACAAGAGTTGGATGGTCGAAAATTAGTATTGCCTACCAATAAGCCAAATGTTCGTTTATTAATTATTCGTGCCACCGATGTACCTACTTATGTTCAATATGGTGCTGCGGAATTAGGTGTGGTTGGTAAAGATACGCTAATGGAATTTACTGGTGACGGCATTTATGAGCCATTGGATCTTGGTATAGCTAAATGCCGATTGATGGTGGCGGGCGTTGAAGGCAAGATAGCCGAAAGTCGCCGCATGCGTGTGGCCACAAAATATTTACAAAGCACACGACGTTATTTTGCCTCTAAAGGCCAGCAAGTTGAATTAATAAAGCTATACGGTTCTATGGAGCTCGCGCCGTTATTGGGGTTGGCAGATTGCATCGTCGATCTAGTGGCTACTGGAAGTACATTGAAAGCAAACGGTTTAGTGGCGACTGAGCATATTGCAGATATCAGTTCGCGACTGATCGTCAACAAGGCAGCAATGAAGATAAAATCTGCTACACTTAAACCATTAATTGAACAATTCAGGCTAGTTGTCGAGAAACCATAGAATATTTAAGGTCAGGAAAGATCATCATGCAATATAAAACGGACGATCTCAGAATAGTAGAAATAAAAGAGGTTATTGCACCTTCTGAGCTACACCAAGAACTTCCTAATAGCGAGAATTCATCGCAATGTGTGTTTATGGCACGTAGCGCTGTCCAAAAAATCTTACATGGGGAAGATGATCGCTTGCTGGTCATTGTTGGCCCTTGTTCGATTCATGACCCCGAAGCAGCACGAGAATATGCCAATCGTCTAGCAAAAATTCGCGACGAAGTAGCGGGTGATCTGATGATCATAATGCGTGTCTATTTTGAGAAACCGAGGACTACAGTGGGTTGGAAGGGGCTTATCAACGACCCCAATTTAGATGATAGTTTTGAAATTAATCAAGGTTTGCGTGTCGCGCGTAAGTTGTTACTCGATTTAAATGAAATGGGTATGCCTGCAGGAACGGAGTATCTAGATTTAATTAGCCCGCAATATGTTGCTGACCTAGTCAGCTGGGGTGCAATAGGAGCGCGTACTACTGAAAGTCAGGTACACAGAGAGTTATCATCTGGTTTGTCTTGTCCAGTAGGGTTTAAGAATGCTACTGATGGTGGTTTGCAAGTCGCTGTGGATGCAATTGGGTCAGCAATGAATCCTCATCATTTTTTATCCGTTACTAAAGAAGGGAAGTCTGCCATCTTTTCTACTGCAGGCAATAAAGATTGTCACATCATTTTGCGTGGTGGAAGTGATCAACCCAACTACAGTTCTGAAAGTATTAATGAAGCTTCAGCATTACTTGAAAAGTCAGGTTTAGAGGCGCGCATAATGGTTGATCTTAGTCACGCCAATAGCTTGAAACAGCACGACAAACAAATTGAAGTAGGTGATTCAATTTCTCAGCAGATCAGTGCGGGCGATATGCGTATTTTTGGGCTAATGATTGAAAGTCATTTAGTTGCCGGGCGACAAAATGCTAAGCCAGGTCAAGAGCTAGTTTACGGTCAAAGTATTACCGACGCATGTTTGGGTTGGGAAGATACAGAAACCTTGTTGTATACACTTGCTAACGCGGTTCGCGAACGACGACATTCTAAGTCAGCAGCAAGCGCGGCTTAACTCCTCTAGTTTACATGTTGGATATACGCCGTCTTTTTTCTCAAGACGCAGATTTTTCTGTGCACTTTAATAATTTGCTACAACAAAATCAGTCGGCAGAAAAGGATGTGCGCCAAACTGTTGAAGCTATCATTAAAGACGTTCGTGAAAGCGGTGATCAAGCATTGCTTTCTTATACGAAAAAGTTCGATCAAGTGCATGTTAAACAAGCCTCGGAATTAGAGATTTCTCAAATTCAGTTGCAAGAGTACTTAGAGCAAATTTCTTCAGAACAACGTGAGGCTTTAGAGGTTGCCGCAAATCGTATTCGCGATCATGCCGAATTGCAGGGACTTAAAACTTGGTCAACTAAAGATGAAGATGGTAATGAGCTGGGGCAAGTTGTCACCGCTTTAGAAAAAGTTGGTGTTTATGTCCCGGGAGGTAAAGCATCATATCCATCTTCTGTATTGATGAATGTCATACCTGCAAAAGTGGCCGGTGTAGATTCGATTATTATGGTGGTGCCCACACCGAATGGAGAAATAAACAATATGGTTATGGCGGCTGCATCGATTGCAGGTGTTGACCGTGTGTTTACAATAGGTGGTGCACAAGCAGTTGCAGCACTTGCCTACGGAACTAAGACTATCCCCAAGGTCGACAAAATTGTTGGTCCTGGTAACGCCTATGTTGCCAGCGCTAAGCAACAAGTTTTTGGTAAGGTAGGCATAGATATGATTGCGGGTCCTTCTGAAGTATTAGTTATTTGCGATGACAGTGCGAATCCAGAATGGGTGGCAATGGATTTATTCTCCCAGGCTGAGCATGATGCGAATGCAAGATCAATCTTAATTAGTACGCAAGCAAGCTTTTTTGATCAAGTACAGCAGCAAATGGAGTTATTGTTAAAACATCTCGACCGTGTAGATATTATCACTGACTCAATGAATACTTTTGGAGCTTTTATACATGTTGAAGATTTAGCTGAGGCTGCAGAACTTTCTAATCAGATTGCACCTGAGCATTTAGAATTATGTGTGGCTGAACCAGAAGAGTTATTGAAAAAAATTCGTAACGCAGGGGCAGTATTTTTAGGTCATTATTCTCCGGAAGCATTTGGAGACTATTGTGCTGGACCAAATCACGTTTTACCTACTGCGGGTACGGCACGATTTTCGTCACCATTAGGTGTGTATGATTTTCAAAAACGAACAAGCATATTAAACTGCTCTAAAAAAGGCGCGAAAAAATTAAGCGCGATTGCTTCTACTTTAGCTCATGGTGAAGGGCTTACTGCACACGCTAGGTCAGCTGAATTCCGTGGAAAATAAATAAACTGTTTGTTTTATCTTAAGTGAGTATTATCCCAGAAAAACTGCTTCGCCCTGAAATTGCGAAAATGCAGGCTTACCATGTAGCGGACTCCGCAGGTCTAATCAAGTTAGATGCTATGGAGAATCCGTATACTTTCCCTGCGTCATTGCAAGATCAGTGGTTGGATGTGATCAAACATGTAGAATTGAATCGTTATCCTAATCCTCAAGCATCAGAACTTAAGAAAACTTTTCAAAAAGCATTTTCACTTTCTTCAAAGTTAGAGTTAATGTTTGGAAATGGATCAGATGAGCTGATCCAATTGCTAGTGATGGCAGTAGCGAAGCCTAACGCAAGCATTCTAACAGTGACCCCTAGTTTCTCTATGTATAAGTTGATTGCAGAATATGTAGGGGTGAATGTGATTGAAGTGCCATTGCAACAGGATAACTTTTCTTTGCAAATGGAACTGCTAAAAGAAGAAATTGCAAAACATGAGCCTTCCATCATATTTTTAGCCTGTCCAAACAATCCTACCGGTACGCTTTGGCCACAAGATCAAGTTGAAGAAATTATTCAGCAGGCAATGGGTTTGGTGGTAATTGATGAGGCATATTCGCCGTTTGCAGCTTATTCGATGATGCCGCTCGTGGAGCGATATCCTCACGCATTAATGATGCGGACTGTGTCGAAAATGGGATTAGCAGGGTTGCGCTTAGGATGGATGCTAGGTGATGCGCAATGGATACATGAATTAAATAAAATGCGTCTACCCTATAATATTAACGCTTTGACACAGGTTAGCGCTAATTTCGCATTACAAAATATTGCCGTATTTAACCAGCAGGCTGAACAGATATGTAAGCAACGCGAGGCGTTATTGAATGCTATGCAGGTGATGGGGGAAATACAGGTGTTTCCTAGCGAGGCCAACTTTATTTTGTTTAAAGTTTTAAGCGGCACTGCAAATGATGTTTATCAAAACTTACTAGAGAATAAAATTATTATTAAAAATGTTTCCAATAACGATTTATTAGAAAATTGTTTGCGTGTTACGGTTGGGACAGAAGAGGAAAATCAGGCTTTTTTAAAAGCGTTAGCATCATCTTTTAACTAGCAAAATTATTGAATAAAAGCAGAGCTTTCTTAACGATATACAGGGCGTTGCGTAATTTTAGCCTGAATTTCAAATTTTTTACCGCGTCGTAATCCGCTTACGGAAACTTCTGTATTAGGTTTGCTGCTGGCAATTTGGTTTTGTATTGTTTTCGCATCGCGAATTGCTTTGTCATCAAAGTATAAAATGATGTCTCCAGGTCGAATACCAGCTTGGTATGCCGGGCTTTGACGCACCACACCTGCAACCAGTACACCCGTACGATCATTCAACCCAAAAGATTCTGCAAGTTGTGGAGAGAGATTTTGCAATTCTAACCCTAGCCAGCCGCGTATAACACGACCATGTTCAATAATTTGCGACATTACATCACTAGCTAAACCAATAGGGATTGCAAAGCCAATCCCTTGTGAGCCACCAGATTTAGAAAATATAGCAGTGTTAATGCCAACGAGCTCGCCGTAAGCATTTATTAATGCGCCACCAGAATTGCCTGGATTGATTGCTGCATCGGTTTGTATAAAGTTCTCAAATGTATTGATGCCTAGTCGATCTCTTCCCGTCGCACTGATAATCCCTTGAGTAACGGTTTGGCCAAAGCCAAACGGATTGCCAATAGCAAGTACTACATCGCCGACTTCTAATTTTGTGGTGTCGCTAATCACAACTCCAGGTAAGTTTTCTACTTCAATCGTCAGTACGGCTAAATCGGTTTCCGGGTCAGCCCCTAGTACGTTTGCAGAAACCGTATTGCCATCAGCTAAAAATACTTCAATCTCATCTGCATTTTCTATGACGTGATAATTAGTAAGTACATACCCTTGTGCGCTCATGATTACGCCAGAACCTAAGCTGGTTTGTGAGCGTACGCGCGATCTATTCAGGTCGCCAAAAAATCTGCGGAAAGTGGGATTGTCAAAAAGCGGACTAGCCTTAGTTACTACTTGTTTCGTGGTATAGATGTTTACCACCGCAGGGCTTGCTCGACGCACGGCTTCAGCGTAGGAAACAGGTCCCGCACCAATATTAGAAGAGCGGTCGGAGTCATCTTGTAAAAACTCTACAACTGGGCGCTTATCAATAATGTAATCAGGTAAGAAAATCAGTAATAACACTGCTGCAAGCACGCCAACGGCAACGGCTTGTAATATGAAAAGCAATAGCTTGCGAATCTTCATAACTACGTTACCCTACCATTATTAACAATAAGCTTCGTGTTCATTATGGTTACGCTAGAAGAACTCACAGAATATATAAATACTTTATTACAGATTGATCGCTTTAAGGATTACTGTCCAAATGGATTACAAGTAGAAGGTAAAAGCGAAGTCCATAGTGTAGTCACTGGTGTAACGGCAAGCCAGGCTTTAATTGATCTTGCATGTAAAAAAAACGCAGATGCTATTTTAGTTCATCACGGATATTTTTGGAGAAATGAAGATGCGCGAATTATTGGTATTAAACGCAAGCGTATCGCAGCACTTTTGCAAAATAATATCAGTTTATTCGCGTACCACTTACCGCTAGATGTTCACCCTCAGCTTGGAAATAATGCTCAGCTGGGGAAGTTGTTGGGTATTCATATAGATGGTGAATTAATCAACAGTACTAACAGGGTTTGTGGAAGTTTTGGGCATTTGAATTCACCAATGAAAGTCGAAACATTTAAAAATATGATGGATTCAGAGTTGCATCGAGAAAGTACTCATATCCATGCTGGGACATCTGATATAACCACAATTGGTTGGTGTACTGGGGCAGGACAAGGCTTTATTGATGTGGCCGCGCAACAAGATTTAGACGCTTATATAAGTGGCGAAATTTCCGAGGCGACTACTCACATAGCACGAGAAGCAGGAATACACTACTTTGCGGCGGGCCATCATGCAACGGAGCGTTATGGTGTGCAGGCTTTAGCAGAGCATTTGTCTAAACAATTTGGGATAGAACACGAATTTCTAGATGTGGATAACCCCGCGTAATCAAAGCAATTTTTTAACTTCTACTTGACGAAAATCCGTTCTTGCGCCATCCTACCCATCATTCGTGGGCCGGCGTTACAATTGACTACTGCACACAATTCTTTTTAAAAATAATCGTTAATTCATCATTCAAATTAAACTAAATCATAGTACTTCGTTGAGACATAGCGAGGAGAGTTAGTACATGGCAAAAGACAACATTGATCAGGGACGTCGCAAAGCAATCACTGCAGGCACAGCTATAGTTGGTGGTATTGGTGCGGCAGTTGCTACCTGGCCTTTTTTATCAAGCATGAACCCTAGTGCGAGTGCGCTAGCAGCAGGTGCTCCGGTAGAAGTGGATGTAAGTAAAATGGAGCCGGGACAACAAATTCAAGAAGTTTGGCGACGCAAACCAGTTTGGATTATTCGACGTACTCCTGAAATGGTGCATACACTTGCAGGCTTAACGGAAAAACTTCGTGATCCTGAGTCTATAACTGAATCTCAGCAACCTGCATTTGCACAAAATGAAATTCGTTCTATTAAAGAAGAATACTTAGTCTTAATCGGTATCTGTACGCATCTTGGTTGCTCGCCAGAATTTAAACCTAATCCGGGTGAAGTGGGGGCTACATGGCAAGGTGGTTTTTATTGTGCCTGTCATGGTTCGCGTTTCGATCTTGCGGGTCGTGTGTTTAAAAATGTACCTGCCAATAAAAACTTAGAAGTACCTCCATATCATTTTATCAGTGAGAATAGAATTCTCATTGGTCTAACGGAAGAAGAGGCTAAAGTATGAGCGAACAATCAACAGGTTTATTGGGCTGGATAGATGCCCGTTTCCCTCTCAGCAAAATGATGAGGGAGCATTTATCTGAATATTATGCGCCGAAAAACTTCAACTTTTGGTATTTCTTTGGCTCTCTAGCACTACTTGTATTAGTTATTCAAATACTAAGTGGTATCTTCTTAACTATGCACTACAAACCAGATGCGGCCTTAGCGTTTGCATCGGTTGAGCACATCATGCGAGATGTAAATTGGGGCTGGTTAATTCGCTACATGCATTCAACAGGTGCATCGTTCTTTTTTATTGTTGTGTATCTACACATGTTCCGCGGTTTGATGTACGGATCATTTAAAAACCCGCGCGAATTAATTTGGTTGTTCGGCATGCTTATTTATGTCGCCTTGATGGCGGAAGCTTTTATGGGATACTTATTACCATGGGGCAACATGTCTTATTGGGGCGCGCAAGTTATCATTAATTTGTTTAATACTATTCCATATGTAGGCGAAGCTGTTTCCGAGTGGATTCGTGGTGACTTCGTAATTTCTGATGCAACATTAAATCGATTCTTCTCTTTGCATGTTATTGCTGTTCCGCTTGCATTATTGGGATTAATTGTTGGTCATATCCTTGCGCTACACGAAGTGGGCTCTAATAACCCTGATGGTGTGGAAATTAAAAAGACCAAAGGTGCAGATGGTATTCCATTAGACGGTATTCCATTCCACCCTTACTACACCGTTAAAGATATTCTAGGTTCGGTAATATTCTTAGCAATCTTTGCATTTGTGCTGTTCTTTATGCCAGAAATGAATGGATACTTTTTGGAGCACGCTAACTTTGATCCTGCTAACGCGTTAAACACACCCGACCACATAGCGCCGATTTGGTATTTCACACCGTTCTATACTGTATTGCGCGCAATACCAGATCCGTTTTTAGGATTCATGATGATGGCAATGGCGATTATTGTATTGTTCTTATTGCCATGGATTGATCGTAATCCAATTAAGTCTATTCGTTATAGAAGCTTCTTATTCAAAGTTAACCTTATAATTTTTGTCATTACTTTTATTATTTTAGGTTACTTAGGTCTTAAGCCTGTGACAGATCTATATTCACAACTTGCACTTCGTTTTACTGAGTTGTACTTCTTGTTCTTCTTTATTTTGTGGGCTTATAGCAAGCCACGATCAGGAGGGTTTTGGATTGGCAGCTTTATTGTGCTGTTAGCTGGTGTTGTCGGTTATGACTATGGCTTTAATTCATCTGAGCAGCCAGATCTGATATGGAAAACGCTAGCTATACCTGCGGCCTATCTGTTTATTACTTTACTGTTGCCTCAATTCACCAATTGGGATGCTGAAAAGCAAGTACCAGAGCGAGTGACATCATGAAGATATTTAACAAAATTTTAGTTTTATTCGTTTTGTCAATATTGGCAATGAGTTCTGCGTGGGGCGCCAGTGGGCATGCTTATGAAAAGTACCAGTTTGGAAAAGTAAACATAGAATTACATAACAAAGCTTCTTTACAACGTGGCGCTAAATACTTTGTTAACTATTGTTTAAGTTGCCATCCTGCTAAACACAGTCGGTATAAAAGAGTTGCTGATGATCTAGGGATTCGCGAGGACCTTATGATTGACAATATGATTTTTACTGGCCAAAAGTTTGGTGAGTTAATGACAGTAGCGATGAAAAGTGAAGATGCACAGGAATGGTTTCTTGGTGTGAATCCACCTGATTTAAGTACTCATGTGCGTGCTATAGGGCCACAAGCGGTTTATGAATTTCTTAAGACCTTTTATGTAGATGATCATCGTCCATTTGGAGTGAACAATCTTTATTTGCCCAATACGGCTATGCCTCATGTGTTAGCGGGTCTACAGGGTTTGCATCAAGCCGAATTTCATAATTCAGCAGATAGTCACGGTATCGAGCACAAAGAATTTGAAAAGTTTGAAACGATCAAGAAAGGCGCGCTTAGTGAGGATGAATATGAGCAAGTGGTCACCGATATCGTTAATTTTTTAGCGTATCTTAGTGAGCCTGCACAATTAATTCGTAAAGATGTGGGAATACGTGTGTTATTTTTCCTCGGTATATTAGGACTGCTCTCGTACTTCTTGAAGAAAAATTACTGGCAAGACGTGCATTAAGCAGCTTGTTGAACCATAACGAAATTTATAAAAAGAGAAACTCATGGCTTTAGTAGCAAACCGACGTTCTGGAATGACCTTATTTTCAGACCCGCATTGTGCGCAAAGCCATCGAACACGCATTGTATTAGCGGAAAAGGATATAACCGTCGATGTAGTTCATATTGATCCTAACAATAAACCTGAAGATCTGCTTGATGTAAATCCATACAATTCAGTGCCTACTCTGATAGATCGCGAACTAGTCTTGTACGATGCGCGCGTAATTATGGAATATCTTGATGAACGATTTCCGCATCCTCCATTAATGCCTGTGGATCCAGTATCTCGTTCTAAGTCACGATTAGCGTTATTCCATATTGAAAAAGATTGGTATGCACCGCTGAGCGATATTAATTCTAGGGATGCTAGTGTAGCCGATGTAGCAAAGAAGGCATTGCAGGAAAGTATTCTTTCTACGGTTGAAGTATTTAGTGCGAAGCCTTATTTTCTAAGTGACGAATTTAGCTTAGTAGATTGTAGTATTGCTCCCATTCTATGGAGATTGCCTTATTTCGGCATCAAATTAGGTGCGACTGCTAAACCTATCATGCAATATGCTGAGCGCGTATTCGACCGACCTTCATTCAGAAGTAGCTTGTCTGAAGAAGAGGTCGAAATGTGGCCAGGTTAATAGGATAGATTGATAGTAATTAATACAAGATCATCATATCCGCGTTATACTGTTTAGCATAAGTATCTGGTAATTAAATTTCTGCTTATGACCTCAAGTCGCCCATACTTACTGCGAGCAATGTACGAATGGATCGTAGATAATGGTATGACGCCTTATATTCTCGTTGATACTAAAAATGATCAAGTAATTATTCCACGCCAATATGAAGAGGATGGGAAAATTGTACTCAACCTTGGGCCAACCGCCGTACAGTCGCTTGATCTTGGAATTGAAGCAGTGAGTTTTGATGCAAGGTTTGATGGTAATTCCATGGATGTCATGGTGCCGATTGAATATATCCTCGCAATTTATACGCGCGAAAATGGGCAAGGCATGATGTTTGCAGATGAAGACTTGCCACCTCCTGGTGATGATTCACATGATGATGCTATTAAGCAAAAAACGCCTCACTTGCGTGTAGTCAAATAGACTGCGTATTTTTTTCTTGTTGTAGTTTTTTGTAAAACAATATAAAAACCATGCTAAGTGTTTTACAAGACGATATTACTACTTTAAAAGTTGATGCTATCGTAAATGCAGCAAACAATAGTTTGCTGGGTGGTGGTGGTGTGGATGGTGCAATACATAAGGCCGCAGGCCCCGAGCTTCTCGAATACAATAAAACGCTTGGTGGTTGTGAAACGGGTGCAGCCAAAATATCGCCAGGATTTAATCTTCCTGCAAAATGGATAATTAATACAGTAGGCCCGGTTTGGCAGGGCGGGAATGCAGGCGAGCCAGAATTATTAGTACAATGTTATCAACATAGCTTTGAGCTTGCGTTAGAGCATCAAATCAAAACGATTGCCTTTCCTGCGATAAGTACTGGTGTATATGGATATCCCAAACAAGCCGCAGCAATCATTGCTGTGCAGCAGTTAAAAAACTATGAGGATAAGTTCGAGGAAATCATTGCCTGCTGTTTTAGTGAGGTAGATGTAGAAATCTATGAGCGTTTACTAGGCTCCGGGGTAACTACTGCAGCAATATAAAATTTAAGCCTTGCTTAAAGCTAAGGCATTAAAGATTTGATCGCGAATATCGGTAACATTCCCTTTGCCATTTACTTGCACAAAATTTGGCGCATCCAGGTCGTCGCTTTCTGCCCATTGAGAGTAGTATTCAATCAAGGGTTGGGTTTGCAAATGATATACATTTAAGCGTTCTCGAACGGTATTTTCTTCATCATCTTTGCGCTGAATCAAAGTGTCATCGGTTTCGTCGTCTCTACCCTCTGATTTCGGTGGGTTAAACACAACATGATAAGTGCGTCCTGAGGCGGGGTGAATGCGACGTCCACTCATGCGCTTGATAATTTCTTCATCGTCTACATAAATTTCAATAACAAAGTCTATATGAGTCCCTTGTGCTTTCAGACTTTCTGCTTGTGTGATTGTGCGAGGAAAGCCATCAAATAAAAATCCATTCTGGCAATCTTTTTTGGTAATTCGATCTCGTACCAATCCAAGAATAATATTATCAGGAACTAAACCACCCGCTTCCATCACTTTTTGTGCTTGCAGGCCAAGTGGGGCGCCTTCTGCAATTGCAGCGCGCAACATATTGCCGGTTGAAATTTGCGGGATGTTGAACTTCTCCGCAATGAAATTTGCCTGGGTTCCTTTTCCGGCTCCAGGGCCACCTAATAATATAATACGCAATGCAGTGCTCCCAATATTAAGTGAAATGTAGTGAAGGATATATCGGCTTCATTGAAATAATATTAAGAAGAAACTGCAATAAATATGCCAAAAAGATGTAGTGGTATTTTTGCGGGTTTAAAAGGTTATGTCATGTACGATAGAAATAAAGTGTTCCAAAAATACACAATGTGGGCACCGACTTTAAGTTCTATTTAAAATACTAGTAGGTTATCTCAAGAGTCCGTATATCTAAATCCCATGGTGGACATTAGGCGCTTGTGGTGAAAGTGAAATTACTTGGTAAAGTATTGCTCAAGCTTATCGTGAAATTCAGTTTTATGGCCTAGCCACCATTTAGCAAGATACTTAGTCAAATCATTTGCTTCGTCATGATTGATTGCATCCGTTACAACATTGTGAAGTTCGGATAAAAAAGCTTTGCTATATTCTTGAATAACTTTTAAGTCTTTATTTGGTATCCCACGTTCCAATAGTATTGATTCTTCTGTTTTAAGATGAAACATAATGTACTGCTCTAACAGTAGGATTGTAGGTTTTAAGTCAACTAATGCCCATCCTTTTTGTAAAAAGTAGAAAAGGGAATTAATCGTGGCCACTAAGCCACGATGTTGCTCATCTATAATTGAGTAACCTATTTCGCTTTGCTCGTCCCATTTAATAAATAAAAGAACTGGCACGACAAATCCATTTAAGTAATGGTGTACATATTGAGTGCAACCTGTGGTGGATCGTTAATGATCAGTAGTACTTAACTTTTATCGGCAATAGATTTGTATACTTAAGTCGACCTGATAACAACATGTTACAGCGCCGTGATTTTGTTTGAAATGACACATATTTGACGCAATAAATTTAATTGTTTGGCATTATTAATGAATTTATATTCAAGTAATGCAAATGACCCAAGGCGGGCCCACAACATTGGCATCACTTTGGGTTAGTGTTCT